>Ga0070740_10001834_pt1 | contig 27307 bp, 30 predicted proteins | sample Coa_R2_FD_67286 | JGI IMG/M metagenome (GOLD analysis project Ga0070740, IMG submission 67286) | Surface soil microbial communities from Centralia Pennsylvania, which are recovering from an underground coalmine fire - Coalmine... | ecosystem: Environmental > Terrestrial > Soil > Unclassified ...
GGGCGGCCAGCTCGATAGGCAGTCCACACGTGAGGCGTTTATTTCAACTGCGTCGAGACGCTGCTGAAGGTCGTGCTCAGGGTCGAGCCGAGACCGTTCACCACGCCGATGATCGCGATCGAAATGCCGGCGGCAATCAATCCGTATTCGATGGCGGTGGCGGCCGTCTCGTCTTTCAAAAATGCAGAAAGCTTGCGCATACCGAACTCCGCTTTGGCCTCCCCGACAGCACGCTAATACCGAAGCCGCGCTAAGAGTAGCTTGCATTGCACGCTACAGTTTGCGGCAGATTACGCCGCGGATTTCCCTAAAATTTTCGGCAACGCGGTCATGGTGTAGGAACCAGCACGGCTCTGTCAGGTTGTCTGTGCCGCATGCCCTACGCTGCCTATGTCATTGCCGCTATTCCGCTTCTCCTGCTCCGGCTGGCGTGGACCTCGGTCACGACCGTTGCGCCGCCGCGCGCGCCGCGAATTCAGGCCTTCGACGAGGACCTGCACCAGGTTGACGTTTTGCGTGAACGTCTGCTTGCGGATATCGCCGCGGCGCAGACCGCGCCGCAAATCGGCGCAAGCTGACCGCAATTTTTCGGCCAATCGCCGCATCCGGCGTGCGTTAACGATTGCGCGCGGTCGAAGCGTTAAGCGCAGCGGTTAAAAGGTTAGCTTAATTTTCGAATCAACTGTGCACAAAGGACGCAGCGCTCTAAACGGGGTCCGCGCCAAAGCACGCGCAGAACAAGGGACACAGGGGTGCGAACATGCGTAAGATTCTGGTTCTCGGGCTCGCGATTCTGACGGCCCTCAGCGTTGCCGGCTGCGCCGGCAAGGGCAAGGTGCCGTTCGGCAAGGGCAAGGGCAAAGCTCCGATCCACACCCGGGGCTAATCGGCCTTATCATGGCGCCCAGCGTCGCCACGCGTCAGCGCTGGGGTGCAACCGACAGCGCCGACCTATCGCCACCGACCGCAAGGCGCAAAGCGCGCCATGCGGTTGGACGGCGCTGCCGCGCTTTGATTTTGGCCTGCACGGTGCTCGCAGCGGCCTGCGCCCTCGCCGCGCCGCCGGCCGGGGCCGCACCGCGCGCCACCGACGGCTATTTCGTCGAATTTCGCAGCCGGCCCGGCTACCTGTTCGGACATACCTACATCGTCTATGGCCGGCTCGACGCCCGCGGGCGCACCTACGACACGCATCTCGCCGGCATCTACCCGACCGACGGCGAAGCCGGGCTGATCATGGGATCGCTCGTCCCGGTGCAGGCATCGGTGCGCGGCGTCGGCGACGATTTCAGGGAGCGCCCGACCAATATCTACCGCAAGCGTCTCACCCCTGCGCAATACGCGCAGTTGCTCCGCGTCGTCGGCGCGCTCAAGCGCAGCGAGCGCGAGTGGGATCTGCTGTTCAAGAACTGCAACGATTTTGCCATCGCAGTGGCCAAGGGCATGGACATGACCACGCCGCCCTCGTGGCTCTTGCCCTACTACTTCGTCGGTGGACTCCGCGTCCTCAACGGCCCCTAAACGCTTGCGCGCATCACCGGATTTATGCTGAGTCCGGCGCGGGGGTACCTGACCTAGGCGCGGCCCGGAGCGCGTTCGCTCCGGCCGGAATTTCATGGAAATCTACCTCCCCGTCGCGCAACTCGCCGTCAACTCTTTCACATTGCTGGGGATAGGCCTCGCCGTCGGATTTCTCTCCGGCATGCTCGGCGTCAGCGGCGGCTTCATCACCACGCCGTTGCTGATCTTCTACGGCATTCCCTCCGGCATCGCGGTGGCGAGCCAGGCCAGCCCCGTGGCGGCGGCCGCGCTGGTCGGCGCCATTCGCCAGGGCGGCAAGAAGTCCGTCGACTACAAGATGGGGCTGTGGCTGCTGTTCGGCGGTCTCGTCGGCTCGGCGCTGGGCGTTGCCATCTTCCGGCTGCTGCAGACAATCGGTCAGATCGATTTTGTCATCAAGCTCAGCTATCTCATCCTGCTCGGCACCATCGGCGCGCTGATGCTGGTGGAGAGCGTGCGCGCCATCCGCGCCGCGCGCAAAGGCGTGCGTATCGAACGACGGCCGGGCCAGCACACCTGGATTCACCGGCTGCCGTTCAAGATGCGGTTCTACCGCTCGGCACTCTATATCAGCGTCATCCCGGTGGTCGTGCTCGGCTTTCTGGTCGGCATCATGACGGCGATCCTCGGCACCGGCGGCGCCTTCATTCTCATCCCGGCCAAGGTCTACCTGCTGCGCATGCGCACCTCGCTCGCCATCGGCACCTCGCAATTTCAGATGTTCATCGTCGCCTGCATGGCGACCGTGCTGCACAGCGCCGTCGACCACACCGTCGATATCGTGCTGGCGCTGATCCTGGTGATCGGCGGCGTGGTCGGCGCGCAGTTCGGCATTCGCGCCGGGGCGCGGTTGCGCGCCGAAGAGCTGCGCAGCGCGCTGGCGCTTCTGATCATCGCGATCGCCGTGCGGCTGTTCTTCGAGATGGTGCTGACGCCGTCCGAGCTGTTCTCGGTGATCACCTCGCTCGGCTGAACAGCAGGAGGCCCCGCGCGGCGAGGGAAACCGCGCGGGGCCGGTGGTGCGAAACGCGGCAATGACGCTTGACGCTTACGGACGGCGCGCGAGCCTCGCACCGCGCCGGCGCCGCACGGGGGAAAAACGCGAACGTCGTGACGTGGTTCCGGGTCGCGCCGCCACCGCGCGTTAAGCGTCTTGAAAACATGAGTAATTTCAATCGCCGCCGGCGCGGCAAAAGCGGCTATCATGGGAACATGTTCAATCCCTGCGCCGTTCACCGGTAGCGTTTCAGGAGTTTGCGTCCATGGCACCGCGGCCGAATTGGAAGGGTTACCTCAAGCTCTCGCTCGTCTCATGTCCGGTCGCGCTCTACCCGGCCACCTCGACCAGCCAGCGCATCCGCTTCAACATCCTCAACCGGGAAACCGGGAACCGCATCCGCAATGAAGTGGTCGACGCCGAGACCGGCGAGCCGGTGCCGCAAGAAGACCGCGTCAAAGGCTATCAGTTCGAGAAGGGCGAATACGTCCTGGTCGAGGAGGAGGAGCTCGACAACGTCGCGCTGGAGAGCACGCACACCATCGACATCGAGCAGTTCGTGCCGATGTCGGAAGTCGATCGCATCTATCTTGACGAATCCTATTACCTGGTGCCGCAGGACGAGATGGGCCAGGAGGCCTTCGCCGTCATCCGCGAGGCGATGAAAAAGGACGACCTTGTCGGGCTGGCCCGCGTGGTGATCTACCGGCGCGAGCATCTGCTGCTCCTGGCGCCGCGCGGCAAGGGCATGATGGGCACGGCGCTGCGCTACAAGACCGAGGTGCGCGCGGAAAAGGACTATTTCGACGAGATCAAGGACATCAAGGTCGCACCCGACATGCTCAAGCTCGCGGTGCAGATCCTCGACAGCAAGAAGGGCCACTTCGATCCGGCCAAATTCGAGGACCGCTACGAGAATGCGCTGATGGAGCTGATCAAGGCCAAGCGCGCCGGCAAGAAGCCGCCGGTCATCTCCGAGGCCAAGCCGAGCAATGTGATCAACCTCATGGACGCGCTGCGGCGCAGCGCCAAAGGCGGCGGCAAGGACAGCCGGCAGGGCGCCGCGCGCAAGAGCAACGGGCGCAAGCGCGCCGCGCCGAAACGAAAGGTGCGTAAAGCAAGCTAAGCAATGCCTGCGCTGTCCAAATACCACGCCAAGCGCAATTTCGGAGTCACCAAAGAACCTCGCGGCCGCCCGGGAAAGCGCGGCAACGCCTTCGTCGTCCAGAAGCACGACGCCACGCGCTTGCACTACGACCTGCGGCTCCAGCTCAACGGCGTCATGAAAAGCTGGGCCGTGACGCGGGGGCCGAGCCTTGTACCCGGCGAGAAGCGGCTCGCCGTGCAGGTCGAGGATCACCCGATCGAATACAACAAATTCGAGGGCACGATTCCGCAAGGCGAATATGGCGGCGGCACCGTCATGGTGTGGGACCGCGGGCGCTGGACGCCGGAGGGCGATCCGGAACGGGGCCTCGCCAAAGGCCATCTGGCGTTCCAGCTCGACGGCCAGAAGCTGCACGGCGGCTGGCATCTGGTGCGCATGCGCCGCCGCCCCGGCGAGAAGCGCGACAACTGGCTGCTGATCAAGCAGCACGACGCGGCGGCGCGCACCGAGCGCGACAAGGACATCCTCGAGGAAAAACCGTTGTCGGTGAAGACCGGCCGTACGCTTGAGGAGATCGCGCAGCACAAGCGCAAGGCCAAGGCGAAAACCAAAGCCAGGCGCACGGCGGCCAGGCGCAGGACACGCAAGCCGACGCGGGCGCGGCGGCGATGACGCCCCGGCCGGCCAGGAAGACCCGGCGCAGGCGCCCCGCCGCCCCGCAATTGATGCGGCGTCCGCGGCGGCTGACGCCGAAAAAACCCGGCACGGCCGCGGGGCCGCGCCGAACCGCCCTGCCCGGCTTCGTCGAACCGCAGCTGGCAACGCTCATCGCCAAGGCGCCGGATAGCGCCCGCTGGATCCACGAGATCAAGTTCGACGGCTACCGCATCCAGGCCCGGCTCGAACGCGGCAAGGTCAAGCTGATGACGCGAAAGGGGCTCGACTGGACCGACAAGTTCCCGACCGTCGCCGAGGCGGTCGCCGGATTGCCGGCAGACACGGCGTTGATGGACGGCGAACTGGTGTCCGAAGACAAAGACGGCGTCTCGCGTTTTTCCCTGCTGCAGCAGGACCTCAAGGACGGCCGTCACGACCGCATGGTCTACTATGCCTTCGATCTGCTGCATTGCGACGGCGCCGACCTCAAGCCGCTACCGCTCACCGCGCGCAAGGCCGCGCTCGGACGGCTGCTGGCGAGAGCGCACGGCGCGGTGCGCTTCAGTGAATCGCTGACCGAACGCGGCTCGGTGCTGCTCAAGCAGGCCTGCAAGATGGGCCTGGAAGGCATCATCTCGAAAGTCGCCGACGCGCCCTATCGCTCCGGCCGCGGCCACGACTGGCTCAAATCCAAATGTTCCAACCGCCAGGAATTCGTGGTGGCCGGATTTACGCCTTCGACCGCGGATGCGCATGCGGTCGGTGCTCTCGTCCTCGGCGTCTACCGGCGCGGCAAGCTGCACTATGCCGGGCGGACTGGCACCGGCTTCACGCATCAGACCGCGCGCGAGCTCTACCGCGCGCTCAAGGCGCGCGCGCGCCGGGACTCGCCGCTCGACTCCGTGCCCAAGGAAGAGCGCGGCCGCCGCGGGCCGATCTGGGTCGATCCGAAAATGGTGGTGGAGGTCGATTTTCGCGGCTGGACCCACGGCGACCGCGTGCGACAGGCCTCGTTCCAGGGCGTGCGCCACGACAAGCCGGCCAGACAGGTGGTGCGGGAGAAGACGGCATGAGGGCGGCCCGGCCGAGCCTGGCAAAGCGGCGCGCCGCCCGCGGCGGGCGCGCGGCCGCCATGTTCGGCGCCGTCAAGCTCACGCATCCCGACCGCATCTATTGGAGCGATGCCGGCGTCAGCAAGAGCGACCTCGCCCAATATTACGAAAAGGTCTGGAAATGGATGCGGCCGCATGTCGTCGGCCGCGTCATCGCCGTGGTGCGCTGCCCGGAAGGCGCCGACGGCCAGTGCTTCTTCCAGAAGCACGCGCGCCTGGGCATCCCCACTGAATTCCTGCATCTGGTGCCGGAAAAGGGCGACAAGGTCATTGCCGTCGACGACCTCGCCGGCATCATCGCGCTGGTGCAGGGCGGCGCGCTGGAAATCCACGTGCGTGGCTCGAGCATCGACGATCTCGGCAGCGCCGACCGCCTGGTGTTCGACCTCGATCCCGGGCCCGGCATGGACTTTGCCGACGTCGTCGCCGCGGCGCGCGAAGTGCGGGCCCGGCTCAAGCGCGTCAAGCTGACGAGCTTCGTCAAGACCACCGGCGGCAAGGGCCTGCACGTGGTGGCGCCGATCAAGCCCGCGCCCTGGGAAGTCGCCAAGGCGTTCTGCCATACGGTGGCGCTGAGCATGGCGAAGGACGACCCCGCACGCTATCTCGCCACCGCGACCAAGGCGCGGCGGCACAACCGCATTTTCGTCGATTACCTGCGCAACAGCCGCGAGGCGACGGCGATTGCGCCCTACTCCTCGCGGGCGCGCCCCGGCGCGCCGGTGGCGCTGCCGGTGGACTGGTCCGAGCTCGGCTCGCTCAAGAGCGCCAGCCAATACACCGTGCAAAATGCCATGCAGCGGCTGTCGAAGCTGCGCAACGACCCTTGGGCGAGCATGGCCCGCATCAAACAGGCTCTGCCGCGCTTCAAGTGAAGCCGGCCGGCATCCCGGAACTGCGACACCGTCTGACGCGTTGATCCATGCGATCCACCCGTCATCGGTAATCTATGGCCGCAAGATCACTTCGTCGCGCGATCCACCATCCGCCATCGACACTCGCGGCATGGTTTTCCAATCTGGCCCAGGCGACCGCCCAGGGCAGCGGACACCCGCTGGCATTTCTGCTGGCGCTGCTCGTGGTCGTCGTCTGGCTCGTCAGCGGGCCGATGTTCGATTACACCGACACCTGGCAGCTCGTCATCAATACCAGCACCACCATCGTCACATTCCTCATGGTCTTCCTGATCCAGAACACCCAGAACCGCGACACGCTCGCGATCCAGCTCAAGCTGTCCGAGCTCGTGCTGGCGATGAAAGGCGCGAGCAATAAATTCGCGGCGATCGAGGATTTGACGGACCAGGAACTTGAGCGGCTCCACCAGGAGTCGCGGGCGCGGGCCGAAGCGCTGCTGTCGCACATCCATCACCGGGGCAAGCCCGGCGCCGCCCGGCGCGCCGCCGCGCACCGGGCCGCCTCGCAAAGCCGCCGCTCGCGGCGCGGATCCTGAACTGTCGCAGCCGCCGCCGGCCGCGCCAACGAACGTCAGCTCTGCGGCGGCGCGCGCAACGCGCTGGTCGTCGGCGAGCAGCGGATCCAGGTCTCCGCTTCGGCCGCGTTCTCGTCACCGACCCGCAGATGCACGGTGTTCTCGTCGAGCAGCCGCATGAACACCGTGCGGCCGGCGCCGGGCTCGGGGGCCGGCACGACATAGTCGAACCAGTGCCGGCTGTAATTGCCGAGCATCTGCTTGCCGCCCGGCGTGACGATCTGCGGACCGCGGATGGAAAAGCGCCGGCCGCTCTGCTGGTGGCACCAGTCGCCGTCGATGGCGTCGGCGAAGGCCGCCCCGGCGAGGCCGAAGAAGGCGAGCACGGCAAGAACGACGAGCAGGCTTTGGCGCATGGCGGATCCCGTTATGGCGCGCTAGGCGGCGGTTGGTTTTCGCTATATTAGACGCCGTCTGCGAGTTTCGGCATCCCCCCTCCTCCCTGCCAGGACATTTCCATGCCCCAGAAGCGCCCCGCGCCCCGCCTTGCCGTGATTGACGAGCCCCAGATGAACGAGGCGCAGCGCGCCTTGCTGGCGGCCTTGCGCGCCGGGCCGCGCGGCCAATCGATCACGCCGCGGGGTCCCTTTGCCGCCTGGATGCACGCCCCGGAGTTCGGCCATCTGGCGCAGGCCCTGGGCGCCCATTGCCGCTACAACAAGACGCTGCCGCCGCGGCTGTCGGAATTCGCCATCCTCTGCACGGCGCGGATGTGGCGCGCGCAATACGAATGGTACGCGCACGCGCCGATGGCGGAGCGCGCCGGCGTGAAAGCGAAGACGATCGCCGATCTGCGCGCCGGGCGCGAGCCGAAGCAGGCGCCGAAGGACGAGCGCGCGATCTACGCCTTCGTGCAGGAGCTCTACAAGACCCGCCGGGTCGGCGACCGCAACTACAAGCGCCTGCAGGCCGTGCTCGGCGACAAGGGCATGGTCGAGCTGGTCGGCATCCTCGGCTATTACGTCATGATCGCGATGACGCTCAACGTGTTTCGCATGCTGCCGCCGGCCGACGCGACGCTCGCCTTTGCCGAGCCGTAGTCATTTCATGTGCATGCCGCCCATCGCGGGCGCGCTGTCGCCGTGCATGGCGCCGATGCCCTCGACGGTGAAATCGACGTCGACCTTGCCGGCCTTCTCGAACTCGAGCGTGGCCTTGAAGTGGTCGCCCTGCTTGAGCTGATCTTTAAGCCCGACCAGCATCACGTGATAGCCCGACGGCTCGAGCCGCACGGTCTGGCCCGGCTTGATCTCGATGCCGCCGGCGGCCGGACGCATCTTCATGATGCCGTTGTCCATCTTCATCTCATGAAGCTCGAAACGGCCGGCGACGGCGCTTGAGCCGCCGATCAGACGGTCGGCGGCCGCGCCGGTATTTGTAATCGTCAGGTAGCCGCCGCCGACGCTTGCGCCTTTGGGTGTGGCGCGCGCCCAGGGCGCCGAGATTTTCAGCGCGCCCGCGGTGACATCGGCGGCTTGCGCCAGGACGGACCAAACCGCCAGCAAAGCTGCGGCCACAATGGTGCTACGGGTCATGCGATACTCCGGACTGACGCTGCACTCTTGGCACGGAGGCGGGCGGTCGAACAAGGCTTGCGGCCGTGCTAGGATCGGACATGGCCGGACAGACCTCCTCTTCGCCCGACGACGAGCACCGCGTGCTCAAATTCCGCCGCGGCCCCGCATACCGGCAGCGGCCGATCGCGGCGCCGCCGCAGGACGACGATCTCGCCAAGTTTGCGCGCGGCGACGACGTCGACGACTACCGCCACCGCATGATCGTTAACGCGGCGGCCTTCGCCTTTGTCATCGTATTGATCGGCGTCGGGCTGTGGCTCGCCGACACTCTGGCCGAGCTGCGGCGGAACCAGGACTGCGTGCTGTCGGGTCGGCGCAATTGCGCGCCGGTTGAGGTCAGCAAGGACCGTTTTTGAGGGTCAATACACATGCCGGCGGCCCGTTAGCCGTTTTCCCCCTCATTTCCCGGCTGCCATTGAACTTGACCCCCCGCTTCGCTATACGGGCAGCCAGCGGCCTCCTTCGGCAAGACGAGTTCCTCGCGCGGACCTACGATTGCCAAATCTCCTACGCAATCAGAGAGTTACCGATGTCTTCGACGTTCGATACCATCGCCAATATTATCGCCGAGACCTGCGACATTCCGCGCGAGTCGATCAAGCCGGAAAGCCACGCTATCAACGATCTCGGCATTGATAGTCTGGACTTCCTCGATATCGCCTTCGCCATCGACAAGGCCTTCGGCATCAAGCTGCCGCTCGAGCAGTGGACGCAGGAAGTCAATGACGGCAAAGCGACCACCGACCAATACTTCGTACTCAAGAACCTCAGCGCCCGCATCGACGAGCTCGTCGCTGCCAAGGGAGCCTAACCCCGCGCGGCGTCCATGCGCATCGAGTATTTCCAGCTGATCGATCGGATCGTCGAGCTCGATCTTCCAGGCCGGACGATCCGAACCGAAGCCTCCGTTCCGGCGGAGAGCACCATCTTCGAAGGGCATTTCCCGGGCTATCCGCTGATGCCCGGCGTGCTGCTGATCGAAACCATGGCGCAGACCTCCGGCTGGCTGGTGGTCGCCATCAACCGTTTCGAGCGCATGCCGTTCCTCGCCGCGGTGAAGGACGCCAAGCTGCGCTCGTTTGTCACGCCCGGACAGGTGCTGTCGGTCACCGCGCATCTGCAACACGACGGCTCGGGCTATGCCATGACCAAGGCAGGCATCAAAGCCAACGGCAAGACGGTCTGCGACGCCACGTTGACGTTCAGCGTGACCCCCTTCCCCAACGCCGAGATGGCAAAGCGCATGCGCGCTACCGCGGCGCGGATCGACTTCCCGATGGGGGCGCTCGCCGATGGCTGACGGCGCGCGCGAGGCATGGATTACCGGCATCGGCATCGTCTCCTGCCTCGGTGAGGGGCCTGACGCCCATTGGCAGAAGCTGATGCAGGCGCATCCGGCCGCGGACACCACCACGTTCGCGCCCTTCATCGTGCATCCGCTCGCCGCCATCAATTTCGACGCGCAGATTCCCAAGCGCGGCGATCAACGCCAGATGGAGCCGTGGCAGCGCATCGGCACCTATGCGGCCGGCCTTGCGCTCGACAGCGCCGGCGTCAAAGGCAAGACCGACATCCTCTCGCACATGGACATGATCGTCGCCGCCGGCGGCGGCGAGCGCGATTACAATGTCGACTCCACGATCCTGTCGGGGCTGCCGCGGGCGGCCAATCCGGCGGCCTTTCTCAACGAGCAATTGATGAGCGGGCTGCGGCCGACCTTGTTTCTCGCCCAGCTGTCAAATCTGCTGGCCGGCAACATTTCGATCGTCCACGGCGTCACCGGCTCCTCGCGCACCTTCATGGGCGAGGAAGCCGCCGGCGTCGACGCCGTGCGCGTCGCGCTGTCGCGCATCCAGTCCGGACAAAGCGACATTGCCTTGGTCGGCGGCGCGCACAACGGCGAACGGCCCGACCTTTTCATGCTCTACGAATTCGGCGGCCTCAATCTGAAGGAGCGCTATGCCCCGGTGTGGGAGCGCAAGCCGGGCGGATTTGCCCTCGGTTCGCTCGGCGCCTTCCTGGTGCTGGAGTCGCGCGCGCACGCCGAGGGACGCGGCGCCAAGCCGCTGGGCAGGCTTCTGGCGGTCTTGTCCGACCGCACCAAGCGTCAGCAGGGCAGCGTCACCGCCGGCCTGGCGCGGCTCTGGGACAAGGTCAGGGACAAGGTCAAGGCCGGGCAGACCGCGGTGCTGTCCGGGGCGACCGGCGCCGAGCCCGCCACCGCCGAGGAACGCGCGTTTTTAGAGGCCCATAGCGACCTTGCCGTGCGCGCCACCGGATCATATCTCGGGCATGGGCTGGAGCCGCAATTTCCCATGAACATAGCGCTGGCAACGGTTGCGCTCGGCCATGGTAGTCTGTTTCCGCCCTGTGACTCGACCGGCCTCGAGCGGCCGATGAGCGCGGCGCTGCAGCAGGTGGTGGTGACCGGCGTCGGGCATTGGCGGGGCGAAGGCCTCGCCGTGATCGAAAAGGCCGGCTAACGGAGCAAGCGATGGCAATGCAGGACAACAAAGGCCGCCCGATCGTCGTGGTGACGGGGCTTGGCGTCGTCACCTCGCTCGGCGCCGGCAAGACCGATAACTGGGCCAAGCTGACGGCGGGCGAATCCGGCATCCGCGCCATCAAGCGCTTCCCGACCGAGGGGCTGAAGACCCGCATCGCCGGCACCATCGATTTTCTCGGCGAGCAGTCGTCGTCCGCGGCGCTGTCGGAAAAATTCGCGGATCTGGCGGTCGGCGAGGCCATCGCCCAGTCCGGCCTCGGCGGCAAAGGCGATTTTCCCGGCCCGCTTTTCCTCGCAGTGCCGCCGATCGAGATCGAATGGCCGCAGCGTGCGGCGCTCGCCGCCAAGTCCGGCGCCAACGACAAAGTGACCTACGGCGACATCCTGCGCGTCAGTTCGCAGTTTCCCGACTATCATCCCCGTTTCCTGTTCGGCTCCGTCGCCGACACCATCGCCGAGAAATACGGCACCAAGGGCTCGCCGATTTCGCTGTCGACCGCCTGCGCCTCCGGCGCCAGCGCCATCCAGCTCGGCGTCGAGGCGATCCGGCGCGGCGAGACCGATGCCGCGCTGTGCGTCGGCGCCGACGGCTCGATCAACCCCGAAGCGCTGATCCGCTTCTCGCTGCTGTCGGCGCTGTCGACCAGCAACGACAACCCGCAAGGCGCGGCGCGCCCCTTCGCCAAGAACCGCGACGGCTTCGTTATGGCGGAAGGCGCCGGCGCCCTGGTGCTGGAAAGCTATGCGGCGGCCAAGGCCCGCGGCGCCAAGATCCTCGGCGTGCTGGAAGGCTGCGGCGAGATGGCCGACGCCTTCCACCGCACCCGGTCGAGTCCCGACGGCAAGCCGATCATAGGCTGCATCCATAATGCGATCGAGGATGCTGGCCTTGAGCCCGATCAGATCGACTACGTCAACGCCCACGGCACCGGAACGCCGGAAAACGACAAGATGGAGCATCTCGGACTGTCGGCGGTGTTCGGCGAGCGCATGAAGCGCATCCCGATTTCCTCCAACAAGTCGATGATCGGCCATACGCTGTCGGCGGCGGGCGCGGTGGAAGCGGTGTTTTCGCTGCTCACGCTGGAGCATCAGCGCATCCCGCCGACCATCAATTATCTGGTGCCGGACCCGGCGATCCAGCTCGACGTCGTGCCCAACAAGGCGCGCGACGCCAAGGTGACGCACGCCATCTCCAATTCGTTCGGCTTCGGCGGGCAGAACGTTTCGCTGGTGTTGGCGCGCGAGCCGGCCTAGTCCGCCCGCTCCCTTCCCCATGCGCGCCCTCCGGCTGATCGGCGAACGCAAGCTCGAATTGGCGGAGGTCGCCGATCCGCCGCCGCCTGGCCGCGGCGAGGTGCAGATTCGCATCAAGGCGGTCGCGCTCAATTACCTCGACGTCTGGGGCTTCCGCGGCATGGCCTTCGCCAAGCGCACCCTGCCGCTCACCGTCGGCGTCGAGGCCTCCGGCGAGATCGCGCGCGCCGGCGCGGGCGCCGGCGGCTTCAAGGCCGGCGACAAGGTCGTGATGTACGGCGCCATGACCTGCGGCGTCTGCGCCGCCTGCCGCGAGGGCCGCGACAATCTGTGCGAGAATGTCGGCGGCATCATGGGCTTCCATATCGACGGTTTCGCCCGCGATCTCATCAACCTGCCGGCGCGGCTGGTGATCCCCGTGCCCGAAGGCGTGTCGCTGCGCGACGCCGCCTGCGCGCCGATCGCCTTCGGCACCGTCGAGCACATGCTGTTCGACAACGCCAAGCTCAGGCCCGGCGAAACCATCCTGGTCCATGCCGGCGGCTCCGGCATCGGCTCGGTGGCAATCAAGATGGCCAAGGCGCTGGGCTGCACCGTCATCACCACCGTCGGCGACGACGCCAAGGCGGCCAAGGCTAAGGCGCTCGGCGCCGACCACGTCATCAACTACAAGACCGAGCGCTTCGAGGGTGTCACCCGCAAGCTCACCGCCAAAAAAGGCGTCGACGTCGTGTTCGAGCACGTCGGCGGCGAGGGCTTCAACGGCTCGCTGCTCTGCCTCAAGCGCGGCGGGCGGCTAGTGACCTGCGGCTCGACCGCGGGGCCGACCGTCACCATCAACTTGATGCAGCTGTTTCAGCAGCAGTACAAGATTTTCGGCTCGTTCGGCTGCTCGATGCGCAACATCCGCGACAGCCTGTCCAAGATGGCCGCCGGCATGGCGCCGATCATCGATACGGAAGTGCCGCTCGCCGATTTCGAGCGCGGGCTGTCGCGGCTCGAGAGCCGGCAGGTGTTCGGCAAAGTCATCGTGAATTTCTGACATGCGCCGCGCCCTCAAGAGCGCCGGCAACGCGATTCTCGGCGCGCTCGCGGTCGGAGTGCTGCAGTTCCTGCGGCTGTTTCCGCCCGACCGGCTCGCCGATGCCTGCGGCTGGCTGCTGCGCAACCTCGGGCCCTGGCTGCCCGAGCACAAGGTGGGGCGGGCCAATCTCGCCGCCGCCTTTCCGGAGAAGTCGCCGGCCGAACTCGACCGCATCCTGCGCGGGGTCTGGGACAATCTCGGCAGGCTCGGCGCGGAATTCGCCGAGCTCGACCGCATCTGGGACTGGGATCCGGCCGAACCGGACCGCATCAACCGCATCGTCATCACGCGCGGCAACGTCGAGCGCTGGATGACAATGGCGAATGACGGCAAGCCGGCGCTGGTGTTTGCCGCCCATCTCGCCAACTGGGAGCTGCCGGCGATCTGCGCGGCCACCTACAAGCTCGACAGCGCGGTGCTCTATCGCCGCCCCAACATCGCCGCCATCGACCGCTGGCTCCAGAACACCCGCGCCGCCACCATGGGCGAGATGATCAACACCAGCCTCGACGCGCCGCTGAAGATCTCCGAGGCGCTGCGGCGCGGCGCCCATGTCGGCATGCTGGTCGACCAATATTACGTGCGCGGCGTCGAGGTGACGTTCTTCGGCCGCAAGACGATGGCCAACCCGCTGCTGGCGCGGCTGGCGCGCCATTTCGACTGCCCGATCTACGGCACGCGCGTGGTGCGGCTGCCCGGTCACCAATTGCGGCCGGAGCTGACCGAGGAGATCAAGCCGGCGCGCGACGCCGACGGCAAAATCGACATTGCCGGCACCATGCAGATCGTGACCAGCGTGATCGAGGGCTGGGTGCGCGAATATCCCGAGCAGTGGCTCTGGCTGCACCGGCGCTGGCGCTAGCGTCCGGTCTTCACCCGCGTCCAGATGCGGTTGATGAGCCGCTGCGCCTCCGGCGCCCGCGCATTCACCGTGTAGAGCCTGGCCATGGTTTCGGGCTTGGGATAGATGCCCGGATCGTCGAGCACGTGTCGGCCGATGAATTTCTGGCTCGCCAGATTGCCGTTGGCATAGGCTACCATGTTGCTGTTCCGGGCGGCGACTTCGGGTTTGAGCAGGTAATCGATGAAGGCGAGCGCCTCGGCCGGATGCGGCGCATCCTTCGGTATAGCGAGGTTGTCGAAGAACATCTGCGCGCCTTCCTTGGGGATCGCATAGCCGATATCGACGCCGTTCTTGGCTTCGGCGGCGCGCTTCTGCGCCTGCTTGATGTCGCCCGACCAGCCGACCACGAGGCAGATTTCGCCGCTCGCCAGCGCATTGAGATATTCCGAGGAATGGAATTTGCGCACCAGCGGCCTGACCCTGGCCATTAGCGCCGCGGCCTGGTCGAGATCGGCGGGCTTGGTGGAGTTGGGGTCGAGCCCGAGGTAGTGCAGCGCCGCCGGCAGGATGTCGTCGGCCGAATCCAGCATGTGGACGCCGCAATCCTTGAACTTGGCGAGCAGCTCCGGCTTGAACACCACGTCCCAGCTGTCGATCACGGCCGTGGCGCCGAGGTGCTCGTGCATGGCCTTGACGTTGTAGCCGATGCCGGTCGTGCCCCACATGTAGTTGACGGCGTATTGGTTGCCCGGATCGTAGGCGGCGAGCCGGCGGGCGATGTCGGGCCAGACGTTGACGAGGTTCGGCAACTTGCTCTTGTCGAGCTTCTGAAAGATGCCGGCTTGAATCTGCCGTTGCAGGAAATAGCCGGTCGGCACCACCACGTCGTAGCCGGATTTGCCGGCGAGCAGCTTGGTTTCCAGCGTCTCGTTGGCGTCGAAGGTGTCGTAACGGACCTTGATCCCTGTTTCCTTGGTGAATTGCTCGACCACCCCCGGATCGATGTAGTCCGACCAGTTGTAGACGTTGACCACGCGCTCCTGCGCCGCGGTCATGGTGCTGAGGGCCGCAGCGAGCACCGCGGCGGCGGCGGATAGAGGACGCATAAGGGAGCCTCGGGCTGGAGCGTCAGGTCTCGGTCGGCAGGCCGGCGGCCTTCCAGGCAAGAATACCCCCGGCGAGATGCGACTTGTAGGGATAACCGCGGTCCTGGGCGGCCAGCGAAGCGGTGACCGAACGGCGCCCGGAGCGGCAGGCAAACACCACCTTCTTGCCCTGCGGGTCGGGAATGGCGGCCGGGTCGAACGACGACAACGGCACGATCACCGCGCCGGGGTAGCGCTCGACCGCCGTCTCGTTCGGCTCGCGCACGTCCACCAGAACCATGGCGCCGGCGCGCAAGCCGGCGGCCACCTGCTCGGGGGTCAGATTTTCCACTTCGTCGGCGCGCGCCACGTCATCGGCCATGGCGGTTTTTTAACCTGATTTCGCGCAACTCACAACGCAACCTGGGTTCCCACCTCGACCACGCGCCCGGTCGGGATCTGGAAGTAGTCGGTCGCGTCATTGGCCAGCCGCGACAGCCCGATGAACAGGCGATCCTGCCAGGGCGGCATGTCGGATTTGGCCGCGAGCTTGAGCGAGCGCCGCGACAGAAAGAACGACGTCGACATGATGTCGAACTGCCAGCCAAGCTTGCGCGCGATCGCCAGGGCCCGCGGCACGTTCGGCGATTCCATGAAGCCGAAATGCAGAACCACGCGCGAGAACCGCGACGAAATCGGGGTGATCTCGACCCGCTCCTCTTCCGGCACGCGCGGCATATCGGCGGTGATGATGGTGAGAATGACGTTCTTCTCGTGCAGCACCTTGTAATGCTTGAGGCTGTGCAGCAGCGCGGTCGGCGCGAATTCCGGATCGCTGGTGAGGAACACCGCGGTGCCAGGCACCGTCGGCGGCGATTTCTTCTCGAGATTGGCGACCAGCGACTTCAGCGGCATTTCCTGCCGACGGGTCTTCTCGAACAGCAGGCGGGTACCGCGCCGCCAGGTGTACATCACCGTCATGACGACGCCGCCGAGCGCGAGCGGCACCCAGCCGCCCTCGACCACCTTGAGCATGTTGGCCGACAGGAACACCAGATCGACGAACAGGAACGGCCCGATCAGCGCCGCCGCCGCCCACATCGACCATTGCCAGACGCGCCAGACGACGATGAAGGCCATCATGGCGGTGACCACCATGGTGCCGGTGACGGCGATGCCGTAGGCGGAGGCGAGCGCGCCCGACGAGCGAAACAGCGCCACCAGGAGCAGCACGCCGATCAGCAGCAGCGTGTTGACGCGCGGCATGTAGATCTGCCCGAACAGCGCCTCCGACGTGTGCACGATCTCGAGCCGCGGCAGCAGGCCGAGTTGGATCGCCTGGCGCGTCAGCGAATAGGCGCCGGTGATGACGGCCTGGCTCGCGATCACGGTGGCGGCGGTCGCCAGCACCACCATCGGCAGCAGCGCCCATTGCGGGTAGAGCAGGAAAAACGGATTCTCGATCGATTTCGGATTGGCGAGCACCAGCGCGCCCTGCCCCAGATAATTGACCAGGAGCGCCGGCAGCACCACCGTCAGCCAGGCAAAGCGGATCGGGCCCCGCCCGAAATGACCGAGGTCGGCATAAAGCGCTTCCGCGCCGGTCACCACCAGGAACACGGCGCCCAACGTGAACAGCGCGATCATGCCGTGATGGATGAGGAAATTGACGCCGTGCCAGGGGTTGAAGGCGAACAGCACCGCCGGATTCTGCCCGATATGCCAGAGTCCCCCGGCGGCGATGGCGGCAAACCACAGCAGCGTCACCGGCCCGAAAAACGCCGCCACCTTGGCGGTGCCGCGCGACTGCACGGAAAACAGCACGATCAGGATCAGCACCGTGATCGGCACGATGAAATCGTCAAAGGCCGGGGTTGCGACCTTGAGGCCTTCCACGGCCGACAACACCGACAGCGCCGGCGTGATCAGGGCATCGCCGTAGAACAGGGCGCCGCTGATGATGCCGAGCAGGATGACAACGCCGCCGCGTCGGGACAGCGCGCGCGAGGCGAGCGCCATCAGTGCCAGCGTGCCGCCCTCGCCGTTGTTGTCGGCGCGCAAGAGGATCAGCACGTATTTGGCGGTGACGACCAGCAGCAGCGTCCAGATGATCAGCGACAGAATGCCGAGCACCACCGGTTCGCTCGCCGGCGCATTGGGGCCGACCGCGGCGAGAACCGATTCACGCAGCGCGTAGAGCGGGCTGGTGCCGATATCGCCGTAGACGACGCCGATGCTGCCGAGCGTCAGCGCCCAAAAACTGGTCGAGGCGGAAGGCCCGGCACCGTGAGTGGCGGGTTGAGCAACGGCGCTTGTGGCCATATTGGGCGATTGCCTGAAAATTGGTGCGATGCAAAAGGCGACCGCGCATATAACGCCGGCTGTCATGTGCCAGCAGAGCGTTTTCTGCAACGCGGCCTTTTAAGCCATGCATCCAGCGCAGGCCCCTGATTCCGCCGTCGTCTCAATAAGTTGGCTGGTGCGAACCTAGACCGTCACCTGGGTGCCGACTTCCACGACCCGCCCCGTCGGAATCTGGAAGAAGTCGGTGGCGTCGCTCGCCGACCGTGCCAGGCCGATAAACAGGTGATCCTGCCAGGCCGGCATGCCCGACTTTGCCGACGGCTTGAGCGCGCGCCGCGACAGGAAAAACGACGTCGACATGATGTCGAATTGCCAGCCGTGCTTACGCGCGATCGCCAGCGCCTTCGGCACGTTGGGCTGCTCCATGTAGCCGAACTTCAGCGACACGCGCGAAAAATGCTCCGACAGCGGCGTGATCTTGACGCGCTCCTCCTCGGAGACGCGCGGGGTGTCGGCGGTGACCACGGTCAGGATCACGTTGTTCTCGTGCAGCACCTTGTTGTGCTTGAGATTGTGCAGCAGCGCGGTCGGCGCAAATTCCGGATCGCTGGTGAGAAAGACCGCGGTGCCCGGCACGAAGTGCGGCGGCTTTTTCTCGAGATTGCGGAACAGGGTGTCGAGCGGCACTTCGGAGCGGCGCGTCTTGTTGAGCAGGATGCCGGTGCCGCGCCGCCAGGTCAGGATCAGCAGCACCATGGTGGCGCCGAACAGAAGCGGCGCCCAGGCGCCTTCGAACAGCTTGAGGAGATTGGCGGAGAAAAACGTCACGTCGACGACGACAAACGGCAGCATCAGCAATCCCGCCTGCCATGCGCGCCATTGCCAGTGGCGCCATATGACGATGAAGGCGAGCAATCCGTCGACCACCATCGTCGTCGCCACCGCGATGCCGTAGGCGGAAGCGAGCGCGCTCGAGGTGCGGAACAGGCCGACCAGCAACAATACGCCGATCAGCAGCGCCGCCGTGACGCGCGGAATGTAAATCTGCCCGACATGCGAGGCCGAGGTGTGCAGGATCGCCAGCCGCGGCAGGAGGCCGAGCTGGATCGCCTGATGCACCAGCGAATAGGCGCCCGTTATCACCGCTTGGCTGGCGATGACGGTGGCGGCGGTGGCCAGCACGATCATGGGCAGCAGGAACGTTTCCGGCACCAGCCGGTAGAACGGATTTTCGATCGCCGCCGGGTCGGCAAGAACCTTGGCGCCCTGCCCGAAATAATTGATCAGCAGCGCCGGCAGCACCAGGCACAGCCACGCGGTCTGGATCGGCTTGCGGCCGAAATGGCCGAGATCGGCGTAAAGCGCTTCGCCGCCCGTCACCACCAGAAACACCGCGCCGAGCGTGATCAGGCCGATGCCGCCATGCCCGAGCAGGAATTCGACGCCGTAGACCGGATTGATGGCGGCCAGAACGTACGGATCGTCCCGGATGTGCAAGGCGCCGGCAATGGCGATGGAGATGAACCACACCACCATGACCGGCCCGAACATGGCGGCAACCTTGGCGGTGCCGCCGCGCTGGGCGGCAAACAGCGCGATCAGGATGGCGACCGCGATCGGCGCCACGTAGTCGTTGAAGGCGGGATTGGCGAGCTTGAGCCCCTCGACCGCCGACAAAACGGAAATCGCCGGCGTGATGACGCTGTCGCCGAGAAACATCGAGGCGCCGATGACGCCGATAATGAAAATATAGGCGGTGCGGCGGCCGATCGCGCGGCTGGCGAGCGCCGTCAGCGACAGCGTGCCGCCCTCCCCGTTATTGTCGGCGCGCAACAGGATGAGGACGTATTTGGCGGTGACCGTGACGATCAGCGACCACACGATCAGCGACAGCACGCCGAGCACGGTGGCGCGGGTGACTGGTTGATTGCTGCTGGCGGCAATCGCCGCCTCGCGAAACGCGTAAAGCGGGCTGGTGCCGATGTCGCCGTAGACGACGCCGACGCTGCCGAGTGCCAAGGCCAGAAGACTTGGATGAGCGACTTTGCCGGTGCCGGCGGGATCGCCGCCGGCAGCGGCGGCCGTTTCCTTAACGCCTTCGGTCATTGCCGTTATTTCGGTCCGCCGTGGCTGTGAAGCCGCGGGCTTATAACACCCGCTCGGTACCGTACAATACCGCGCTTGGGCGCCGTCCACCGCGGCCGAATCCAAGCGATTTCAGCGCGTTACGGCGTGAAATTGGCCGGGAGCGGCGGCGCTTCCTTCATCAAGGTGATGGTGACCCGCCGGTTCGGCGACATGTTGGGATTGTCCGGAAACAGCGGGTCGGTGTCGGCTTTGCCGGCCACCATGAAGATATGGCTCGACGGCACGCCCTCCGCCGCGAGGATCTGGCGCACCGCATTGGCGCGATCGGCCGACAGTTCCCAGGCGCCGTAGCCCGGCTTCTCAGGCACGTTGGATGCCGCCGTGTGGCCGGTGATCGAAATGCGGTAGGGCATGCCCTTGAGCGAGGGCGCCATGGCCTGGATCAGCTTGCGCGTGCGCTCGTAGGGCTCCTTGGCGCCGTCGGCGAACATCGAGCGGCCGTCCTGATCGACGATTTCGATGTTCAGCCCCTCTTTGGTCTCCTCGACCATGATGTGCTTGGAGGCTTCGGCGATCTCCGGCATGTCCTGCAGGGCCTGCCGCAAGGAGGCGGCGGCCAGCGCGAAGTCGCGATCCTGCTTGAAGCGGGCGCCGTAGGTGCGTTCCTTGTCGTGCTCGTCGGGCGAGGGCGTGGCCGAGGCATCTTTGGGGTCGATGTGCGCCGCGTTCTTGAGCTTGGGCCGCGTCGGCAGGCCGAGCACCTCGATGATGCCGGAATAGCGCACGCGGTCCTGCACGCCGAAGGCCTCCCGCATCGAGCCGGCGACCACCTGCAGCTTCTGCTGATCCTGCGTCGAGAAAGCGACCAGCATCACGAAGAAGCTGACCAGCAGGCCCATCAGGTCGGCGAAGGTGACGAACCAGCCGTGACCGCCGTGTGCTGCATCCCTGCGCCGCGCCATGGTTTGCCGCCTTCAGGTCACGCGGCCGCGGGCTCGGCGACTTCCTCGCCTTCGCCCTCGCTGTGGCGGTGCTTCTCCGGCAGGTAGGCGAGCAGCATTTCGCGCACCAGAGTGGGACTCTTGGCCTCGCGGATCATCAGGATGCCGTCGATGATCAGCGTGCGGTTGATCTCCTCGTCGACCAGCTTGAGATGCAGCTTGTCGGCGATCGGCAGGCACAAGAGGTTGGCGAGGGCCGCGCCGTAGAAGGTGGCGAGCAGCGCCACCGCCATGAACGGGCCGAGCTTGGACGGGTCGGTCATGTTGGCGAACATCTGCACCATGCCGATCAGCGTGCCGATCATGCCGAAGGCCGGCGCGCAGTCGCCGACCGCGCGGTAGATCTTCTGGCCCTCGTCGAGATGGGTGAGGAAATTGTCGCGGTCGCGCTCGAGGTTGTCGCGGATGAAATTGCCGTCATAGCCGTCGGCGACATAGCGGATGCCCTTGGCCAAAAACGGATCGTCGATCTCGACCTTCTCCAGGCCGACCGGCCCCTGCTTGCGGGCGATCTCGGCAAGCCCGGCGAGCTCGTCGACCAGATCGCGCTGGCTCATGCGCCGCAGCGAGAAGGCGAATTTGGCGCCGAGCGGCAGGCCGTGGAAGATCGAGGCGAGCGGAAACCGGATCAAGGTGGCGGAGAAGGAGCCGCCGAAGATGACGATGAAGGCGTGCAGATCGACAAACATCCGCAGGTCGCCGCCGAGCAGGATCAGCGTACAAAGAACGGCTGCCCCTGCTGCGAGGCCTAGACCTGTTGCAATATCCATGACTTGACCCACCCCGACGCGGAACGACTGGCGCGAAACGCCGCGCCGGGCCGACCCTAGACGGGCCCCGTTAAGGGGCGGTAAAGCCTAACCTTTGGTGAAAGAAAAACCGGCGGCGATCGGCCGCCCGCGGCGTGACCGGGTGCGCAAAAGCTGCAAAACTTGCCGAAAGCAAGGGTCCGCCAGTTAACGACCCCTTAAAAATACGGAGGAACGACCATGCGTGAGATCGGACATTTCATCGGCGGCAAGACCGTCAAGGGGACCTCCGGCCGCTTCGGCGACGTCTTCAACCCGAATACCGGCGAGGTGCAGGCCAAGGTGGCGCTCGCCAAGCATTCGGAGGTCGAGCACGCCATCGCCAATGCCGAGGCCGCGCAGCCCGCCTGGGCGGCGACCAATCCGCAGCGCCGCGCCCGCGTGATGTTCAAGTTTCTCGATCTGATCGCCAAGGATTTCGAGAACCTCGCCAAGCTCTTGTCGTCCGAGCACGGCAAGGTGATCGCCGATGCGCGCGGCGACATCCAGCGCGGCGTCGAGGTCGTGGAATTTGCCTGCGGCATTCCGCATCTGCTCAAGGGCGAGTACTCGGAAGGCGCCGGCCCCGGCATCGACCTTTATTCGATGCGCCAGCCGCTCGGCGTCGTCGCCGGCATCACGCCGTTCAATTTCCCCGCCATGATCCCGCTGTGGAAGTGCGCGCCGGCGATTGCCTGCGGCAACGCCTTCATCCTCAAGCCGTCGGAGCGCGATCCCTCGGTGCCGATGCGCATCGCCGAACTGTTCCTCGAGGCCGGCCTGCCGCCGGGCATCCTCAACGTCGTCAACGGCGACAAGGAGGCGGTCGACACCCTGCTCAACGACCCGCGGGTCAAGGCCATCGGCTTCGTCGGCTCCTCGGCCATCGCCGAGTACATTTATGCGACCGGCTGCGCCAACGGCAAGCGCGTGCAGTGCTTCGGCGGCGCCAAGAACCACATGATCGTGATGCCCGACGCCGACATGGATCAGGCGGTCGATGCGCTGATCGGCGCCGGCTACGGCTCGGCCGGCGAGCGCTGCATGGCGGTGTCGGTCGCCGTGCCGGTCGGCAAGAAGACCGCCGACATCCTGCTCGACAAGCTCATCCCGCGCGTCGAAGGCCTCAAGATCGGTCCCTCGACCGACGACAAGGCCGACTACGGGCCGATGGTGACGCGGGCGCTGCTCGACAAGGTGCGCGGCTATATCGACACCGGCGTCAAGGAAGGCGCCAAGCTCGTGGTCGACGGCCGCGGCTTCAAACTGCAGGGCTACGAGAACGGCAACTTCATCGGCGGCTGTCTGTTCGACGACGTGAAGCCGAACATGACGATCTACAAGGAAGAGATCTTCGGCCCCGTGCTGTCGGTGGTGCGCGCCAAGGACTACGAGGAGGCGGTGCGGCTGCCCTCCGAGCACGAATACGGCAACGGCGTCGCCATCTTCACCCGCGACGGCGACGCCGCGCGCGATTTCGCCCAGCGCGTCAATGTCGGCATGGTCGGCGTCAACTTCGCGATTCCGGTGCCGCTGTCGTATTACACCTTCGGCGGCTGGAAGCGCTCCGGCTTCGGCGACCTCAACCAGCACGGCCCGGATTCGGTGCGCTTCTACACCAAGACCAAGACGGTGACCTCGCGCTGGCCGTCCGGCATCAAGTCCGGCGCCGAATTCGTGATCCCGACGATGAAATGAGCGGCCGCATGGGGGCGGCGCGCATGGCCGGGAGCATCGCCGCGGCATTGGCGCTCGGCGCCTGCGCCACCGAGCAGGGCCCGGCCCCGCCGACGCCGCTGCCGCAGAGCGACATGACCGGACGCTGGATGCTGTCGGCGCCCAATGCGCCGCCTTGCGGCATGGACTTCCAGGGCGTTCCCGGTCAGCCGCAGGGCACGGTCACGCCCGACGGCGGCTGCCCCGGCAATTTCTACATGAGCCGGCGCTGGACCTTCACCCAGGACACGCTGACGCTGACCATCGCCGACGAGGACAACCAGCCGCTCGGCCAGCTCGCCTTGGGCGACGGCCGTTTCACCGGCAAGTCGACCGCCGGCACGCCGCTGACCCTGCAACGCTGAACGGAAAACGCCATGGCCGAATACCAGCTCTACTGCTTCGCGCAATCCGGCAACGCCTACCGCGCCGCGCTGATGCTCAACTTGATCGGCGCCGACTGGGAGCCGGTCTGGGTCGATTTCTTCGGCACGGCGCCGCAGCGCACACCGCAGTTTCGCGAGACCATCAACGAGATGGGCGAAGCGCCGGTGCTGGTGCACGGCAAGAAGAAGCTCACGCAGTCTGGCGTGATCCTGACTTACCTATCGAACCACAGCGGCAAGTTCAAACCGCAGGGCGAGGACGAGGAGCTGGAGGCGCTGCGCTGGATCATCTTCGACAATCAGAAGGTCAACGGTTTTCTCGGGCCGTTCCGCTTCCTGAAGAACTTTGCCAAGCCTGCCGGCGACCCCGCAGTGATGGCGTTCTTGAAAGGCCGCATCGACGCCAGCCTCGCCATCGTCAACAAGCGGCTCAGCGGCCGGCAATTTCTGGCGAGCGACAAGCCGACCATCGCCGACGTTTCGATGACAGCTTACCTGTATTACCCAGCGGAAGAATTCGGCTTCGATATCGCCAAGGATCACCCGGCGATCGGCGCTTGGCTCAAGCGCATGCAGGCTTTGCCCGGCTGGAAGCACCCTTACGATCTGATGCCCGGCTATCCGTTCGGCACCCAGGGCTACCGCAACCGCTGACGCCCCACGGGCGCGGGCTGCCGCCTCAGTTCAGACGTGCCGGACGTTCGTCGTCGCCGCCGAGATCGGGCGGCTGGGGCGCAGCCGATGCCCCCTCGCCTTGCGCCGGCGCTGCCGCCGCGGTGACGGCCTCGGCGTCCTTGCGCTGATAATTGCGGTAGGACAGCCAGCCGAGCGGCAGACAGGCGAGGTAGGCGAGCGTGCCGAGCGTCAGCACCACCCACGGGTAGCTGATCAGCAGGGCAAAGAACAGCACGACGACAACAAAGACCGGCAGCACCATCTCCGGCGGCACGCGCTTGCCGACGCGCTTGCCGGAGAACACCGGCAGCCGCGACACCATCAGCATCGCAATCGCCAGCGTGTAGAAGAAGGCGAGCCAGATCACGACCAGCCCGGCCGGCGCGCCAAGCAGGTCGAGGTAGATCGGCAGCAGCACGGTGATGGCGCCGGCCGGCGCCGGAATCCCGGTGAAGAAATTGCCGGCCCAGATCGGCTGGTTGGGCTCGTCGATCATCACGTTGAAACGCGCCAGCCGCAACGCGGCGCAGATCGCAAACACCAGAGCCGCGATCCAGCCGGCCGACTTCAGCTCGTGCAGGCCCCAGAAATACAGAATCAGCGCCGGCGCCACGCCGAAATTGACGAAGTCGGCGAGGCTGTCGAGCTCGGCGCCGAAGCGCGAGGTGCCCTTGAGCATGCGCGCGAGCCGGCCGTCGACGCCGTCGAGCAGCGCGGCGAACACGATGGCAGCGAGCGCCAGCTGGGTATTGCCTTCGACCGCCATGCGCATGGCGGTGAGCCCGGCGCAGAGCGCCAGCAGCGTGATCAGATTGGGCAGCAGCACGCGCACCGGAATCTGCCGGAAACGGCGGCGGTGCGGCGACGACGGCGGCGTCGGATCGAACGGCGGAAAGACCATGAGTTCCCTATAGCAGATTGCGCATTTTCCTGGCAGCGCAGTCGCAGCGGTTGGTGAATATCTAATACCGCCGAATTCTTATGCAATCGCTGCAAATCGAAGCACGGCACCGATCGGCCGTGGCCTCGGTTTTCGCCAACAGCGGAGGTTTTCGCCGGAAACCGGGCCCATTCGACTTTCGTCCGGCTGGTCCGCATTTTGCTTGGTCGAGGCGGCCGGACGGAAATGAGGAGCCTGTAATGTCCGTCTCCATCACCCAGCCTTTGGCGGTGCCGACCGCATCCGCGCGATGGGTCCAGCTGGTGCTTGGCGTCATCGCAATGATGTCGATCTCCAGCCCGCAATATGTCTGGACGCTGTTTACGAAATCATTTCAGACGACCATCGGCACCACGCTTCCCGCCATCCAGATCACCTTTTCGATCCTGATCGTGCTGCAGACCTGGCTATCGCCATTGCAAGGGTACCTGATCGACAAATTCGGCCCGCGCCTGCTGATCGCCTTCGGCTGCGCCCTGTCGGGCGCCGGCTGGATCACGTCGGCCTATGCGACGAGCCTGACCGGCCTCTATCTGACCTATGGCCTGCTCTGCGGGGTCGGCACCGGCATCGTCTATATCGGCATTATCGGCTTGATGGTGCGCTGGTTCCCGGACCGGCGCGGCTTCGCCACCGGCATGGTGGCGGCCGGCTACGGTTTCGGCGCCATCGTCACGACCTTCCCGATCAACACCATGCTGGCAACCGCCGGCTATCAGCACACGCTGGTGGTGTTCGGCTTCATTCTCGGCATTGTCGGAGCGCTCGCGGCTTTGGCGATGCGCATGCCGCAATCCAACGAAAAATTGCCGGCCGCCGCCATCACGACGTCGAAAAAGAACGTGGCGCCGGCCGCGATGATCCGCACACCGGTCTTTTGGCTGATGTTTGCGATGATGACCATGATGTCGACCGGCGGCCTGATGATCATCTCGCAATTCGCAGCCTTTTCGACCGATTTCGGCGTGACCAAGATGATGGTCCTCGGCCTGGCCGCTCTGCCGTTCGCCTTGACGCTCGACCGCATCACCAACGGGCTGACGCGGCCGTTCTTCGGCTGGGTGTCGGACCGCATCGGCCGCGAGAACACCATGGCGCTCGCCTTCCTGATGGAGGCGGCGGCGGTCGGCGCGATGGTGCTGCTGCGCGATAACACGCTCGCCTTCGTGCTGCTGTCGGGCGTGGTGTTCTTCGGCTGGGGCGAGATCTTCTCGCTGTTCCCCTCGACGCTGACCGACACATTCGGCACCAAATACGGCACGACCAATTACGGCGTGCTGTACATGGCGCAGGGCATCGGCTCGGTGCTGGGCGGCCCGCTCGCCGCGCTGCTGCACGACATGGCCGGCAGTTGGCTGCCGGTGTTCGCCATCATCATCGCAATGGATGCGATCACGGGGATTCTGGCATTGGTCGCGCTCAAGCCGTTACGCCAGGCCTACGCGAAATCCTGACCGCGGCATTGCCGGGCCGGCGCTCAGCCGGCCCGGAAGGCGCGGACGGCGTCGGATTGGCGCAGGTCGGCGAGCACGGTCTCGCCGGCAATCGCGGTCTGCCCGACCGCGACCTGCGGCGTCACGCCTTCCGGCAGGTAGACGTCGAGGCGCGAGCCGAAGCGGATCATGCCGAAGCGCTCGCCGGCAGCGATCGACTGGCCGGCCTTGACGAAGCAGACGATGCGCCTGGCGACGAGGCCGGCGATCTGCACCACGGCGACGCGGGCCGCGCCCGTCGCGATCACCAGCGAATTGCGCTCGTTGTCGAGGCTCGCTTTGTCGAGGTCGGCGTTGAAGAACTTGCCGGGCTGATAGACGATTTTCTCGACCTGGCCTGCCACCGGGCTGCGGTTGATGTGGCAGTCGAACACGCTCATGAAGATCGAGATGCGCGGCAGCGGCGCAGCGCCGAGGCCGAGCTCGTGGGGCGGCGCGGCGGCGGTGATCTGGCTGATGCGTCCATCGGCTGGCGCCACCACCAGCCCGTCACGCACCGGCGTCACGCGCGGCGGGTCGCGGAAGAATAACGCGCACCACAACGTAAGTCCTGTTCCGATCCAGCCGAGCGGCGTCCAGATCCAGAACAGGATCAGGCTCGCCAGCGCGAAGGCGCCGATGAAGGGATAGCCCTCCGGCG
>Ga0070740_10001835_pt1 | contig 27302 bp, 27 predicted proteins | sample Coa_R2_FD_67286 | JGI IMG/M metagenome (GOLD analysis project Ga0070740, IMG submission 67286) | Surface soil microbial communities from Centralia Pennsylvania, which are recovering from an underground coalmine fire - Coalmine... | ecosystem: Environmental > Terrestrial > Soil > Unclassified ...
GGCAAGGATGTCCCAACGGTCGTCGGGTTTCCAATCGATCTGCGCGTACTGGCCGAAGAAATTGCGGCGATCGTCGATCGTGCCGATTTCGTTGACGGGGAGCGCCGTCGTGGGTGGCGGAAGTACCGACCCGTCCAGCGGCACGGTATAGGCGCTGTTGCCGTTCAAAGTGGTTTGCGTGCCGTGTCCGTAAAGCGCGTCGGCGCCGACAACGAACGTGATGTCGTTGTCGAAGCGGTGGGTCAGGTGCGTATCGAAGTAGTCGTCGTCAATGTGGCGGCTCTGGTTCTGGGTGTCGGCCGCGCCGCTCAGATCCGGGTGCAGGAACGCGCGGATGTCGGTGATGTTGGAATGGGTGAACGAGACCAGCGTGCTCCACTCGCCCCATCCCACATTTTGCGTATACCCCAGCGCAAGGTGGGATTGGTCCTGATCGATCCGCGCGTCCGCCGGATTGAAATTGGCATCGATCGGCGTTGCGGGAGTGAGCGCCGTGCCGACTCGAATGACCGGGCTCGGCGGTACATCACGAACGATCGACAGGTTGGCATCGACGGTGAGCGTGCCGTTCTCGAGTTGCAGCGCACCGCGGTACAGCGCCTGTCCGTTCTTCACGACTTCGCGCGGATAGGAGAATCCGAGATTCTGCCCGTCGATGGCGAATGACTGCTTGTAGTTGCCGGACTGCGGCAGTGCGAGCGCTGCCGAACCGCTCCACGATGCGTGGTTGCCATAGGCCAGATCGATTTCATTGGAAGCCTGGCCTGCCGGATAGTGCAGCGCCTGCACGACGCCCACGAAGGAGGTCGCGCCGAACATCACCGGTGCGGCTCCCTTCAGCACTTCGATGCGCTGCACGTCGTTCAAGTCGAAGGTGGTGATCATCGGGTTGAACGCGCCGCCCCAGGGCACGCCATCGACGACCAGCAGGAATGCATCGAATTCGTGCAGGCCCCAGAACGAAGGTACCGCGCTCGATGGTCCGGCGTCGCCGCCCGCCGGCGCTTCGACGCCCGGCACCAGAGCCAAGGCGGTGGCCATGTTCGATGCGCCGGTGCCGTTCAATTCGTCGCCGTTGACGATGCTGATCGATGCAGGCGTTTGAGCAACGGGCTCGGGCGTCTTGGTCGCCGTGATCTGGATCGCCGGCAGCGTTGTTGCGGATTCCTGTGCGTGCACCAGGGTAGCGAGACCCGCCAGCACCGCCGCGGCTACTGGAAAAAAGCGCATGGCGAAACTTCTCCCCAAGAAAAACCAACATCATGACGATGACCGGCGTCGCGAAAGCGCGAGCTGATGAATCAAAAGCGCGCTGGTGCTTGAGATTGCCTGGAATAATTGGATGGTGGGCGGAAGGCTATCTAACTACTGCTGGTAAGCGAAAGTGCAAAGCCATTTCGCTTAGCTCGATTCTTGCGGATGCCCCCAAAGATGCCCCCTTTACAATTTTGGATGAACGGGCGATCGTCGCCCGAACAACAAGGCGGTGCGGAAGAATCGCCAATACCAGGCAAGAGAGGATTGGAACAATACGACATCGAAGCCATCGCTGAGTCGCCCTTCCTGGGCGTCTCTGGAAGCCAGAACATTAGCTATTCGCACTAGCCTGCTCGACCAGCCGCTGCGCAAAAGCGCGATAAACCGGCGTGTGACAGAACAGCGCGGAGCTGGCTCGTGCCAGTAGGCATACTGCAAGGATCGGAATGATCATGGCCTGGTTGGCGGTCAGTTCCATCGAAATGATCGCCGAGGTCAGCGGCGCCTGCGTCACGCCTGCAAGATACGCGGCCATCCCAAGCAGCACGACCGCCGCCGGCGGCGAACCGGGAAGGAAGTGCGCGATGTTGTGGCCCAGTCCGGCGCCGACCGCCAGCGCGGGCGAAAAAATCCCGCCCGGAATGCCCGCCCAGTACGAGACGATGTTGGCGAGAAACTTGTAGCCGCCGAAACCCGCGCCGGGCGCGGCAGCCTGCTGCAGGATCGCGCGCGCCTGGTCGTAGCCCGTGCCGTACACGCTGCCGGCGCTGATGACGCCGATGATGGCGAGCGCCAGGCCGCACGCGGCGGCAAATGCAATCGGCCAACGCGCGCGAATCGCCGCGATGCGGGACAGCACGCGATTTCCTTCGAGCAGGATCAGTCGGGCGAACAGGCCGCCTGCCAAACCGCACAGCACGCCGCACAGCAGCACCGCCATCCAGCTCTGGCCCAGCGGCAGCGCGGTGGTGACCGTGCCGAAGTAGGCGTAGTTGCCGAGCAGGCCGAGTGACACGATGCCGGCGATGATCACCGCCGTCAGGATGATGCCGCTCATGCGGTGCTCGAACGCTCCGGCCATTTCCTCGATCGCGAATACCACGCCGGCCAGCGGCGTGTTGAAGGCCGCAGCCAATCCGGCCGCGGCGCCGGCCAGCACGAAACGGCCCGCGGCAGCCGGATCGGCGAACCCGAAGCGTCGCCCGAGCGAATACATCAGGCCCGCGCCGATGTGCACGGTCGGTCCTTCGCGGCCGACCGACGCACCTGCGAGCAATGCCGCGAGCGTGAGCGCCATCTTGCCCAGCGCCACCCGCAGCGAAAGCAGGCGGTGGCGGAACGCATCGTCTTCGACCTGCAAGGCGGCGATCGCCTGCGGGATGCCGGAACCGCGAGCGGCCCGCAATGCTCCCGACGTAAACCACGCGAGCAACGCGAACACGATCGGCGTGATCAGCAGAGGCAGCCATGCACGACCCGCGGTCATGCGCACGAAGACGGCATAGGCGTACGTGCTGAGTTTCGCGAACAGGATCGCGACCGCCGCGACGACGACTGCACCTGTCCAGAAAAGCAGTCGCCGCCGCCACTGCACAGGCGACAGCCATTCGTGTCGAAACAGATTCCGCCAGCGCGACGACCCGGATATATCGCTCATTCCGGTTCCGCATTTCGGGCGGGTGGGAGGCGTCTGGAAGAAGCGTTCACGGGCGTTCGCTCAAAGTTCCCATGCCGAACACGAAAAAAAGGATTTTCATCATGGCCGTCTGGCTCATCGTGCTCGCCTGGATTTCGCTCGCGCTTGCGTTTGCCTCCGCCATCGTGATTGTGATCGATTTGATTGGTCATCGCCAGCAGATGTGGATCATGAACCTGGTGTGGCCAATCACCGCGTTGTACGCCGGTCCGTTGGCGCTGTGGGCGTATGTCAGGGTGGGGCGGTTGTCGTCGCGGCGGAACGTACGTGCAGCGAAGGCGCGCGGCCAATCCCCGCCGCGCAAGCCGTTCTGGCAATCGACCGCGCTGGCCGCGACACACTGTGGCAGCGGATGCACGCTCGGCGACATCGTCGCGGAAAGCGCGCTGCTGCTGGCACCACTGAGCTTGTTCGGTCACAAGATCTTCGCGGCGTGGGTGCTCGACTTCCTCCTGGCATTCCTGTTCGGGATCGCCTTCCAGTACTTCACCCGCAAGCCGATGCGGGATATCGCTCCCGCGAAGGCACTGATCGAGGCACTGAAAGCGGACACGCTTTCCCTTAGCGCGTGGCAGCTCGGCATGTACGGATGGATGGCCATCGCCACGTTCGCGATTTTCGGGCACGAGCTCGACAAGACCGGCCCGGTGTTCTGGCTCATGATGCAGCTCGCGATGATGGTAGGTTTCGTGACCGCCTACCCGGTCAACGCTTGGCTGTTGAAGGCCGGCATCAAGGAGACGATGTAAGCGACACGAGCGGGCCGATCATTCCGGGCTCGCGGCGTGGCCGGCTTCGCCGACGATCCAGTCCGGAAATTGCGCTCAGATCCAGCGCAAGGCCCTCGCGATGATTTCGGTTGCTCCGGTTTGCGCGCACATCCCGTGCGCGATCAGCAACCGCTCCGGATTCCATCCCAGCACTTTCCGCAGTGCGACGCGCGTACAGCCGTGTCGCAGGAAGCTGGAGCGCCAGTCGAACGGTGTGCCTCCGCGTTCGCCGACAAGGCCGCTGAAGCGCATTAGCGCCTTCTTCCAGCCGGACAGACTTTCTTCGGAGAAGCGCTGGATTAGATCCCCGATGATCGCAGTGCGCGAGGCGCGGTGGAAAAAAGCCACCTCGTCCATCGCGAACGATCCACGGAACACGGCTTGGTCGATGTCCGCCTGCCATGCCGGGTCCGGCTCGTCGCCCAGTTCGGCATGGAAATGCAACGCGGACTTCCTGCGGGCGAGCCCCGGCGGCGCATAGAGCCGCGCATCGGGCCAGCGTTCGGCCCACTGTTGCAGGAAAAGATGATGAAGCTTGTTAGGCGAGACGATATAGCGCACCGCCCCGATGGATTGCACTTCGTCCGCCAGTTCCGGCGTGAGCGCTATGGGCGACCACACCCAGACGCTGCCGTCGGAGAGGCGCGCCACCGCCATGCGCGTGGGATATGGAAAGCCGGCGAACGAAACCATCGGCCCATCCGCGACGTAGAGTGAAGGGCCGAAGGGTTCGAGCATCGCGGAAGACTACCAATCTTCCCGCTTCTGGTCGATGTAGGTCGACTTCGCCTGCCCGCAGCCAATGCGCGCCACCAGATGGATCATGACCTGACCGGCAATGCGATTGGATTGGCAGGAACCTGAACGTTTCGGGCACTCCTCGGTGATTGACAGCGCCCGCCATCAACGCCTCAGATCCGGCGTTGCTGCACGCACAACGAAAGATCATCTGCTCCGCCTGCCATCGCGCACCTGCTTCTTGTGGATCTGCTTTTCGAGCAGCTTCTTGGCCTGCACAACAAAGTGTTCGCGCTCGGTCTGCGCTGCCGGCATGGCGTTCACGAGCTGCTTTATTTCTTGCGCGAGCTTCGACTGTCCCGCTTGCTCGAATGCTGCGGCCAATGTATTCCATGCCCGGCGAATCTTTCGCTGCTTTTCCTTTGCCGCCCTTCCCCACGGTGTTGCAGTGACATCGTTACCCGCCGATGCGGTTTTGACCGCTTGCTCAAGTTTCCAGCGGGTGACGCGAGCCGCTTTCCGCTTATCCATGTGTCGGATCGCTTGCCGCTGACCTTTGCGAGTGATGCCGCGTACGCGCCGCGGTGTGGCTTCGGCAACAACACCGCGCTGGCGCAGTTCGAGCGCGAACGCTTCGCGCCAAGCCTGCAGGTCTCGTTTCCTCGGATCGAGTCTTTGGCCGTCTTTCCCGCGGCTACAAATCGTCAGGTGCGCGTGCGGATTCTCCGGGCGCTTGGGGTCGGACTCCTTGTTGTGGTGCGCCAACAGATAGTCGTATCGCTCGCCAAAGGTTTTCTGCGCGAAGGCTCTCGCCGCGTCAGCCACGGCTTCGGGATCGGTGCCGACCGGCATGGACAGGATCAGATTGATGCTGTCGCGGGCTCGTGCAGGACGATCCACACCGCTCTTGTCCCACCACTCCTCGGCCAAGCTGCGTACATTGCTCGCGCCTTCGATCAAGGCGCCGTCTTCGCGTTCGCCAGTCAGCTTGCCGTTGCGGGTGATATAGGCAAGGTGTTCTTTCAGACTGCGGAATCCGTGGGCGCTTCCTGTCACTTTCACTATCACCTCCGGGCGGCAGCGTGAAACCCGGCCGATCCGGCCCAAGGCAGCAGTCATCTGCATCGCGCTCGGCTTACTCGTCGGCGGCCGAGATCGTTTGGCTCGCACGGGGGTCTGAAAGACAAATCCCGCAGAGTCCAATAGCGAATCCCCTTCGGGCTTAGCCATCGGCGCGATGCGCTCGATGCGAGGCGCGGGTCGTGGTCGCGGTCATCTCGCGGCGTAGGCGCTCAACTGACTTGGCGAGGCTCTGAAGTTCCACCAAGCCGGCTTCGAACTGGCCACTGCGCAACAACCGGTGCGTGAGCATGTTGAGGTTACGCCCGACTGCTGACAACTCACGAATGGCATCGTGCTGTGCGGCGAGCTCTTCCTTCGCGAACGGCACCGCGCCTTCTAATCGATGGCGCAACTGGCGCACGATCCAGGCTTGGGCGGAATAGCCTTCCGGTTCGGCCAAGGCGCGGATGGCCTGAATCTCTGCAGGGCGCAATCGCAACATCACTCGGCTGCCTTTGCCGCCTTGCCCGCCACGCATTTCAGAGGCCGGCGGTCCGGCACCAGCACCTTCCTGCTTGGCGATGAACGTCACCGCCATGCGCCGCAGCAGCGTGGATTCGGTCAGGCCGTTGGACTTGGCCAACGCGCGAAACTTGGCCTTGGTCGCGTCACTGCAATGGGCTTTCAGCGTCGGCATGGCTGATCCACCGAGAGGAATGAGAAGGCCAAAGCGGGCCATACGCTGCCGGCATCCCTATCCTGCACTAGCTCATTCCTCCTCGAGAAATGTCAGCCTGCTGACATTGCGAAGAGTTACTTGGATGGAATCGCGTTTTGCGGAATTCATGAAAGTCTTCCATCTGCGCCGAAGTTTTCACGCACGGAAAAAGTACAGCGTGCTGTACGTCTTGGAACGAGGTTCGGAGAAGTGACTCTGCGCGAGAGAGTGAACTCTCTCCCCAATGCAGCGCGTCGCAGCAGGGCAGGGGCATCGCGTGTTCCTTGCGCACTCACGCGAAATTGCGCGAGCGGCCTTTGAACGGGCGATGCTTACTATCTACATCGGGAAGCGGAATACAAGCATTGTTTCGCTCAGCGGAATTTTGTGATCCCAAGCAGTTCCAAGAAGATCAGCATTCGCTTCCGCGGAGTCGCCTCGCAGATCTCAACCAGCGCGTTTGCGAATGGGGACGACGTTGCCGCCTTGCTTCAACATGTCCAGATAGTCTGCCCACTGCTGCATCATTGCGCGTCGTTCGGGCAGGTGCGCAGTGCGGTTGTACGCACGACCATTCGGGTCGCGTACGGCGTGCGCGAGCTGATGTTCGATGTAGTCCGGACGAATGTGCAGCACTTCATCCATGATCGTGCGGGCCATGGCGCGGAAGCCGTGGCCGCTCATTTGATCCTTCGAGTAACCCATGCGGCGCAACGCGAACAGGATCGCATTGCTGCTCATGGGACGGCGCGGGTCGCGGGCACCGGGGAAAACATTACGCCCGCGTCCAGTGAGTGCGTGCAAGTCCCGCAAGATCGACACGGCTTGTGTAGAGAGTGGCACGAGGTGCGGTTCTCGCATCTTCATTCGTACTGCGGGAATATTCCATTGCGCCCTGTCCAGATCCATTTCGCTCCATTCCGCGTGACGTAGCTCTCCGGGGCGGACAAAAACGAGCGGGGCGAGCCTCAAGGCGGACTTCACGATCGTCCCGGCGCGAAAACCCTCGATTGTGCGCAATAACTCGCCGACCTTCTCAGGTTCCGTGATGCTTGCCAGATGCACTGGTTTCCATGGCGCGAGGGCGCCTTGCAAATCGGTGGCTGGGTTGCGCTCGGCGCGGCCGGTGGCGATCGCATAACGAAATACCTGCCCTGAATTCTGCAAGGCACGATGTGCTGTCTCCAACGCCTGACGATTTTCGATCCGGCGTAAGACCATCAAAAGTTCCGGCGCGGTGATCTTTGCCATGGGTCGGTCGCCAAGCCATGGAAAAAGATCGCGTTCCAATCGGCGGATGATCTTGTTCGCGTGGCCCGGCGCCCACTGAGGCGAATGCTTGGCGAACCATTCGCGGGCCACGACTTCAAAACTGTTGGCGACGCGATTCTCGCCAGCGACCTTCTCCGCCTTGCGGTGTTCACTGGGATCGACACCGGCGGCCAACAATTTGCGCGCCGCATCGCGCTTCTCGCGAGCAAGGGCTAGAGTGGTGTCGGGGTAAGCGCCCAACGCCAGCCGCTTCTCCTTGCCTTCGAATCGATACTTCAATCGCCAGAGTTTGCCGCCCGCCGGCGATAGCTCAAGGTATAAACCCTTTTCATCAAAAAGGCGGCGTGGTTTGGCGTCAGGTTTTGCTTTGCGGATCGCGGCGTCAGTCAACGACATTTTTGGGGGCATCGCTTGTGCGCGGGACGGTGCGTGCCCCCAATCATGCCCCCGCCTGGGGGCAGATTACAATGGATCGGGCGAGACAATAGCGGACAAGAAAAAGGCCAGAACCCTTTATTATGCTTGGGTTTCTTGGCCTTTATGGGATCGCTCGGGATGCTTGGATGGTGGAGCGGAAGGGGATCGAACCCTCGACCTCTGCATTGCGAACGCAGCGCTCTCCCAGCTGAGCTACCGCCCCACGTCGATGCGCATCCACTCGGCTGACCGGCGAGGGCGCGAACCGCATATGGTAGCGGGCCGCGGGGCGTGCGCCAAGCCGTGCATCTCGCGCCGCGACGGGTGGCTACGAGTCGGTCATGCGGCCAATTTCAGAACAGGGTGCAGGCCCGCGCGCGCGGCCAGACGTACCAGCAAATCGAGACTGAACTTGTCGATCTTGCCGCGTTTGATGTCCGAAATGCGTGCCTGGGTGACCCCGAGCCTGGATGCAGCCTGAGTCTGCGTACCCGCGTCGCTCGCCCACTCCTGCAAGCCGCGCAGCAGTTCGGCGCGCATGGTCAGTTCAGCCGCTTCATCCGCATCGAAAAGGTCGAAGAACACGCCGCGCGGATTTCCGCGCGTTCCGCCAGAAGTGCGTTTGCGGGGCATTCGATTCACCTCTTGATCTGCTTCAATCTTTGTCCTGCAAGGCGCAGGTCGTGCAAGCCGGTCTTCGCGGTTTTCTTCTGAAAAGCGTGAAGTACGTATACCGCGTTACCGATATTTGCCACGAACAACACGCGGAAGGCACCTTCATCATCGCGGATGCGGATTTCCCGCACGCCCGCGCCAATGGTGGACATGGGCTTCCAATCGTCCGGATCGGCACCGCGCTGCACCTTGTCGAGCTGATATCCGGCGTTGCGCCGTACCGAAGCCGGAAACGCGATCAGATCTTGCAGGCTGCTGCCCATCCAGACGATCCCTTTCATGGCCTACTATGCACGTTTCTGTATAATATGCAAGTGCTGGCATATTGCGTTCATGCCAGCAGCGGCTTCAGTTCGGGTTCCAGCACTTCGCGGCGCCAGCCTTGCAAACCTTCCGGCCATTCGCGCGTCACGGCGTATTCCTCTAGCAGCCGGCGCGGGCAGAGCAGACCGGAAGGGATGTCCAATTTCATCGCGATCGCGTCGGCGGTCTGTTTCATCGCGTTCACCGCGGCCTTGGCATCACCGGACGGCGAGGCCAGGATCGGCGCGGTTTCCGTGATCTCCGCCTCGGTTACCGGCGCGCGCAGCACTTCGAACAACTCCGCGCGTGGTGCCGAACGCAACGCGCGCAAGCCGCGTGTGCGCTCGAACAGTTCATTCGGCGATGCCGGCGGCGACGACGCCAGCGACAACGCATTCGCATCGTCCAGCAACCACGGACGCGGTTTGTCCAGCGCGCGCGCGCTGCGTTCTCGCCAGCGCAGCACGCGCCGCAACAACGCCTGTCGCGCACGTGGCCACGCGGCCGCGTTGCGGAATGCGCGCTGCGGCTGCGGATCGGCGTCGATCCGGCGCAGACGCAGGCTCAACCGCGCGCAATCCTCCGCGTGCCACGCCGTACGTCCGCGCTGCTGCAATTGCGCTTCCAGCAACGCATGCAACTCGTGCAGGTGCGCGATGTCCTGTTCGGCGTAATCGATCTGCGCATCGCTCAACGGCCGGCGCAACCAATCCGAACGCGTTTCGTCCTTGGGGATCTCCACGCCGAGCAGCGTGGAAACCAGATTGCGGTAGCTCAGTCCGAAGCCCAGTCCGCACAAGGCCGCGGCGATCTGGGTGTCGAATAATCTCAAATTCGCGCCGTCCAGCAGGGGTGCCAGCGCTTCCATGTCCTCGCTGGCGCTGTGCATGATCCACGTGCGTCGATCCACCAACCGCCGCATGCCCGGCGCGGCGTCGAAGGCGACCGGATCGATCAGCGCGCACTTGCCGCCGGCCGCGATCTGGATCAGCGCGAGCCTGGGATAGAACGTGTCGCGGCGCATGAACTCCGTGTCGAGCGCGATCGCCTGAGCACCGATGCGTTCGATCCATTGCGCGAACGCGGATGCGTCCGCGATCCAGGCGGCACTCATGCAGGAATTCCGGTGGCGCGGATGCGTTTCATCGCCGGGAGTTGCCGATTCGTGCGGCTTTGCTATGGTGAGCCGGTCAAGATAGCAGCAAATCATCGCGACACACCATGCCTGCGCCGCAAACATTCACCCGCCAGCACGCCATCGGCGGTGCGATCGGCGTGTCGTTGCTGCTGTTCGCGCTGGTCTATCGCTTCTTTCCGCAGGCCTTGAACGTGCCCGCCACGCACACCACGAATGCGCCGGCGGCGACGCAGACCAGCACGCGCAGACCGGTCGCGGCGCGCACCAGCCTGACGTCGGCTGAGTCGGAATTGCAGGCGGGGCCGCCGATTTCGCTGGCGCCATCGAGCGTGATCGCCGCGCGCGCGCGCGGGCGTGCGCTTTCCACGCGCGGCGGCAACGAGGAAATCGGCGCGCTGCTCGACAAGGCCGATGCTGCCGCAGCGCAGGGCAAGCTCACTGGACAGGGCGACGACACCGCAACCGCGCTGGTGTTGCAGGCGGCGGCGATCGATCCGAAGGACGCGCACGTGCGCGCGGCGCTGTCCAACCTGCACGCGCGACTGTTCGCCGACGCGCAGCAGGCGCTGGCCGCCAACGACACCGACACGGCGCGCACCGACCTCGCTGCGCTGAAACGTCTGCCGGAGTCGAGCGACGACGCCAAGAGTTTGGCCGCGCGCATCAACGCGGCCGACGAAGTGCGGCCGCTGCTGGAGCAGGCGGCGACGCTGATGCAATCCGGGAAGATGGAAGGCACGGGCGAGGACAACGCGCTCGCGGTTTACCGCAAGGTGCTGGCGCTGGACCCCGAAAACGCGGTGGCGAGGCAGGGCATGGAACAGGTGCAGCGCGCCGCGCTGGATCGCGCGTTGACCGCGGCCGCGCAGAACCAGGACGCGAAAGCCGACGCGGCGCTGGAAGAAGCCGCTTCGATCCTGCCTTCGTCTTCCGCGCTGGCAGACACGCGCGCGCGCATCGAGGCGATGCGCGGACAGCGGGGCGCCAGTCTGTTGACGCAGGCGCAGTCGGCACTGGATGCGGGCAATCTGGATCTGGCGGAGAAACTGGCGCAGCAGGCGCAATCACTGGGCGACACCGCGCAGGTGCAGGCGTTTCTGAAACACCTGCAGGATGCGCGCACGTATTCCAGTTATCGCCCGGGCCAGGTGATTTCCGATCACTATCTCGACATCGTCGGCAGCGCGCCGGCGATGGTGGTGATCCCGCTCGGCAGTTTCGAGATGGGCGCATCGCAGAACGAACGCGGTCATGCCAGTTCCGAACAGCCGCAGCATGAAGTCGATATCGCGCATGGTCTCGCGATGGCGCGCAGCGAAACGACGGTGGCGCAGTTCCGCGAATTCGTGCGCGCCTCGGGTTATACGCCCGATTCGGACCGGCTGGGCGGCGCGTCGGTGTACGACGAGGCCAGCGGCCGCATGCAGTTGCAATCCGATGCCGACTGGCGCGACGGCTACGACGGCAAGCGCGCGCGCGACAACGATCCCGTGGTGAACGTCTCCTGGAACGATGCGCGCGCCTATGCGCAGTGGTTGTCGCAGCGCACCGGCAAGCATTACCGGCTGCCGACCGAAGCGGAATTCGAATACGCCGAGCGCGGCGGTACCACCACGCCGTACTGGTGGGGCGACGGCACGCCAAAGAAGCCGCTGGAGAACCTCACCGGCGGCGGCGACCGTTCGCCTTCGCACCGCAGTTGGTCCAACGCGTTCAACGATTACGACGACGGCTGGTGGGGACCTGCGCCGGTGATGAGTTTCGCCGCCAATCCGTTCGGACTGTATGACATCGACGGCAATGTTTCGGAATGGGTCGAGGACTGCTGGCACGACAACTACACGCGCGCGCCGCACGACGGCACCGCGTGGGTGAATCCGGGCTGCGCGCTGCGGGTGATCCGCGGCGGCTCATGGGGCAGCGCGCCGGATCAGGACCGTTCGGCTTTCCGTCAGGCGGCGCCCGCGGATGCGCGCAGCGGACGCGTGGGCTTCCGCGTCGTTCGCGAGTTGTGATCGCACTATCCGTGCGGCGTTGACAGGCCATTCACCGGGTGTGCGCAAGAGTTTTCCTCCGCGCGGGCTTTGCGTCACGTGGCGCGCGATCCCATGTTCAGGAGGAACGATTATGAAATGCGCAACGATCCTCGCGGCTGTCACGATGACGGCTTCGCTTGCAGCTTGCAGCACCACGCCGAGTAGTCCGCAGAGCGGCATGGCCGGCCAGAACACCACCGAAAGCATGGCGCCGGCTGACAATCAGGCCAGCAAACCCGGCAACTCCGGAAACGGCCTCGGCTACGGCATGACGCCCGCGGACGCCGATCGCGTGTTCGACTTCCTCGATACCAATCACGACGGATTCGTCGATCGCTCCGAATTCATGGTCAACGGCGACAGCGGCCAGCGTTTTCCCGGCTGCGATGTGGATGGCGACGGCAAGCTGACGCGCATGGAACTGGAGCGTTGCGCGGCGCAGCCGGCGACGAACAGCCAGTAATTTATTGCGGCTTTGGCGCGAGTAACTTGCAGGATCACGCGAGATCACAATGCGCAGCAATCAGGGACGATTGCACAAAACCATGGTGCGGTGGAGGGACTCGAACCCACACGCTCAAGGGCGGCGGGTTGAGCGCTGCGTCTACCAATCGGACGCGAAGCGCGTGGTGCCGAAGGTGGGACTCGAACCCACACGCTTTTAAGGGCGGCGGATTTTGAGTCCGCTGCGTCTACCAATTCCGCCACTTCGGCAGTGAATCGCGAAGTATGAGGGACTTCAAGCTGGAAGCCAAGAGCGAATACGAAGCGCGATTTTGTGAAGTGCGGGCATGGACAGCCCGCTTTCACACGCAGGGTCGAATCTCGCGCGCTTGCGATCTGCGTCGGATCGCAGATCGCAAGCGAGATTCGGATGAGTCAGGATGACGAATGGACAACGCGCCATGGACGGCTGCATGGCGGATCAGTTGTGTTGTCCTGAGGCAGCGTGCGTTCGCCCCGCGCATACCATTCGTCGCCGAGCGGTTCGAACACCGAGCAGCAGGTCATGCGGTCCTGATACACGTGCAGGCTGACGGTGACATCGTCGTCGCTGGGATTGCGGATGGTGTGGTACTCGTGCGGCGGAATCAGACTGCCGGCGGAGCCGGGTCCGGCCTGGATCGCGCCGGCGGGCCGGAAGCGGTAGCGGCGCTCGTCGTGTTCCAGCAGCTCGTACTGCACCACTTCGAGTTCGCCGCGCCAGACGCCTTCCACGCACCACATGCCGTGATGATCGTGGATCGGCGTTCCCTGGCCGGGGCTCCACGTCATCGCCACCACGCAGTAGCCATGTTCGTCGCTGTGGTACAACTCACGGCGCGCGTAGTGATCCACGCAGCATTCGAAAACGCATGAGGGCAATTCGACATCGGTCGCACGGATCATGCGGCAGAGCGCGTCGCGCAGAGCGCGCGTCACCTGCGCGGTGTCGGGCTGCGTCACCGCCGAATCGAGCGCGTCGATCAGCTTGCGGTGGCCGGGAAAGTCGATGGCGAGCATGGCATGAGCTTGCGCGTCGGATTGTGGTCATTGTAGGAGCCAGCCTCGCCGGCGACAAATCGCCACCGATCGCGCGCCAAGAAAAGACGGCGCTCGCGCCGGCGCGCCCTTACAGCGTCGCCATGAACTTCCCGATCGCGGCACCAAACCGCACCGTATCCACCAGAAACGCGTCGTGCCCCTGCGGCGAATCCAGCCCGACGAAATCGACTTCGGCACCACCAGCCCGAAGACCTTCAGCGATTTCCTGCTGCTGTTCCAATGGAAACAGGATGTCGGTTTCCACGCCTATTACCAGCGCGCGCTCCAGCTTGATGCGTGCCAGTCCTGCGCGCACAGCTGCACCGGGTTCCTTGCCGGCATCGGGGCCGGCGTATTCGGCGATGTCGAACCAGTCCGCTGAGCGCGACAGATAAAGGTAGCTGTTGGGATCGAACGCGCGCACGAAACGTCGCGCGTGCGCGTTGAGATACGACTCGACCTGGAACTCCGCGCCGAAAGGATCTTCCTCGCGCTGCTCGGGATCGAGGCGGATGCGGCCGAAGCGCCCGCTCCATTCGATTGCCGAGCGATAGGTAATCACGCCCAGCTTGCGCGCCAGGCTCATTCCGGTCTCCGGATAGTGTTCGTCGTCGTAGTTGCCTTCGTTCCAGTCGGGGTCGAGGCGGATCGCTTCGCGCTGCAGCGAGCGGATCGCGATCGCGAACGGACGCGCCTGCGGGGCGGTGGAAACCGAGATGTGCGCTCGCGCCGAACCGGGATGATTGATCAGACAGCCCAGCGCCGACATACCGCCGATCGAGCAGCCGACGATCGCGGCCAATCGTTCGATGCCCAAGCCAAATACCAGTTCGAACGCGCTGTTACCGACGTCTTCCAAGGTCAATTCGGGGAAATCCAGGCGGTAGGGTTGGCCGGTTTCCGGATCGATCGAGGCCGGTCCAGTCGAACCCTTGCAACTGCCCAGCGAATTCACGCAGATCACGAACCAGCGGTTAGTGTCGATCGCTTTGCCCGGACCAACGATGTCTTCCCACCAGCCCGGCGAATCGTCGATGTCGTTGCGCGCCGCGTGGGCGCTCGGCGAGAGGCCGGTGAGGATCAGCACCGCGTTGTCGTGCGCCGCGTTCAATTCGCCCCACGTCTCGTAACTCAGCCGCGCGCCGGTCAGCGCGCCGCCGCGTTTCATGCGGAACGGCGAGGGCAGGGCGAAATACCGGCGGGCGTCGGCCATGTGGCGTGTGCGGACTACAAGGAATCGCGCACTTTAGCGGCCGTGCAACGCCGGGCCAAGTGACGCATCGGCCCACGAGCGCAGTCTGCAAGCGGCTTGCCGATGCGTCACCCCGGCCAGGGATTGGCCGGGATCCAGTGCCATGGATGGAAAACCTGCATCCCGGGTTTCGCGAAGACAAAGACGGCGCTGCGCGCCGGGTGATGAGCAAAGATCGGATTTCTAATGCGCGTGATCAACCGTCACCACGACCGGCTGCTCCGCGTCCGTCGCCACCTGCACCGGTTGCGATTCCAGATCGCCCGCGTGAGGCAATGCATCGCCGGATTTGCTGATCCGCGCGGAAACCTGCACGCGCGGAAACATCGAGAGTTTCAACTGCGGCGCCATCGCCATCGCATCGGTCAGCGTTACGGTTTGCGGCAAGGGCGCCGCTGACAAGCGCGCAACCGCCAGTGGCATCGACGGTCCGTCGACCGCGCGCGCAAAGACGAACAAGGTATCGGTTGGCGCAACTTTGAAGGCGAGCTTGGAATCGAGCGTCACTTCGATTTTCAGCGCAGCCGAGCCCGGTATGGAGGCGGCATTGCTCGCGGGCTTTGCATCTGCGCCACCGGCGGCTGCACTTTGCGCAACAACGGTTTGCGCCAGCGCTTCCGCTTGCGCCTGTGTCTTGCCCTGCGCGCGCGCCTGGGCCATGGCGATCTGCGCGCGCACCGCAGCCGCGAGTTTTGAATCGGAAGGCAACAGTTTCAGCAAGCGCTGCCAACGCGCGGCTGCATCCTGGTAGTGGCCGAGCTGGTAGTCGCTGATGCCCAGCAGCCACAGCCCGCGCTGGTGATCGGGCTGCAACGCGACCGCACGCTCCAGCAATTTACGCGACTGGCCTTCGATGCGGTGATCGGTGCGCGCCTGTGCATCGGCTTCCGCGTACGCGACCATGATGTCAGGATCATTCGGTTTCAGTTTCAGCGCCTGCCCGAATGCGTCGCGCGCGTCATCCAACCGACCCATCGAGGTGTAAGCCTGCGCCAGCAACACCCAGCCTTCCGGATGATTCGGATCGCGTTGCAGCTTGGCGCGCAGTTCGGCGGTGGCGCTGGCGAGGTCCACGCCGTTCGTTGGCTGTGGCTGCAAGGCTTGCGGCGCACCGAACGTGACATACAAACCGATCGCCGCCAGCGGCAGCGCGAATACCAGCGCCAGCGCCAACACGAACGGTGCGCGTGCGCGTCCAGCGCGGCGGCCGGCACGCAGCAACGGCACCGCCGCGCAGACCAGCGCCGCGGCGAGCATCAACGCCGCGATTCCGTAAAACCACGCGCTCACCAGTCGTCCCCCGCTTCGTTGGTGGCGATCTGCGCCGCGGGTTTCGCGCGCTTGCGCAGCAACACGAAGACCACGATGCCGCCAGCCAGCACCAGTGCGGGTGGCGCGAACCACAGCGCGACGGTCGAGGCCTTCAGCGGCGGGTCGTACAGCACGAAATCCGAATAACGCGCGACCAGATATTGCTTGATCTGCTGGTCAGTCTTGCCCTGCTGCATCATTTCGAAAATCTGGTGGCGCAGGTCTTTCGCAAGGTCCGCGTTGGAAGCGTCCAGGCTTTCGTTCTGGCAGACCATGCAGCGCAATTGCGAGGTGAGATGCTGGAAGCGCTCGCGCTGGGCGTCGTTCTTGAACGGCAGCGGGTCGATGGCCAAGGCGGGAGAAGCAACGGCGAATATCAGCAATCCGGCAATCAGAAAGTACCAAATGCTGCGGGCTTTTCTCCCTCTCCCCTGTGGGGAGAGGGTTGGGGTGAGGGGGCTACGAAGCCTGTCGCAATCCCCCTCATCCGCCCTCCGGGCACCTTCTCCCGCAAGGGGAGAAGGAAGAGCAAGGAAGCGCTCAATAGCGGTCATTGCTTGTCACTCTGCGCAGCCTTGATCGCCGGCTCCAGCTCCTGCGCGATCACGTCCGCCGTCAGCGGGCCGATGTGCTTGTAGCGGATCACGCCTTGTGCATCGACGAGGAAGGTCTCCGGCGCGCCGTACACGCCGAAGTCGATTGCGGTGGCGCCGCTTTCATCGGCGATCACTTGGCGATACGGATTACCGTGCTGCGACAACCACAATTTGGCATCAGCGGGCTTGTCCTTGTAGTCGTAACCGATCAGCGGTACGCCGAACTTGCTCGCATATTCCATCAGTATCGGATGCTCGTCACCGCAAGCGAAACACCAGCTCGCGAACACGTTGATCAGGTAAGGCTTGCCAAGCAAATCCGTCTTGCGCACGCGCTGCGCGGTATCGCCCAGCCTCGGCAGATCGAACGCCGGTGCGGCCTTGCCGATCAGCGGCGAGGGCACGTAATTCGGGTCGTGGTGTTCGTTCCAGACGATGCCGACGCCGAACAGCACGACCAGCAGCGCGAAGACGACGAACGGAACCAGCCGCGCGTTCATGCGTTCTGTTCGATGGCACGCACGGGAACCGCCGACGTTTCGGTTTCTGCTGCCTCGCGGCGCAAGCGAAATCGCTTGTCCGCCGCGGCGCAGAAGCCACCCAGCATCATCAGCAAACCACCGGCCCAGATCCAGCGCACGAATGGTTTGTCGTACACGCGCAGCGCCCAGTTACCGTTGCCGAGCGGATCGCCGAGCGAGACGTACAGATCGCGGAACACGCCGGGATGGATCGACGCTTCGGTCTGCACCTGTCCGCGTGGATAAGTGCGCTTCTGCGGATGCAGCGTGACGATGGTTTCGCCGTTCTTCGAAACTTCCACCGTGCCCTGTTGCGCCAGCCAGTTGGGACCTTGTGTTTCGGCGACACCGTCGAACTTGAAATCGTAGGCGCCGACGTGCGCTGTTTGCCCGGGCGAGAGCGCGACATCCTGTTCAATGCTCAGGCTGCGCGTCAGGATCGCGCCGGCGATGAACACGCCGACACCGACGTGCGCACACAACATGCCGAACAGTTCCAGCGGATAACGCTTGCCGCGCGGCGCTTCCTTCCAGCGCTTGATCGCGTAGATCGCCGTGCCGCTCAAGACATACGTCGCAGCGGTCACACCCAGCAGCGGCAGAAAACCGCGTGCGCCGAGCATCCATCCGATGATTCCGGCAAGTAGCGACAGTCCGACGATGCGCAATGCGGCGCGTTTCCACAGTGCGAGGTCGGCCTTGCCCCAGCGCGACAACGGCGCGAACGGCAGCGCCAGCACCAGCGGCGTCATCAGCAGCATGAAGAGGAAACCGAAATAGGGCGCACCGACCGAAATGCGGCCGATGTTGAGCGCTTCGCCGACCAGCGGATACAGGGTGCCGAGCAGCACCGTCGCCGCGGCGACGGTCAGCATCAGGTTGCCGATCAGGATCAGCGTTTCGCGCGAAGCCAGCGCGAAGGGTTTTCCGCCGGCGACCTTCGGCGCGCGTAGCGCGTACAGCAACAGCGACCCGCCGACGACCGCCGCCAGGAACCCGAGGATGAACACGCCACGTTTCGGATCGGCGGCAAACGAATGCACGCTGGTCAACACGCCCGACCGCACCAGGAAAGTTCCGAGCAACGACAGCGAGAATGCGAAGATCGCCAGCAGCAGGGTCCACGCGCGCAGGCCGCCGCGCTTGTCGGTGACGGCTTGCGCATGGATCAACGCCGCGCCGACCAGCCACGGCATGAAGCTGGCGTTCTCGACCGGATCCCAGAACCACCAGCCGCCCCAGCCCAATTCCGAATACGCCCACCAGCTTCCGGCGACGATGCCGGCGGAGAGGAACCCCCACGCGACATTGGTCCATGGCCGCGACCAGCGCACCCAATGGGATTTCAGTTCACCACCGAGCAGCGCCGCGATCGCAAACGCGAACGCAACGCTGAAACCGACGTAGCCCATGTACAGCACCGGCGGATGCATGATCAGGCCGGGGTCCTGCAACACCGGATTCAGATCCGCGCCATCGGGCGGTGCGGGAATCACTCGCGCAAACGGATTCGATGTGGTCAGCGAAAACAACAGGAATCCGAAGGCGATGAAACCGAGCACGCCCAGCACGCGTGCATGAAAACGCTCCGGCAGTTTGCCGCCCAGCGCCGCGACCGCCAGCGTCCACACGTCCAGGATGAAAACCCACAGCAGCAGCGAGCCTTCGTGCGCGCCCCATACCGCCGGGAAGCGGTACCACCACGGCAATTGCAGATTGCTGTTCTGCGCGACGTAGGCGACCGAGAAATCCTGCACCAGAAATGCGCACGTCAGGATTCCGAACGCGATCGCGACGAACACGAATTGTCCGACGGCCAGTGAACGCGCGGTCGCCATCAGCGGACGGTTGTCACGCCACGCGCCCACGATCGGCAGCACGCATTGCAGTGCGGAAAGCAACAACGCGAGGATCAGCGCGAGCTGGCCGAGTTCGGGGATCATGCTTTTGGGGACCGGGGACCGGGGACCGGGGACCAGACTCCGTTGTTGTACGACGCAGATTGCGGACGACGATTTTTCATTGCTCAGATCCATCGCTGCCGTGCGAATTGGCCACGCCAGTTCCGGTCCCCGGTCCCCGGTCCCTGGTCCCGGCTCTTCCCGCCGCCTTCGCCTTCGCAATCGCGTCCGCGACTTCCTTGGGCATGTAGGTCTCGTCATGCTTGGCCAGCACTTCGCTGGCGTTGAATTGCCCGTTCTGCATGCGGCCGGTGGTGATCACGCTCTGCCCTTCGCGGAACAGATCGGGCAGGATGCCGGTGTATTGCACGCGCATGTCGTGGAAGCGGTCGGTGACGGTGAAATCCGTGGTGAGCGTGCCCGGGACGCGATGGATGCTGCCTTCCTTGACCACGCCGCCCAAGCGGAAGCGCGCGTGCATTGGCGCGTGGCCCGCTTCCACTTCGGACGGCGAATACAGATACGTCATGTTCTGCTGCAACGCGAACACGGTCAGCGCAGCGGCCACGCCGACCGCCAGCATGATCAGCGACACGACGATCAGCCTGCGTTTGCGGACCGGGTTCAAGCCGAAGCTCCTTCGCGTGAACCTTGCGTGGGTGCCGAACGTGCGCGCCGCAGTTGCTCGCGCGCGATGCGGCCGCGCAATTCGTTCAACAACTGACGGCGGCGGAACGCGGGAGCGATCCAGTCCCAGGCGAGCACGACGAAGAACACCGCGTAGGCGGGCCAAACATAGATTGCGTAGCCGCCCATGGCGAAGAATTCATGCATTCGCGCTCTCCGCCACCAGTCCGCGCGCCCAATCCTTGCCGCCTTCCACCGCCAGCAGTCCGACTCGCGCGCGGTTCAACACGCTCGCGAAGAAATACAGGTGCGTCGCCAGCGCCATCAGCAGCAGTGGCCACAGCATGTCGGCGGAGATGTGCGATTGACCGAACAGGTTCACGGTCGAGCCCTGGTGCAGCGTGTTCCACCACACGACCGAGTAATGCACGATCGGCAGGTTGACGATGCCGACCAGCGCCAGCAGCGAAGCCGCGCGCGCGGCACGGCGGCGGTCCTCGATCGCGTTGAACAGACCGATCACGCCGAAGTAGAGGAACAGCAGCACCAGTTCGGATGTCAGGCGCGCGTCCCAGGTCCACCACGTGCCCCACATCGGCTTGCCCCACAACGACCCGGTCACCAGCGTGACGAATGTGAAGGCCGCGCCGACCGGCGCGCATTCCATCGCGATCACTTCGGCGAGCTTGATCCGCCACACCAGCGCGATCAGCGCCGCCGCCGCCATGCAGCCGTAAGCGAACAGGCTCATCCACGCGCAGGGCACGTGGATGAAGATGATGCGATACGCGTCGCCCTGCTGGTAATCGCTCGGCGCCAGCACCAGCCCGCCGTACAGGCCGATCGCGCCGAGGACCAGCGTGCTCCAGAACAGCCACGGCCTCAGCGCGCCGGCGAAACGGTAGAAGTTCGGCGGCGAGCCGAGCCAGTGCACCCAATGGGGAAGATACGAACGCGACATCTCAAGTTTCGACCGCGATGCGCAAAGCTGCGGCGCATGCCAGGGGAGCCAACACCAGCGCCAGCACCAGCGCGGCGGCCAGCCACAACAACGGCGCGGAATGCGGCAATCCCGATTGCGCAGCGGCAACCGCGCCGGCCGCGAAGATCACCACCGGCACCGCCAGCGGCAACAACATCAAGGCCAACAGTATAGCCGAGCGGCGCGTAGCGGCCGTCAACGCGGCCAGCACCGCGCCCAACAGAGCCAGCAGCGGCGTGGCCAGCAGCAATGCGGCCAGCAGCACCGGCAGCACATCCAGCGGCAGGTGCAACAGCAGCGCCAGCAACGGTGCGACCACGATCAGCGGCAGCGTGGTGGAGAGCCAGTAACCCGCGATGCGTGCCAGCGCCAGCAGCGCCAGCGGCTGCGGCGCGAGCAGCATCTGTTCCAGCGACCCGTCCTCCAGATCGCCGCGGAACATCGATTCCAGTGTCGGCAGCATCGCCAGCAGCACCGTCACCAGCAGCACGCCGCCGCTGACGCGCGCGAGCAGTTGCGGTTCCGGTCCCAACGCGAAAGGAAACAGCGCCGTCACGATGATCGCGTACAGCACCGGAAACAGCGCGTCGTTACGTCGGCGCCAGGCCAGCAGCAACTCGCGCCGCAGCAGCGCGCGCGCGGCGGTCAATGCGCCGGGAGTCTGCACCGTGGTTTCGGATTGCACGAGGGCGACCATTAGAGAGATCAGTCCGCCAATGAACGCGAATAAGCGCGAATAAGGCAAAAGCGTTGGATTTGATTTGCGTTCATTTGCGTTTATTCGCGGACTGTACTTTCTGTTCCGAGTTCCAGCCGAACGTGCCGCGCGTTCGGATCGGCGAAGCGCACCGCGCCGTGGCTGGTCAGCAACGTTGCGCCGCCGCGGGCGCAATGCATCGAGATCAATGCGTTCACCAGCTCGATGCCGTGGCGATCGAGATTGGCGTAAGGCTCATCCAGCAGCCACAGTTCGCCGGACAGCAACGCCAATCGCGCCAGCGCCGCGCGTTTCTTCTGCCCCGCGGACAGCAGACGTAACGGCGTGTGCGCGTATGCCGCAAGATCGACACGTGCCAGTGCGGATTCGATGTCCACGCCCTCGCGCGCGCTATACAGGCCTGAAAGGAACATCAGGTTTTCGCATGGCGAGAGGTCGCTCTTCATGCCGGGATGGTGACCGAGGAACACCATCCGGCCCGCGATCGCGTCACGCGAAATCCTTTGCCCGTCGAAACGGATTTCGCCCGCGCTCGGCGGCAGCATGCCGGCCAATGTGCGCAGCAACGTAGTCTTGCCCGAACCGTTGTCGCCTTCCACCAGCAGGGTTTCGCCGCGATCCAGCGCGAAATCCAGCGGGCCGAACACCGGCTCGTCGTTGCGCGCGAAGGCGAGGCCTCGCACGTGCAGCAGCGGATCGGGATTTAACGATGGCTCGGGCATGGTGCTGGCGAATCGAACCGCGCATTGTCCCACGCGCGTGATTGGCTGCAAGCCTCAATCCAGCTCGCGCAATTCGGCCATGCCACGGCCGACGCCGCGCACGATGGCCGCTTGTTGGAATCGCCGCGCCAGCGCATCCAGCATCTCGAAATCCACGCCGGTGACGAACAGGCTCGGTTCGCGCCAGTCTTTGCCGGCTCCGATCCCGGCGTGATACTGCGCATTCAATTCACGCAACGCATCGCGCAGTTCGCGCTGGCGTGCGCGATTGAACGAACGAGGCGCGATCCGCGCGTGCGGATTCCACGCGGTGATGAAGCCCCAAGGCTCGTTTCCATCGTCGAGAAAATCGCGCAGTGACTCGGGAAGCGGTGCGCCGATGCGGATCAAGGCGCAGCCGCCGCGCGGCAGGCGCACGCGGTATTCGGTTTCCAGCCAGGCACGCCGCAGCGAGTCCGGTGCAGACATCTCAATGCGACAGCGGCAGCGGCGGCAATTCCGCGCGAACGCGTACCGCCGCGGCATCGAGGTCGATATTCGCCACGTTTGCATGTTCCGCCAGCAGCGATTTCAGTAGCGCATCCTGCTCGCGCCCACGCTGCAGGCAATACGAATAGGGCAGGTGGGTGAAACTGACCATGCGATAGCGCGACATGAAATGCGAAGGCGCGCGCTCGGTCAACGCCCCGGTCAATTCGCGCTTGGCGAGGTAGTGCGGATCGGCCACGCCGTCGCGCATTTCGAGATAGTTCTCCAACGCCATCGCAGCGATCGCATCGGCATTGGGTTTGCGCGTTGTCTGAAATTGCGCGGATACCAATGCGGCATCATCCGGCTGCGCCTGCAGCAGATCCGCCAGTTCGACCGCATCCTCGAAACCCGCGTTCATGCCCTGGCCGTGGAAGGGCACGATCGCGTGCGCTGCGTCGCCCACCAGCAGCGCGCGGCCATTCAGATGCCAGCGATCCAGATACAAGGTCGCCAGTTGTCCGACCGGATGCGCATTCCAGTCTTCGTCGAACGTCGGCATCAGCTCCAGCGCGTCCGGAAATTCCCGCTCGAAGAATGCGCGTGCGGCTTTGGCGTCCGGCAACGTCGCGAAACTCGTATGCGGGCCTTCGTTGGGAAGGAACAGCGTGACGGTGAAACTGCCTTGCGCGTTGGGCAAGGCGATGCACATGTAGTGGCCGCGCGGCCAGATGTGCAGCGCGTTCGGTTCGATGGCGAAGGGTGTGCGGCCGGAGGCCGGCGGGATCTCCAGCTCCTTGTAACCATGCCCCAGCGGTTCGATGCGTTCGCCGAGATCGTCCGCGCGCGCCATAGCCGCACGCAATGCCGAGCCCGCGCCATCGGCGCCGATCAGGATGTTCGCGCGGTGTTCGCGTGCGTTGGCCCGATCGTGGCCGATCGCGAACATATTCGTGTCCTGCATGGACCGACCGAACGAGACGTCCAGGAGCGGCGCATCGAAATGCAGCGCCGCTCCGGCGCGTTCCGCCGCATCCATCAGCAGCATGTTGAGTTCGCCGCGCGATACCGACCAGATCACTTCGCTGTCGTCGACGCCGTAAGGTTGCAAATTGGTCGAGCCGCCGAGCGGGTGCACCATGCGCCCCCGCATCATCACCGCTTGCCGCAACACCTCATCGGCAATATCTGCCTGCCGCAGCGCATTCAACCCGCGCTCCGCCAGCGCCAGATTGATCGAGCGTCCGCCGAGAAAACCGTACACGCGCGGATCAGAACGCCGCTCGAAGATTTCCACCGCGAAACCGCGCTGCGCCAACAGCGCGGCCAGCAGCGAGCCGACCAGGCCCGCGCCTATGATCGTGATCGTGGATTGCTTCGAATTCGCGCTCATTTCAACGCGATCGCTTCCACGCGAGCACCGTTTCCGCCAGCGCGAAACAATCCTCGTAGCGGTTGTAGAGCGGCGTGGGCGAAAGCCGCATCACATCCGGTTCGCGCCAGTCGCCCAGTACGCCATGCGCGACGAGATATTCGAACAGCGAACGACCGGCAGCGCGGCCGTGCCGCACGCGCACCGACAGTTGCGCGCCGCGTCGTTCCGGCTCCGACGGAGTCAGGATTTCCAGCACGTCATTCAATTGCGTGCGGATCAGCCATTCGAGATAGCCGGTGAGCCGTTTCGATTTCTCGCGCAGACGTTGCATTTCCGCGCGCTGAAAGATCTCCAGCGACACGCGCAGCGGCGCCAGCGCGAAGATCGGCGGATTGGACAACTGCCAACCGTCCGCGCCGGGCGCGGGATCGAATTCCGGGCGCATCTGGAAGCGCGTGTCCTCGCGATGTCCCCACCAGCCGGCGAAGCGCGGCAGGCGCTGGCGCACGTGCCGTTCGTGCACGAAGCAGCCTGCCACGGCGCCGGGACCCGAGTTCAGATATTTGTAACTGCACCACGCGGCGAAATCGCAGCCGCTGTGGTGCAGGTTGGTGACGATGTTGCCCGCCGCGTGCGCGAGATCGAAACCGATCGTGCAACCCCGCTCCTGCGCGAGCCGCGTGATCGCGGCGATATCGAACGCCTGCCCTGTCAGATACTGCACGCCCGGCCACAGCACCAGCGCGATGCGCGAACCGTGTTCGTGCAACACGCGTTCGATCGCGGCCATCGAAACCGTGCCGCCCGGTTCGTCGCCGTCCAGCTCGATCAACGCTTCGTCCGGATCGTAGCCGTGGAAGGAAATTTGCGACGCAACCGCATGGCGATCGGAAGGAAACGCATTGCGCTCGATCAGGATGGCGTGCCGCTCGCGCGTGGGCCGGTAGAAACTCACCATCATGAGGTGCAGATTCACGGTGAGCGTGTTCATCGCCACCACTTCGGTGGGCTGCGCGCCGACCAGTTGCGCGAGCGAATCACGCACTTCCGAGTGGTAGGGCAGCCACGGATGGCGGCCGTGCTCGTGGCCTTCCACGCCCAATCGCGCCCAGTCGTCCAGTTCGTCCAGCAGCGCCTGTCGCGTGCCGCGCGGTTGCAGGCCCAGCGAATTGCCGCACAGGTAAACCTGCTCGCCGCCGCCGTGCGGGGGGATCAGGAATTCATTGCGGAACTCGCGCAGTTCATCCGCCCGATCTTGCACGCGCGCCCATTCGCGGTCGAAGCTGTAACCGCTCATTGGGTGATGACGTCCCTGGCGACCGCATCGCATCCCGCATCGAAAGTGGAAGTCCATGCAGCCGGTGCGGCGGCCGGCCGCACGCAGCGCACCTGGATGCCGAGACCATCGCGATAGGCGTAGTACTCCACGTAATCGTTCTTCTGCTTGTTTTCCAGCGCGCTGTAGCGGCGCTTGGGAACGTTGCCCCCGCCGCCGCCGGTGTAGCCAGGCAGGCGGCGCGCCTTGGCGACCTCATCGTCCAGGAATTGCTGATAGGCCTGCGCGTCCGCGACGTGCTGCGTGGTGACCGTGATACGCGCCAGCGTGCTATCCGCGCCGCCGCCCGGCACCTGCAACGCCAGGAATTGCGGATCGCCGTCATGCTTTTCCATCAAGGGCGCCCACGCGTCCGGCGCGGAGAACCTCACTGCGCCGTTGTCGAGGGCGTAGTCGGCCGCGTGTGCAACGACCGGCGAAAGGCACAGCGCGCAAAAAAGGAACGCATATCGAAATTTCATAGTGACTCCGCAGGCAGCCATTCGTGGTTCGTTACCTCAGCACGAATGGCCGATAGAAAACTACGACGCTTCCGCGAATCTCGAAAGCGGCAGCCCCAGCCATTCCAGCGCGGCGCCGTGGAACAGCCGCGCACGATCTTTCTCGTCGAGCCCCAAAGCATCGATGCCGCTGCCCGGCTCCTGTTCGCCCAACGGGAATGGATAGTCCGTGCCCAACATCACGCGGTCGTGGCCGACCACATCCAGCAGATAACGCAATGCTTGTGGATCGTGCACGCAGGAATCGAAAAACAGGCGCGAAAAATATTCGCGCGGATTGCGCGCGTTATCGGCGGCGACGAGGTCCGGCCGCATGCGGAAACCGTGTTCGATGCGGCCGATGGTGAAGGGAAAACTGCCGCCGCCGTGCGCGAAGGCGACCCGCAAGCTCGGCAATCGTTCCAGCACGCCGCCGAAGATCAGCGAACACGCCGCGCGCGATTGCTCGGCCGGCATGCCGACCAGCCACGGCAGCCAGTATTTGGGCATCGTGTCCGTGCCCATCATGTCCCAGGGATGCACCAGGATCGCCGCGCCGAGATCCGCTGCGGCTTCGAAGAACGGAAACAGTTCGCTCGCATCGAGGTTCCACTTGTTGCAGTGCGAACCGATCTGCACGCCTTGCAATCCCAATTGCTCGACGCAACGCTCCATTTCCTCGATTGCCAGACGCGGCGATTGCAGCGGCACCGTGCCGATGCCGGCGTAGTGGCGGGGATGTTTGCGGCAAATTTCCGCCGTGTGATCGTTCAATGCGCGGTGCAGTTCCAAGGCCTGATTGGGCTTGGCCCAGTACGAAAACAAAACAGGCACGGTGGAGATCACCTGCACGTCCACGCCGTGCTGTCGGTATTCCTCGATGCGGTATTCGGCGTCGAACGCGTTCTTCCACACCTCGCGAAAGAATTTGCCGTCCTTGTAGATGCGGTAATGACCACCCGAACGCACCATCACGGGAAAGCGCTCGTCGCCGTACTTGCGCGCCAGATCCGGCCACTGGGAGGGAAGGATGTGCGCGTGGGTGTCGATCTTGAGCATGCGCGCAAGTGTAATCGCTGGCAGCGGGAGCTGCTCACTGATTCAGCAAGTGCAGCAGGGTGTCGATCGCATCGACGATGCGGTCGCTCGCATCCAGCAACGCGGCGCCGAGAGCGGGTGGCATCGCACCTTCTTGCGTCGGCAATGCCGTGGCCAGCGCACGTTGCGCGTCGCGCAAATGAAACGAGGCCGCCGGCGTGCAGCTTTCGCGCAGCGCGCGAGCGGCTTCGGTGAACGCTTTGGCGCAGCGATCGGAGAACGCATGCGCTTCATCGGGTAACGATTGGGTGGCCGCATCCGCACGCGCGGCCTCCAGCGCCATCGCCGCGCGCATGCAACGGTTGGCCTG
>Ga0070740_10001841_pt1 | contig 27242 bp, 23 predicted proteins | sample Coa_R2_FD_67286 | JGI IMG/M metagenome (GOLD analysis project Ga0070740, IMG submission 67286) | Surface soil microbial communities from Centralia Pennsylvania, which are recovering from an underground coalmine fire - Coalmine... | ecosystem: Environmental > Terrestrial > Soil > Unclassified ...
GGTCGATCAGTATGACCTCTCGTCCCTGCGCAGCATCGACTCCGGCGCCGCGCCGCTCAGCGCGCAATTGACCGCGGCCTGTGCAGAGCGCCTGAACTGCCTCGTTCGGCAAGGCTACGGCATGACCGAGACCAGCCCGGTGACGCACGGGCAGCCGCTTGGGCGAGAGCGCGCCGGGTCGATCGGCATGTGCCTCCATAGCACCGAGAGCAAGATCGTCGACGTGGTGACGGGTGCAGAGCTCGGCGCGGGAGAGCAGGGAGAAATCTGTGTGCGCGGGCCGCAGGTCATGAAGGGCTACCTAAAGCGGCCGGACGCCACGGCGGCGATGATCGACCCGGACGGCTGGCTGCACACCGGCGACATCGGCTATGCCGATGAGGACGGCTACTTCTACGTGGTGGACCGCCTCAAGGAGCTGATCAAGTACAAGGGGCTGCAGGTGGCCCCGGCCGAGCTCGAGGCCGTGCTCATCTCCCACCCGGCCATCGCCGACGCCGCGGTGATCCCGAGTCCGGACGAGGAGGCTGGCGAGGTGCCGAAAGCGTTCGTGGTGCTCAAGACGCCCATCACACCCGATGAGATCATGGCCTACGTGGCAGAGCGCGTGGCCCCATACAAGAAGATCCGGCGGCTGGAGATCGTCGACCAGATTCCCAAATCGCCGTCCGGCAAGATCCTGCGCCGCGTTCTGATAGAGCGGGAGCGCGCCGCGACTGCCCCTATGGGCCGGGCATAACCATGGACACCTGGGAATACCGCACCTTCAAACTGACCGTAGAAGCCGCCGCGGACCCGGCCACCTACGACATGTTGGGCAACGAGGGCTGGGAACTATGCGGACTGGCCCCATTACGGAAAGTCTACGCGAGGAGTGGCGGCGACCCGGGCCGGCAGGATGCCGGCGCTCCCGGGAACGGCGCGCCGCATCTCCCCGTTAGGTGTCCCGAGAGATCAGGCCAGCAGGTATGCTTCCAGTCCGTGCTCGCGGCCCGAGACGCGCAGTTGGTGCAGGGCTGAGGTCTCCAACTGGCGGATGCGCTCCCGCGTCAGGCCAAAACGGCGACTGACCTCCTTGAGCGTGCGGGGGTGGCCGTCGACCAGCCCGTAACGCAGCTCCAGGATGGCGCGTTCCCTGACCGGCAGCGACTCCAGCAGTTCCAGCAGGCGCGACCGCAGCAGCGCATTCTCCGCGGCGACATACGGTGAGATCGCGTTCGGATCCTCGATGGCCTCGGCCAGTTGCGCATCGTTGTCCTCGCCCATGGTGCGCTCCAGGGAAATCGGCTGCTGCACCAATCTGACGGCCTCGCGCACCTGATCGCTCACCTCCGGCACAGAGTCGCCGTGCGCTGCCTCGTCTCCCGAGCGTAGCCCCTCCTCGCGGTTCACGCGGGCGATGTTCTCCGAGACATGCACGGGGATGCGTATTGTCTGCCCCTGGTTGGCTATGGCGCGCGTGACGGCTTGTCTGATCCACCAGATCGCGTACGTGCTGAAGCGATATCCCTTGGTGTAGTCAAACTTCATGGCCGCGCGCATCAGCCCGATATTGCCCTCTTGAATGAGATCGAGCAGGGCAAGGCTCTCCGTGCGATAGCGCTTGGCGACCGAGACCACGAGTCGCAGATTGGCCTCGATCATGCGCCGCAGGGCCAGATCATCGCCCTCCGCGATGCGGCGCCCAAGTGCGAGCTCCTCGTCGGGCGTCAGACGGGGAATCTTGCTGATCTCGTTCAAGTAGATGGTGGTGCCATCGTCGCTCGCTACACGTTCTTCGATGGCTACATTGACGGTAGACATAGGCACTTCTCTCTCTGTCATATACGGGCTGGCCTGGTGGGGCGAGGCGCCTGCCGGTTTGTCGTGAAGTCAACCCTGAGTCGCGGTCGCCAGGTTTCGCCTTGGGGACACTGCCGCCTACCTTTCACAGGTTTTGCCCGTCTACTAACTAATACGTTCGATGGGTACAAAACGGTAACCTGTGAAGACAGCAATACTGGTGCCACGCCACACAGAGCAAGACTCATGCCAAGCCACCAAACGTTACGGCCGGGTGTCGCGGTCAGTTGCCGCCGATCTGGTGTCGCAGCGAGGTGAGCCGTGTAAGTAGGGTAGAGAGGTCGTCCCTGAAGCGGGTCACGCGGTCATGTTCCGCGCGGACGAAACGGATGTAGGGAGCCAGCGCGTTGCGCAACTGCTCCAGGGCCGCGTTGAGCTGGTTGTTGAACTGCTCGGTCATGGCGGTATCCAGGCGCGTTCGCAGCTCCTGAGCCTCCTTCGTGAAGCGCTCCTGGGCGCGTTTGCGCCGGGCGGGGATGATGTAGAGGGCCAGGCCGGCAATTACTATGCCGCCGAGGATACCGGTGATATCAGCGGCGGCCGTCCCGATGAGCGCCACCAGCAGGGCGCCGAAGCCGACCGCACCGGCCCCGGCCAAGCCGGTCTGGGCGACAGAATCACGCATGGACGCGGCGAGTTGGGTCGCCTCGGCGTCACGATCATACCGTTCCACCACCTGGCGCGCCGCGCGTACCGCGTTCTCCAGCAGTGCCCGGCGGTCCTGCGTGAACGACGAGGTGGTGACGCTGCCAAGCATCCCGTGTTCCATGCCCGCCTGCCGGCGGCGCGACAGGTACTCCGATACTCCCTGCCACAGCCGCAATTCGGCGTCGACCGTCCAATCGATGAGGTCGCGCACGGCATCGTCGATGCGCTGCGCACTGTCGGCGATGACCTCCCGCTCGAACTCGGCTTTGATCTTGCTGCCGTTTAGCAGGTCGGGAACGCGCGCCAGGCGCATGGTGTTGTCGAAAAAGCGCGTCGCGCGCTCGTTCATGGTGAGGATAATGTTGTCGATGACCAGCAACCTGTTCTGGAAGTCGCGCTCCATATCTTCCCTGAAGACGGAGATTTGGCGCTCGATGTTGTCCTCGGTCTTGCGGTCCTCCGCCAGCAGGGCCTCACGCTGGCGGGCCGTTTCGACGTAGCGCGCGGCCACGCTGTCGGCCACGCCCAGCGGATTGAGCAGCTTGTAGCGCACGCGGCTCTCTTCGTCCAACGTCTCGAAGACATAGCGGCGCAGCGCCTCGAAGCCGCTCAGGCGCAACATCTCGTCGCGCGTCGCGGCATTGTCGATGGCCTGCGCCTGCGCGGCCAGCCGCGCGGAAACTGGGATAACCCGCGGATCGAAACCGAGCAGGGAGCGGGCGTTGTCCCTGATAAAGGTCACGAGCTGCTCGACCTGCTCCGATCCCGTCAATAGATCGGTCTTGTTCAGCACCACGACGACACTCTTGCCCCAGCCGCGCAACCGCTCCATGAAGCTCCGCTCGCTCTCCGTGAACGGCCGATCGGCCGAGGTCACGAACAGCACCAGATCGGCGCGCGGCGCGAAGCGCTGGGTAATCTCTTCATGGCGCCGAATGATGGCGTTGGTGCCCGGCGTGTCGACGATGGAAATGGCGCGCAGAAACGGCGCCGGATGGGTTTTCTCGACGAGATACTCCGCGACAGCGCGCTCGCCGCGCGCCTCGCCGTGGCGCAGCACTGTCACCCTGGCCGTGGTCGGCGTGATGCCTTCCTCGGACACGGTTTCGCCCACCAGCGCGTTGATGACCGCCGACTTGCCGGAGTTAAACTCGCCCACCACCACCAGCAGGAACATTTCGTCCAGCGTGCCCGCGGCCTCACGCAGCGTTTGCAGATCCTCGGGCGTGGCGTCGAAAGAGGCCAGCAGGACGCGCATGTCGTCGAGCAAGGCGCGTTCTTCGCGCACCAGTGCGCGCTTCTTCTCGTCAAGGACCTCAAAGCTGCTCGTGGCGGACATAGTATCCGGTGCTCCTGTGTGGACTCCCTCTGAGGGCATTGTATCGTCTCGCGGCGCAGAAATGCTCCAATTGTGCCGCGACGTGGCCAAACTGTCCCCTTGACGGCGGCGGGATCAACGGCCATTATTGGCACTGTCGCGGCAGCATCGGGCCTCGACTGCGCGATACCCACGTTGGTTCAGGCACGGTTAGGTAGACGCTGATGGTCTGTCGGTCTTGCGGAACGCCCTGTCCGCCCGGTGCGCGCCACTGTCCCGGCTGTGGCATGCGCCTCGCGGCCACCGTGGCTGCCCGTACCGCCGGGGCCGCCATCCTGGACGCGATGCCGGCAACGGCCCTGGCCGAGGGTACGCTGCTGAATGGACGCTACCGCGTCGAGGGCGTGCTGGGGGCCGGCGCCTTCGGCCGGGTCTACCTGACCACCGATACGCAAGATCCGCGGGGTGCGCCGGTCGCCGTCAAAGAGTTGCTGGATACGCAGTTCACGTCGCCCGAGGACAAGCACGACGCCATCATCTGGTTCAAACGCGAGGTCAGCACGCTGCTGTCCCTGGAACACCCGCGCATCCCCCAAATCTACAGTTACTGGACGACCACCACCACGGCCGGCCCTTTTTACCTGGCCATGGAGTATGTCGCCGGTTCGACTCTGGAGCAGCTCCTCGATCAACAGGGAGTGGTGGCCTGGCAGGATGCCTTTCGCTGGGGCATCGAATTGTGCGACGTGCTGGCCTACCTGCATAGCCGCACGCCGCCGTTTATCTTCCGGGACATGAAGCCGCCCAACGTGATGTTGAGCGAGCGGACGGGGCACACCATGCTGATCGACTTCGGCATCACGCGCCAGCTCGCCACCTCCGGCGGCACGGCCATCGGCACCTGGGGCTATGTCCCCTACGAGCAGGTGCTCGGCAAGGCGGAGCCGCGCAGCGACCTGTATGCCCTGGGAGCGCTGCTGCACACCTTGCTCTCGGGCCGGCGGGCCGACAGCGAATATACCCGCTTGATGCGCGGCGGACTGGACGTGGAAGGGGCGATGAAGGCGCTCTTCCCGCCGCTGTCGCGCCCCGACCTGCCGCCAGGCGCCGGCGAGTGCATAGAGAGGGCTACTGCGTTTGATGTCGCGGACCGCTATCCCGACGCGGCAACCATGGCAAGCTGCCTGGCCCATGTCCTCGGCGCGTTGCCTCCGGGGTCAACGCCCTTCCTCGGCACAAACCTACCATCGCCAGATGCCCGCGGCGTTGCTCAGCGCCCTGCCGCACCGGCAGTGGTGGCCATAACGCCGTCCCGCGGCATCGTCGTGTGCAAAGCCGGCAGCGGCCACTTCACGTCCATCGCAGAGGCGCTGCGCCACGCCCAACCCGGCGCTCAGATCGAGGTCAGGGCGGGCGTCTACAGCGAATCGCTGGTGCTGGAGATGCCGGTGGAGATCGTGGGTACGCCGCGCCCGGAGGACGTGATCGTGGAGGGCGTCGATGGCCCGGCCCTCACCCTGTGCCGGTCGGAGATCACGGTCAAGAGCATGACGCTACTGGCCGCTCCGTCCGATCAGAGCGATGAGCACTTCGCGGTGCTGATTCCCGAGGGGTCGCCGACGCTGGAGGACTGCTACATCTCCTCCGGCTCGCTGGCGGGACTGGCCATCGTCGGGCCGCTGGCCAATCCGCAGGTACGCCGCTGCAAGATACTGAACGGCCACCACGCCGGGATCATCGTGTCCGATGGCGCCCTGGCCACCATCGAACACTGCGACATCTACGGGAACATGTCCGCCGGTGTGGAGATACGGCGACAGGCCAATCCCATCCTGCGCCGCTGCACCATCCACGACGGGCGGGACGTGGGCATCTTCGTCCTGGACCATGGACAGGGCGTCATCGAGGACTGCGAGATTAGCCGCAACGCGCTGATGGGAGTCGGCATCAAAGAAGGCAGCACGCCGACGATCCGCCGCTGCAAGATCGTCGACGGCTTCCATGCCGGCATCCTGGTCTACGAGGGGGGAGGCGGCACCATCCAGAACTGCGACATCGGGGGCAACACCAACGCCGGCATCGGCATCACCCAGGATGGAGATCCCGTCGTCTGGCACTGCCGCATCTTCGGCGGGCACGGCGACGGTGTGATGGTGGAAGACACGGGGCGGGGCACCATCGACGGCTGCGAGATCGTGCAAAACGCCGGTGCCGGCGTGGTCATCGCAGGCAGCGCCACCCCGCTGATCCGCCAGAGCCGCATCATGCAAAACGGGACGGTCGGCGTGCAGGTCCTGGACAAAGGAGCCGGAGCCGTGGAAAGCTGCGAGCTGCTGCACAACGCCAGGGGAGCCTGGGACAGGCCGCTGCTGTGCCGGGTGCGGCGGTCCAACAACCGGGAGTGACGTTCACGCCTTGCCGCGGTTCGCGCTATCCTGACAGTACGCGCACCGGCGACTCACGACTCTGAAACGACCGTCTCAGGGCAGCACGTGCATCCCGCGACACTCCTGACCGGCATCAATGAACGGCATGGGACCACCTTCGCGCTCGCGGAGCGCTTCGGCGACGGGGAGAGCGCGTCAGGGGCCTACGCCGTGGTCGACGCCGCCGGCAGGCGTGGCGTCCTGAAATGGGACCTCGATCCCGATCCGGCCGGCGTTGTCGAAAGGCTGCGGCAAGTCAACGCGGCCACCTCCCGTTTGCGAGAGCGCGGATATCCCGTGCCGCTCTATCTTGTCCTCGGCCACACCGCGACAGCCTGCTACTCAATCCAGGAGCTACTCCCCGGCAGGCCGCTGCGCGCTGTCACCCCGGATGTCATCCCCCGCCTGCTGGAGTTGAACACCATGCAGAGAGGGTTGTCCATGCCCGGCCACGGCGACTGGCCACGGCGCGTCGTCGACACCGTCCTCTTTGGTGGGGAGGGCTACTGTCTGCTGGAGCCGCTACAGACGTATTCCAATGAGACATCGGAGTTGCTCGACAACGTGCAGGCCATCGTCCGGCACAACTGTGACCGGGAGTTCGAGACAGGTGATCTGGTGCACTTCGACTTCAACCCCACCAACATTCTCGTCGATCAGGGGAGGATCAGCGGGGTGATCGATTGGCAGGAGCCATGCTCGGGCGACTGTGCCTTCGACCTTGCCACTCTGATGTTCTATGCTTGGCGCGTTCAGGCGGTGCGCGACCTGCTCTGGCGACACCTGCTGGAGCGCATCGAGCCCGGCGCCCTCGGCGTCTACCTCGCACACCTGATCTTGCGCCAGGTAGATTGGTCCATCCGCCACCATGGAGACCGCGAAACCAGGCATTTCCTGAACGTCGCGCGGGAGATACTGTCGGCATGTCGCGTCGCGGGTGTCAACTGGGCGTGATGTATCTATGGCGGCAGGATTCCGGCCGGTCCGGCGTGCGGTGAAGGCGATTACATCGTCTGCCCGCGACTACCGGTATCATGAGAGCTAGTATTGTTTTCGGAGGGGATATTGTACGGCGAGCCGCCATCCCTGGCAGCACGCAACAGGCGGTCCCCTGTTCGCGCATGAGAAACGGGAGAGTACAGCCATCCAGGATAGTAGCACTGCAGCCGCCATCGCGGCCGCGATCGAGGCGAACATCAACGCCTATTTGCTGTCGTTCGCAGCGCTGCCGGGAGCTACAGTGCACCGCGACGAGCGCGGCGTCTGGCTCGATTCCGGCCTGAACAGCGCGACCTACAATTGCGTGGTCTCAACCCATCTTGGCCCCGACTCGGCCGACGCCTACGTTGTCGCCATCACCGCCCATTTTCGGCAGGACGCGCGAACGGCGTCCTGGCACATCGGCCCTGGCTCCTCGCCCGCCGATCTGGGTGAGCGTCTCCTGGCCCATGGTTGGACATTTGACTACGGCGAGCCGGGTATGGCTATCGATCTCGCAGTTCTGCCGCGAGCCATCGAGCTGCCGGCGGGTCTCACCATCGAGACCATTGGCGACCTGAGCGGACTGTCGGAGTGGGCCTCCACCTACTACTCGGAGATGCCGGCGGATGTGCAGCGGCTGCACGATACCGTCCAGCGACAGCTTGGCGTGGGCAGCCATCTGCCGTGGCGCTACTATCTGGGCCGGCTCGACGGCAAGCCGGTCGCGACCTCGGAGCTGTTCATGCACTCCGGCACGGCCGGCATTCAGCAGGTGGTCACGTGGCCGGAAGCGAGGGGCCGGGGCATCGGCACGGCCATGACGCTGTACGCCCTGCAGGAAGCCCGGGCCAATGGTTGTCGCCTCGGGGTATTGACATCCTCGCCAGAGGGCGCGCGCATGTACCAGCGCATGGGCTTCCAGGAGTATTGCTGGTTCAACCGCTACAAGTTGCAACCGCGTGAGAGCAAAGCGATCAAATCGGGCGCATAACTTGGGCCGCAGATGTGAGATATTCTCGGGAAGAGTGTTGAGGCTCGGCTTCCCCTTACAGACTGGCCACACGCCGCACAGAAACCACACGCTTCGACGAAGAAGGCCCCAGCGAGTACGTGATCAAGGCTGGTTTTTGCACGACGCCGCTTCGTTCCGCCCGACGCGGCGGCTGACGTGAGCGTGGGCAGCATAAACTGCTCCTATCAGAACAGCGATAGCTGAGCCGGTGACTCCGGCTCCTCCGCAGGTTCGCCCGCGACTGTCTCTCCTGCACATAGCCCAGTTCCATTTTCTACGACACCGGCGGCAAGAGGCGGTGCGGCCGCTGTGGCATCCGTGTCAGGTGTAACCACCGGCCCAGGGAACGCATCAACGCCTTCAGGTGCTTCCGGCGTCAAGGGCGCTTGAACGGCCGCCCCGACGATTGAAGTTGCCACGTACTCGGTGGCGATGGCGCCCAGGGAGCCATCGGCGAGCAGCGTCGCGATAGCGCGCAAGTCTTCCCGTAGCTCCGCCACGTACGGCTCGTGATGCAGTGTGGCATAGGGATGGCGGATCGGAACGTAGACACGTTCGCCGATCCTGAAGGCGCGGCCGTGGGCCACGCCGAGCGTGGCGCCGGGCATCACGGCGGACAGCGCATCCGCGCCGCAGAGCACGATCACCTCGGGGCGGACATCGGCGAGGATAGCCTCCAGCCGGGATGCGCAGGCCGATACCTCATCGTCGCGCAGCGGCCGTTGATGCGGCGGCCGGCAGGCCACCAGCGTGGCATAATGCACCGTTTCGGGAGCTATGCCCGCACCGGCAAGCGTTTCCTGCAGCCACCCGAAGAGCGGCGATGCGAAGGCCTGGCCGTTGATCTCATCGTGATGGCGCGGCGCCCCCGCCAGCAGCAGCACCTGCGCCGGGCTGGCGCCGTGCGTGGCCACGGCGCGAGGAGGATGGTTAGGGCAGCTCTCGCAGCGGCCATCGGGGGTCACGGACTCCATCAACAGCGCTCTCTAGCGTGGTTTCCTAAGGGTTACTTCGCGGCGGGGCATCGTTCCTGGGAGCGCCGGCATCCCTGCCGGCAAGCGGGGGCCGGCAGGGATGCCGGCGCTCCCAGGACAGTCCAGACCCCGATCCTGCGCTTGCATCGGTCCTGCCGCTTTATACCAGACCGAGGGCTGTCGGGTGGTGCCTGCGTCAACATTGCCCTTCCATCTGGCTGAGCGCGCCGATCAGGTCATACAGGGCGCGCAAGAGCCGTCCGTAGCCTGCCGGGTCCTGCCGTGGCCGGCGCAAGGCACGGCTGATCTCAATCTGCATCGAAGGAATCTCCAGCGTTGACCAACAGTGCGCGGTGACCGTATGCGGATTGTTGGCACTGAAGGCTGGCGGATCCACGACGATGCGCCCGTCGAAGACGGCGGCCAGTTGCGCCACCACCAGGTCGATCAGCGCCTGGCCCCGCCTCGCGCGCAGCACGGGCGAGGTGCCGATGGCGATGTCGAACTCGGTTGTCTGTGTGCCATGCAGGTCGAGGATCAGCCGGGGCGCGGCCATGCTTGCCACGCGGGGCAGCCCGAAGCGCTTGTAGGTCGAGAACGCGGCGTGGTTCGGATCGCTGTACGAGGGACGCGCGGCGTAGATGGTCCAAACGCCGGCCAGTCGATTGAGCTGAATGGCCAGCGGCCCGGTGTACGGTTCGCTGCGGTGGAGGGCCGGCGGCATGACGCCGGAACAGCGCCTCTGCTGCACGGCATGCGGCGCCGAGAGCACGATGGGCAACCGCCCGGGCAGTATGCGATAGCTGGGCGAGCGCGGGCCGAGCATGGCGTCCAGGTCGAACACCGTCGTCTCCATGGCCACGGCCTCGGCGGCGAGTGCGGCCAGCGCGGTGTCGTCCAGCGGCGCCTGAGTTCGGTCTGTGCTCACATGCACAGTCTATACTGTCAGCTATGGATAGCGTGCATGTAGCAAGGAGAAACCATGGCCGAGCCCGCTCAGGTAACGATTCTCGCCATAGGGGCACATCCCGACGACTGTGATTTCGGGGCCGCCGGCATGGCGGCGCTGTGGATACGGTCGGGATACCGCGTTCATTTCGTGGCGATGACAAACGGAGACGCCGGGCATCAGGAGATGAGCGGCGCGGCATTGGCGCGACGCCGGCTGGCCGAGGCCCAGGCGGCGGGCGCGGTCCTTGGCGTCACCTACACGGTCCTGGACAACCACGATGGCGAGCTCGAGCCGACCCTGGCCAACCGGCGCACCGTTATCCGGCTCATTCGCGAGATCAGGCCGGATCTCGTGCTAACGCACCGCCTCAACGACTACCACCCCGACCATCGCTACACGGCCCTGCTGGTCCAGGACGCGGCGTATATGGTGACCGTGCCGGGCGTGGTAGCGCATACCCCGCATCTAGCGCGCAACCCCATCTTCGGCTACATGCACGACATTTTCCAGCGCCCCTATCCCCTCACGCCGGACGTGGTGGTCGACATCGACGCCGTCGTCGACCTGAAACTGCAGATGCTGCACCAGCATACGTCGCAGATGTACGAGTGGCTGCCCTATAACGGCGGCTACCTGGACCAGGTGCCGCCTGACGAGGGAACCCGGTTGGCCTGGCTCGGCGAGCATTACCTGCCGCGCTTCGCGCGGGTTGCGGACCGCTTTCGCGGTCTGCTCGAAGCGACCTACGGGCCGGAACGTGGCCGGCAGGTGCGCTATGCCGAGGCCATCGAGATCTCGGAGTACGGCGCTCCGCTGACCGGCGAGACACGGCGCCGTCTCTTCCCGTTCCTGCCGTAATCGACACCTCGGTAAGCGTGATATCATAGCGCCATAGGGCCAGTTCGGTAGCAGGTGTCGAGGCCCGTCATCTGCTGGCAGCAAGGGCGGTCGCGATGGGCGCGTTACAGCCTCCGGCGTTTGGGGATTTGCTGCGGCGCTACCGTGAGGAGGCGGGGTACACGCAGGAAGAGCTGGCCGAGCGCGCCGAGCTGAGTGTGCGGGGCCTCATCTATCTGGAGCGCAACGCCCGGCGTCCGCATCCGCCGACCGTCGTCCGGCTGGCCGATGCCCTCGGTCTGTCAGAGCAGAGGCGCGCGGCCTTTCACGATGCCGCACGCCGCCGGCGTGCCGATGACGTCACCCCGTCTGCCGCCGGCCAGACGGCGCCGTTCCTGCCCATCCCACCCACGCAACTGATTGGGCGAGCCCATGACGAAGCCGCGGTGAGCTATCTGCTGCGACGCCCGGATGTCCGCCTCCTCACTGTCACCGGTCCCGGCGGCGTGGGCAAGACACGCCTGGCCCTGCATATCGCGGCGGGATTGTCGGACCTCGGTACAGATGGCGTGTTCTATGTACCGCTGGCGACGTTGCAAGAACCGGAGCTGATGGCCGCGACCGTGGGCCATGCGCTGGGCCTGCGCGAGGCGGCAGATCGCCCGGCGGCGGAGAACCTGGTAGCAGCGCTGCGGGACAGGCAGGTGGTGCTGCTGCTGGACAACCTGGAGCACCTGCTGCCACTCGCGGCCGAACTGGTGGCGGACCTGCTCGCCCGGTGCCCGCGGCTGACGATCCTGGCCACCAGCCGGGCCGCGCTGCGCGTGCGCGGCGAGCACGAATACCAGTTGTCGCCGCTGGCCCTGGCCAATCCGGCGCACCTGCCCGCCCTCGACCTGCTGGCGCAATACCCGGCCGTGGATCTCTTCGTGCAACGGGCGCGAGCGCTGCGCCCGGATTTCCAGCTGACCCAGGCGAATGCAGCGGCCGTCGCCGAGATCTGCGCGCGCCTGGACGGGCTGCCGCTGGCGCTCGAACTGGCGGCCACGCAGGTCAGGATGTTGCCGCCGCGGCAGTTGCTGGCGCGGCTGGAGCGGCGACTACCGGCACTGGTCCACGGGCCCCGGGATCTGCCGGCGCGGCAACGGACCATGCGCGATGCCATCGCCTGGAGTTATGATCTGTTGGCGCCGCGAGAACGGGCCCTGTTCCGCGCGCTGGCCGTTTTCGCGGGTGGCTGTACGCCGGAGGCCGCGGAAGTCGTGGTTGGAGCGGGCCGCCCGGATGTCCAGTATGGCAATGCCTCTGATGCCGTTCTGCCCGTGCTGGATGGGTTGATTGACCTGGTCGACAAGAGCCTGCTGAGCCTGCATACGGACGACGATGAAGGGGAGCCGCGCGTCGGCATGCTAGAGACGATTCGCGAATATGCCCTGGAGCAACTTGTTGCCCATGGCGAGGCCGCGGCCATGCAGCGGCAGCACGCGACCTACTATCTGGGCCTGGCCGAACAGGCGGAACCGCACCTGACCGGGCCCGAGCAGCCGGACTGGCTGCGCCGGCTGGACGAGGAGCACGACAACCTGCGCGCCGCGTTGCGCTGGGCACAGGACAGCGGCGAGATCACCCTGGGACTGCGGCTGGCCGGTTCCCTGCAAAGGTTCTGGGAGATGCGCGCCTATCTCAGCGAGGGACGCAATTGGTTGGAGCAACTGCTGGCGAACCCGGCGACCGCCGATGACGCGGATTGCTCGCCCGTGCGGGCCAAAGCCCTCAAAGGCGCCGCCCGGTTGGCCTGGTCGCAGGGCGACTGGGCACGTGCCGCCGCCCTTGGAGAGGCCGGGCTGGCGATCTATCGCGCGTTGGGCGACAGCCAGGGCTGCGCATCCATGTTCAGCTTGCTGGGCCTCGCGGCGCAGAACCAGGGCGATGTCGAGCGCGCCATGGCTTTTCACGAGCGGGGCCTGGTCCTGCGCAGGGAACTGGGGGACCAGCGGGGAATCGCCACCTCCCTGAATAACCTGGGCGAAGCGGCGCGGGCGTCCGGGGATTATCAACACGCCGCGACCCTCTACGAGGCCAGCCTGGCGCTGTTTCGAACCCTTGGGGATAGGCACTCACTGGCCGATGTGCTGGTCAATCTGGGTATGGCGCTCCTCGATCAAGGGGAGATCGAGCGGGCCGTGGCCCTATATGCCGAGAGCCTTGAGCTGTTCCGCGGCGTGGGCAGCACCTGGGGTCTGGCCTATTACCTGGAAGGCATGGCGCGCGGAGCATGCGCCCAGGGGCAGCCGGGACGCGGCGCCCGCCTGTGCGGCGCGGCGGAGGCCGTGCGCGAAGCGATCGGTGCGCCGCTTCCGCCCGTGGACCGCGCGAGCTATCTGCGCACCGTCGCGGCTGCGCGGGAGGCGCTGGGCGACCACGCCTACGCGCAGGCCTGGGCGGAAGGACGGTCGCTGTCGCTGGAACAGGCGCTGGCCGAGGCCATAATAACCGCGAGTTAGTGTTGTTTCAGAGGGTCCTATGCGGCGGGACGCCGTTCCTGGCGGCGGCCTGCGGGCCGACGCCGCCGGCATCTTGCCGGCAAGCGCGGGCCGGCTGGAAGCCGGCGGTCCCAGGGCAGCACGGCACAGTCCAGCCTCCTACTCCTGCAACACTCGTCAGGCCGCGTGCTCGGCGGCGAGGGATGAGCGCAAGGTAAGCACGGCGGCTTCGGGCGGGCAGCCGAGGCGAATATCCAGCCCGCTATAGCCAACGCCGCGCGAGACGAACACCTGAGTGCCCTGATGTTCGTTGAGGCCCATGGCCAGGCGGCGCGGTATGCGGCTCTCGGTGTGCACCGCGCCTACGATCGGCAGGCGCACCTGGCCACCATGCGTATGGCCGGCGAGGACGAGGCCGGGCCGGTGCCGGCCCAGGCGCAGGACGATGTCCGGGCTGTGCGCCAGGAGAAGGCTGCAAGCGCCATCGGGCACCCCGCTAAAGGCCTGCGAGAGATCGTCGTACCCCAGCGCCGGATCGTCGACGCCGGCGATGAACAGCTCACCGCCGCACACGGGCCGCGACACGTTGCTCAAAATATCGATGCCGGCATCCCGCAGAACTGCGCGTAGCCGCTGTATATCGTTGAAGCGATTGATACGTCCATGCGACAGATAGTCGTGATTGCCGAGCACCGCGAACACTCCGTCGCACCGGGGCATCCTCTCCAGGATGCGACCGACGGCCTCGATCGATTCATCCGTGTCGATGAAATCCCCCGTATAGACCGTGAAGTCATGCGGGACCGTGGCGGCCAAATCGGGCAGCTCCCGGGCCAGTTCTGATCCCGGACGGAAATGTAGATCGCTGATGTGCAGGACGCGGAGCCCGCTCAGATGCGCCGGCAAGCCGGGCATGGCGACGTCGTAAAAGGTCAAAGCTACGTGGGGCTCCGGTAATGCGCGGGCCAGCGCGGCAGCAGTCCACCGCGCCAACGAGCTATCGATCAGTGCGTGATAGATGTCCTTCAGGGGCATGTATCCACACTAGTGAATGCGGCCCCGACGGCACAATAGGTCCTTTGGTACACGCCCTACTCGTCGTAATCTAGATCCTCGTCGTCGACTTCGTAGAAGAGCGTCATCCAGGCCTCCAGGCCGGCGATGGTGGCGGCCCGGATGGCATTGGTGATGTCGTTAACCTGTTCCGGCGTGAAATTTCCCGTGTCCAGCGATCGCGTCACGGCATCGACCACGGCCTTGCCGATCTCCTCTCGGGCCTCGTCTTCCATCTCCAGGGCGTCGCTGTAGTCCTCGGACATGCGTCACTCCTCTCAGTAGTCGTCCGACCACAGCTTAACGGTGGCCCGACGACTTATGCAACTATTTGTCCCGCGGCGATAAACGGCGTCAGCCCGCGTGCGCCATCATCTCCTGGCGCTTGGCATCGATGGTCGACACCAACTCATTGAACGAATCGCTGAACAGCTTGACACCATCCTTTTGCAGCTTGGCCGTCACCTCATCCATCGAGATACCGTGCCGCTCGATGGCCGCCAGATCGGCGCGCGCGCCGGACAGGTCGCGATCCAGGGTACGCACAACCTGGCCATGGTCGAGCATGGCGTCGATCGTCGCCTGCGGCATGGTGTCCACGGTCTCCGGACCGATCAGCTCTTCGACGTAGAGCACGTCGCGATAGGCCGGGTTCTTGGTGCTGGTGCTCGCCCAGAGGCAGCGCTGGGTTCTGGCGCCCTTGGCGGCCAGCGCTTCCCAACGCGGGCCGGCGAAGATCTCCTGATAGGCGGCATAGGCCAGTTTAGCGTTGGCAATGGCGGCCCGGCCCTGCAGGCCCTTCAGTTCGTTCTTGGTCGCCTCGTCGGTGGCGGCGGCGATCAGGTCGTTGAGACGCTTATCCACCTCGGTATCGACGCGGCTGACGAAGAACGAGGCCACCGAGGCGAGGTGATCGACCGGCTGGCCCTGGGCCACACGCGCCTCCAGGCCGGCGATATAGGCTTCGGCCACCCGGCGATAGTTGTCAATGCCGAACAGCAGGGTCACGTTCACGTTGGTACCGGCGGTAATCGCGCGCTGGAAGGCCTTGATGCCCGGCTCGGTACCCGGGATCTTGATCATGATGTTGGGGAGGCCCAGCAACTCCCAGAGGCGCCGCGCCTCGACGAAGGTCTTCTCCTCCTCGTAGGCCAGACTCGGAGCTACCTCGATGCTCACGTAGCCGTCACGCCCGCCGGTGCGGTCGTATACAGGACGCAGCGTCTTGGCGGCCTCGCGGATATCGTCGAGCACCAGATTGTCGTAGATCTCGATCAGGCTCTTGTTCTCTCGCACCAGACGCTGGAGCTCGTCATCGTAGTCGCTCGAGCCACCGATCGCCTTCTGGAAGATCGTGGGATTGCTGGTCAGACCGACGATGCCCAGCTCGATCAACCGGGCCAGCTTGCCGCCGGTGAGCATGTCGCGCGTGATGTTATCGATCCAGGGGCTCTGGCCTTCGTCCAGCATCTGCTGGAGCGTAGTCTTCTCTGCCATCCTCATCTCTCCTTGCACGGGTCGCGGTCGGCAACCCTCGACAGAAACCGGTCAATGACATCGCCGTTCTGTGGCCCGCTAACCGCACGCCGCGACGACAGCGGCGCGGCACCACGAATAGCCCTACCTTCATTATCCGCCATTACGGGCGTTCGTGCGCAATCTATGTCCTTCACCACATCCCCCTTGCATTGTGCATCAGGCGAGAGAAAATGATGGCGCCCCCCGCCCCCGACTCTCACCGATACTCGGGGCGCACAAAGGTTGGTACGGAGATCCCTCGCGATGACAGTGCAGATTCCAGGCCGCGATGCCGCCAGCGCCACCGGCGTTGACCTCGTCAGATGACGGAGTGCTGCCCGACCAACAGATTGTAGAGATGCGTCTGCCTGGCCAGCGCAGCCTGGTAGGCAGCATGTCGGACTGCATCGGCCTGAAACGACCGGCCCTCTTCGGCGGGCAGCGCCATCAGGTCGGAGATCAGACCCAGCGCCTCCAGGGCCAGCAGCGCCGCGCCGCGGCTCGACGCCTCCGACACCTGCGAGGCCACCACGGTACGGCCAAGCACGTCGCTCATGATGGTTAGCCAGGCGGGTGAGCCCAGCAGCGCCCCACCCGAGGCCACCACCACGGCATCGGGAGCGGCGACACCCCGCAGCAGCTCGTGGATGAGGGCGAAGCGATAGGCGATGGCCTCCAGCCCGGCCCGCAGCATATCGATGGGACGCGTGGCCAGGGTCAATCCGATCAGGGCGCCACGGGCCTCGGCGGCCCATCCGGGCGCGCGCTCTCCGGCCAGGAACGGCAGGACGGTGAGCCCGTGCGCATCCGGGGCCATCGTGGCAATCTCCCGCTCGAGCGCCGGGAGCTCGTCGAGTCGCAGCGTGGAGCGCATCCAGGCAAACAGGTTGCCCCCCTCGCTGGTCGCGCCGCCGATCAAGGGCCGGCGCCGATCCACGCGATAGAGAAACAGGCCCGGCACCGCCTCGGCGTCGGGTGTCGCGAGCACCACACGCGTGGCGCCGGAGGTTCCGACCATCAACGCGACGCGGGACGGATCGACGCAACCGCTTCCGACGTTGCTGCAGGCGCCATCGCCGATGGCCGGCAGCCACGGCACATCACTGAGCGCCGGCCAGCGCTCAGCCCATTCCGGCCCTAAGCCCCGCAGCATGTCGGATGTGTCGCCCAGCGGCGAGAGCCGTTCGGGAGCCAGGTCGATGGCCCCCATCACCTCCGCATCCCAGGTGCAGCGGTGGACGTCCAGCAGGCCGGTGCCCGAGGCCATGGAGACAGAGCAGAAGCAGCGGCCAAACAGGCGTAGGTGCAGATATTCCCCAAACGAGGCCCAGCGCCGCACCCGGCGCCAGAGATCCGGGCGGCTCGCGGCCAGCCAGGCCAGGCGAGCGGGCAGGTAGGACGGGTGCAGCAGGCAGCCGGTGCGCGCATGGACGGCCCGTTCGTCCAGCTTGCGACGCAGCTCCGCCGCCGCCGCCGCGGCGCGCGTGTCGGCCCAGGTAAAGAGGGGGGTGAGCGGGCGCAAGTCAGCGTCAAGTCCCATCACGCTGTGCCAGATGGTGGAGGTGCTAACCCCGGCGATGCGCATGCCGGACGGCAGGTGCGGCAGGGTGCCGTCGATGGCCTGCGCCGTCTGCGCGAACAGCAGATCGGGGTCGAGTTCCACGCCGCCATCGGGCGTCGCACGTGCCTGGTGCACAATCTGGGTTTCGGCACCTGGAACGGCCCGGCCCTCGCCGTCGAACAGCATGGCGCGCACGGACGAGGTGCCGACGTCGAGGGTGAGGATGAGGTCGCCAGCCATGGCAGTGCCGGTCAGAAGCCCTGTACTGCGCGTGGAGCGTGGCCGGCCGCGACGCCGCCAGTCAGGGCCGCCAGCGCGTCGAAGAAGCCCGGGAACGAGACGTCCACGCACTCCGCTCCCTCGACGATAGTCTCGCCCGAGGCGATCAGCCCGGCGATGGCCAGCGTCATGGCGATGCGATGGTCGCCGTGACTCTGGCAGCGCGCTCCGCGCAGGGGTGTTGGCCCGTCGATGATGAAGCCGTCCGGTGTCTCGGTGATACTGGCACCCAGCCGGCGCAGCTCGGCGGCCGTGGTGGCGATGCGATCCGATTCCTTGACCCGCAGCTCCTCGGCATCCCGTACCACGGTGCGCCCCCTGGCCTGCGTGGCAACCAACGCCAGCACCGGCAGTTCGTCGAGCAGGCGGGGGATCAGTGCGCCGGCGAGCTCCGTCCCTGCCGGCGATGACGCCGCGGCGGTCAGGGTGGCCACGGGTTCCGGTCCGGCGTCATCCCCCGGTGCGACCGCCAGGTCCGCGCCCATGGCCCGCAAGGCATCGATCACGCCGATGCGGGTCGGATTGATGCCGACATCGGGCAGCGTCACGGACGGCGCCCCGGCCAGCACGCCGGCAGCGAGGAAGAAGGCAGCCGACGAGATGTCCCCGGGCACGTCGAGAGAGAACGGGCGCAGGGTCGCCCCGCCGTCGATCTCTGCCATACAATCGCCGTAACGAACGCCGGCGCCGAGATACCGGAGCATGCGCTCGGTATGGTCGCGGCTTGGCGACGGCTCGCGCACGATAGTCCGGCCGGCGGCACCGAGCCCGGCCAGCAGGATGGCGCTCTTGACCTGCGCGCTGGCTACCGGCAGATCGTAGCTAATGGCGCGCAGGTCTCCGCCACGGATGGCCAGTGGCAAGAGCTGTCCGCCGTCGCGGCCCAGGATCGTGGCGCCCATGCGCGAGAGCGGCTCGACGACGCGGCGCATCGGGCGTCGCCGCAGCGACTCATCCCCGGTGATGACCGAACAGAACGGGCGCGTGGCCAGAATGCCGGCCATCAGGCGGGCCGTGGTGCCCGAATTGGCCGCATCCAGCACATCCTGGGGCTCGCCCAGGCCGTCCAGACCCGGCGAGGTGATGCGCACCTCCGCAGGTCCGGCGCCATCCACCTGCACGCCAAGCGCCTGCACCACGCGCCGCGTGGCCCGGCAGTCCGCCGAATCGGCCACGTTGCGCGCCCGGCTCACGCCCTGGACCAGCGCGCCGAACATCAGGGCCCTATGGCTGACCGACTTGTCACCCGGCAACCGCACCGTGCCGTACACGCGAGCGGGCCTGATCGTTCTTTCCACCACTCCTGCTTTCTCAGACGACATGGCTCGTCACGAGCCGCAACATGGCTGCCGGAACACAGCGTGCCATCTCCACGCAACCGCTGAAGATGATACCACACGCCGGACCGTCGATAACCATGAGCAAGGTGCCGGCACAACCAGGACCTGCGCTTGCTTCGCTCGTGCCGCACCTGCCTGCGCACGTAGCCCGGCGCCTCCGCGGCCGGCACCCAGCGGGGGCCCCGCTGATACGCTCCAGGCCGTCAGACCGCCTTGCTTTTGAGCAGCTCGAGTATTTCTTCCTGGTTTTGCAGAATCTGCAACTCCTGCACGCTCATTTGGTGTAGCGCCGTCAAGGTCTCGTGGTCGGCCGCCGCCCGCGCATCCTGCGCCGCGGAGATCACGTTCTGGCCCACGATAATGATGGGCAGCAGCACCAACTGCAAGAAGTTCGACGAGAGCCAATTGACCAGCACCGTCGGAGAACCCTGGTGGATGGCCGAGGGGAGCGCCACCAGCGCGATCGCGGTGAAGAGGTAGGCGCAGTACATGGTGCCGACGCTCTTGGTGATGCGCACAGCCAGCCAGGCGTTGGCCCGCCCCATCCGGCCGGAGCCGTGCAGTTGGGCGGCGACCTGCGCGTTCCGGACGTGGCGGGGCACATGGAGCATCGGCGCCCGTCGTGCGGCCTCCAGAGCGCGCCGGTGTTCCTCCCGGCTGGGCAGCGTGGATTCGTGTTGCGTCTGCATAGTGACCTCCTGTCGTTGGTTGCTTGTGATGTGCCCCTCACGCCCGGGGCGGGACCGCGGTGGACCGCGTCCGCTGCTCTCGTCCTGGCCCAGTCTGTCCCCGTGGCCACCGGGCACAGCCATTGTACCAAAGTGCTACGACCGGGCGAGCGTGGCGCAGGGTACATCGTGGCCAACGGGACGATGTCCCGGCCCCGCTGGCTACACTGATAAGAGGAGCAGGATGATGAACGAAGAATACGACGTTAAGGGCACCAATCGGGACCAACGCCGCGATCGGGAGCGCATGAAGCAGGTGGTCCATCCACCACTCCTGTATCGCGGACACCGAGCGGGCCGCAAGGCGGACGAGCGACGCCTGGCCCAGGCCATCAAGAAGGCACGCAAGAAAGGTTGAGCGCCGGACTGGATATGCTCATCTGTCCCCGCATCCCGGTCAGCACCACGCTATTTGGCGCAGAAGGCCGGACATCGTACAATACCCCCAGATTGAACGGCGGGACCGCAGACCGGCTCTGCCGGCGTGCCGGTGGCCAGTTGACGGGGGAAGCGTGCGCAAGACGGGGACGGTGCCGGGGATTGCTACTGCCCTTATTCTGTGCGTGGCAGGCGTCATCCTGCCGCGCGAGGGGGCACACACCGCGACGGCCCACGTGGCCAATCCTCTTTTCCTGCGCGGTCCGGCGCGCCAGGTGAGCATCCGGTTGCCCAAGGATGCGTCGCCGACCGCAACCGGCACCCAGTTGCTCGACGGTGTCGTCATGCAGTCGAGCAAGACTCGCCTGAGCGCGCAACTGTCCGATGGCAGCCAGCGCGACTTCCATCCCGGCCCCGACGCCAAGGTCACGCGCAATAACCGGCCGGCGACCCTCGACCAGCTCCAGCCGGGCGATGGTCTGACCGTCACGCTCGATGGGCGGGGCAATGTCGTCGAAGTCGACGCCGCCGGCCCTGAAACGTCGGGAGCCACGGGAACGCCAACGGCCGGCTCCGCGCAAGCGACCCGCAGCAGCGGCACGACGGTACAGACCGAAACGCCGGCCGCGACCGAGACCGAGGCCGCCGCTACGCCGACCGCACAAGGGGCGTTTTCGTTGCCGGCAGCCGCCGCATCACCCGCCGGCGGGGAGAGATTGCTCGACGGCGTAGTGACCGTTGCCAACAACGTCGGTGTCAGCGTACAGTTGTCGGACGGCACGCAGCGCGACTTCAATCCGGGTCCCGATACCAGGGTTACTCGCAATAATCGAGTGACAACGCTGGACGCGCTGCAGCCCGGAGATGCTGTGACGGCGACGCTGGACCCGGGCGGCAACCTGGTGGCAATCGACGCCTCCGGACCCGAATCGGCCGGCAGCGCCGGATCGGCTTCGACGGGAGCCAGCGCTACTCTGCTGGCCATCTGGGGCGGCGGCATAGCGATTCAGAACTCGGACCTGAGTGGCATACACAATTACCGCCTAGCCCCAGACCTCAAGGTCTCGCGCGACGGCAAGACTGCCACGGCGTCCGATCTACAGGACGGCGACGACATCGCGCTGACGCTGGACGGCGACGGCCGGGTGAGCGAGATTGATGCCACAAGCACGGCCAATTCGAATGCGGGCAACTCCGGCACCGCGCCCGAGGTCAGCCAGGCGGCCAGTGCGGGAATCATCGGACTGTTCGTCATAGCGGTTCTTGCCCTGGGCGGCATGCTCTATCGTCGGCGTCCGGCGTCAAGCACCCGGGATGCGGCAGCGAGCAACCGGGGTAGCTAGTAGGTCGCGGACCATGAAAGGAAGGGAGCACAGACGGTAATGCTCGGCACAGAGAACACCGGGGCACAGGTGGCCGGCACGGCGCCGGATGGCGGTGCGTTGCACCTTCTGACGGCGGAACTCACGCGGCGATTGGAAGCAGCGCCGCTGATGCAACGCGCTCCCGCCCAGTGCACGCACGAGGAACAGGCGCGCCTGGGTGTCCTGTTGCACGACCTCACGGTTTTGCGCATCGGCCAGACTAACCTGCCGCACATCTCTTACTCGCTGCTTGCAGACGTATGGCCGGAGCTGGCCGCGGTCATCGCGGCGCCGAACGGGCAGGTGCCGGCAGTCACAGTGCAGGAACTGCCGGGTACTCTAGCGCAAACTGAGCGCGCCGACGCGCTCCCACTGCCCCAAACCACGCCGATCGTGCCACCACAGCCGGCCACAAACGGCGCCGCGCCCGCCGATCTACGCGCCGATGTTCGCACACCCGTTCAGGCGCCCGCTCTCGCCCAAACCACCGCACCAGCGCCCGCAACAGCCTCCGCCACTGCCGCTGCGCCGCCGGCCACGCCTACTACACCCGTGGCGACGCCAGGCGCCGCTGCCACGGCCCGCGCGCTCCCCGCGTTCTTGACGCCAAGGGCTCTCATCACGATCGCGGTGGGGCTGGCCGTGCTGATCTACGCGCTCGACCTGACCATCGTCGCCACGGCCGGGCCGACTATTGTCGGCGAGCTGCACGCGTTTAACCTGTACGGCTGGCTCTTCTCCGCCTACTCCATCCCCGCCACCGTGACAACCCTGTTATACGGCCGGCTTGCCGACATTATCGGCCGCAAACGGCTCTTCACCGTGACCATGTCTGGCTTCTTGCTCGGCTCCGTGGCCTGCGGACTCTCCACCAACATCCTGATGCTCCTGGCTTTTCGCGCTCTACAGGGCATCTTCGCGGGAGCAACCTTCCCCCTGGGCGTGGCGATCCTCGCCGACGTCTACCCGATCGAACAGCGAGCCAGAGGCTTCAGGATCGTGCCCACCGCCTTCGCCTTTGCCAGCGTCCTTGGGCCGCTCGCGGGCGGCGTCATCACGGCCTCGCCGCTGGGCTGGCGCTGGATCTTCTACGTCAACGTACCGGTCATCGTGCTGGCCATCGCCGCGCTGCGCTTCTTCTACCACGAAGGCGCGACGGCTCGCCGCCTGACGCTGCGCCAGATTGATTGGGTTGGCGCCGCCACCTTCGCGGCCGGGCTGACCAGCGTGCTGATCGGCGTCTCGGTGGGCGGCCATGAGTTGCCCTGGGCCTCGTGGCAGGAGATCATGCTCATCGGTGCCGGCCTGATCCTGCTGGCGGCCTTCGTGGTGCGCCAACGGCGGACGCCATTCCCGCTGTTGCCCCTGACGATCCTGGGACACCGCGGGCTCGGCGGGGCGCTGCTCACCATCAGCCTTCTCATCTGGATCGTCTACAGCCTATTGTTCTTCATTCCCAACCTGGCTCGGGGCGTCCTGGGCGTGCCCACCGCGTGGTCCGGCCTGATCCTGATCCCACTGATGGCGACGTGGTCGTTTACCGCCTTTTTCAGCCTGCGGTTCGGCCAGCGCTACGGATTCCGCACCGTGGCGCTGGTCGGCTGCATCGGCCTGGCGGCGGCGTTGGTCGCGCTGACGTTGATCGGCCCGCATGACTCCTGGTTGATCCTGTTTGTGCCGATGTTCTTTGCCGGCCTCGGCGCGGGCATGATCAACCCCAACATGATGCTGCTGGCGCAGAATAGCCTGTCGGACCGCGATCAGGGACTGGCCGGTGGCCTGGGCAACTGTACCAATGCGCTGACGAACGCCCTGATCGCGCCGATACTGACGGCATTCGAGTTGACGAGGCTGGGAGCGCACTTTGGCGGACAGCCGCCGGACCCCTCGCAGTTGCTGTCGCCCGCGGGCCTGCAGACCATGGCTCAGGGCTTCGGCGACCTGTACGTGAGGGACCTGCAACTTGCCCTCAACGGGGCGATTCACGACATCTTTCTGGTCGGATTCGTGCCGCTGGTGCTGGCCATAGGCTGGCTGGCGTTGGTCGTCCCGACCAACGCGGTAGCGCGGCGGTTGCGCATGGCGCCGCTGGGGAGATAAGCGGGCATTGTTCGAGCCTGATCCACGAAACCCCGGGATAAATCCGGGGGGGGTCCGTGTAGCAGCCCGCCGTGATGTGCCCCCGCGCCTTAATGCGGGGTTTCCCAGACCTGTCCCCTGCTACGTGGATCCGTCGACGTGAGGATGGCCCGGCCGGGCGCGTTGCGCACGCGTTCGTAAACCTGCCGTGCCTCCGTGGCGTCCTCGAAGATGGCGAAGACGGTTGAGCCGCTGCCCGTCATGCAGACGTCGCCGGCCCCGGCCTCGCGCAGTCGTCGGGCCGCGCCATCCACGTCTGGGTAAAGGTCCATGACGGTCGCCTGCAGGCCGTTGGAGAGCGGCCAGCGTCCGGCTGGCAGCCCATCGTGCAACGCGGCAAGCAGCTCATCGGTCGCCGATCCGTCCGTATAGCGCTGGGGGCCCAGGGATGCAAAGATACGAGCCGTGGAGACGCCCATGGGCGGCCTGAGCAAGATGACGTGGGCAGGCGGCAGGGCCTTGAGCGGCGTCACCACCTCGCCACGCCCCTCCACCAGTGCCGCCGGCGCATAGAAGAAGAACGGCACGTCGGAGCCCAGGCGGGCGCCAAGTTCCGCCAGATGTTCTCGGGATAAACCAAGATCCCACAGTTGGTTGAGGCCGAGTAGGGCGGCCGCCGCGTCGCTGCTGCCGCCACCCAACCCGGCGTCGACCGGTATGGCCTTGCCCAGGAAAAGGTGGGCGCCTCCACGATGGCCGCTGGTCTCGCGCAGCAGCCGGGCGGCGCGCAACACCAGGTTATTCTCCCCGGCCAAACTCGGCTCGTCGCACGAGAGCGACAGATCCTCAGCCTTCCGAAGCTCCAGTGTGTCGTGCAGGGCCAGGGTTAGCATGACGGAGCGCAAGGCGTGGTAGCCGTCCGGGCGACGTCCCAGCACATCCAGCGTCAGATTGATTTTGGCCGGCGCACGCACCAGCAAAGATCGAGCAGTAGGGGAGCGGGAGACGGGACGCGAACCCGCGGCATCTTGTTCGGAAGTTATGAATGGATCCTTCGTCATGTATCGTCTGGCCCCATCTCACGCCTGGATGGCGCGTCTCATTGCGTCTAATGCTGGCCTCGTGGCCACCAATCTGACCCGGCACTACCGCGTACTCCTATACTTCTACCACGGCGGGATCTGCGATGTCGCCACGTACCGTCGCGCCGCTCGACTGCATCCCGTACAACGACATGAAGACGCCCTGCACGTGGCTGGACCATGCTCACCGCCGCGAGCGCTAGGCTCTGCCGTGCCGGCGTCTGCGCGGGGCGGCCCCCCGGATGGCCGGTCGGGATAGGAAGATTTTCCTATCGCGCCCCGCCCCAATCTCGCCTAGAGTAGCACCAGGCGGCGACGCATCCGCTCCTCAGTGGGCCGCGCGGTGGCACAGGACCGCGCGGCCCGCCGCGTTGGAGGCTGCCGGTTGGAGGCTAGACACCGATGGGCCAGTTCGCTGCAGGTGAACCGCCACGCGCGGCCATCACGCCCGCTGGCGCCACGGACACCCCCGGGCGGGTGCTGGTGGTCGAGGACGATCCGCTCATCCTGGACCTGGTGTGCGACTACCTGACCGAGGAGGGGTACGACGCGCAGGGGGCAAGCACCGGCGAGGCGGCGCTGGCGGCCCTGGGGCGGGAGCCCTTCGATCTGGTGCTGGCCGACACGCTGCGCGCGCCGATCCACGCCGGCCGGGTGGAGCGCTGGGCGCAGGTGGAACGCATCAGGGCGGCCGCGGGTCCGACACCGGTGGTGATCTTCACCGCCTATCGCCGGGACGAGTTCGCCGACTACGCAGCGCGGGGCTTCCGCGACCTGTTGGTCAAGCCCGTGCACCTCGACGACCTGCGCGCCCTCGTCGCGCGCTATATCCCGGCTGCGCCCTGACGAGGCCGTTACCGTCTGGCCCCGGGACGTGTGTGGCCGCAAGGGACACGCGGGGGAAGCGCGTCCGATGGACCGCGAGCGGCAGGCTGTACGCGTCGTTCAGTAGCCGCCGTGAGTGGTCGAGTAACGTCTGGCCGATCAGATTGAGCGCGGCCAAGTGCTCGCCGTCGGTCCGTATAGCCGTGTCGGGCATGATGCGGGCCAGCGGGACGGGGCAACGCGGCACACCGGCGGCGGAGGGGGAGCCACGCCACTCGGTGTCCCCGTACCGCGGTCCCCATCCCACTGTGTAGGCTAGGGAGAGCAGATGAGCCCCGCATGAGAAGGGAGGAGCGACGCCCGACCAACCGGGGCCTGCGCCGCTGGCGGCCGGTCTGCCGATACAGAAAGGGAGGGGTAGCCCTGGGGGCTTGTCCGGGGGGCCGTCCTCCCGTGGTTACCCCTCACGGCAAAGCGGCGACGGCATCAGGTCCACCAAGGTTAACCGGCCCTCAACCCCTTCCTTAACCGCCGCTTAACCCTGGCTTGTTATGCTACTCCCACGGCCCCACCTGCTCGCGCGCTAGAAGGACGGGGCGACTCGTGTACCCCCTGACGCCGTACGAATACAGCCGCCTGTGCGCCTTCGGCCACCTGGTGTTTCGCGCCTACCAGGCGGCCGCGGAGTTGGCGGAGGGCAGGCAGCCGGTGGCTGCCTACCGGACCGAGGAGGGCACGGAGGAGCCGCTGTTCGCACTGAGCGAGGCCACGGTGGCGCTCTGGCTGCACCTGGCGGAAAGGCTGTTCGCCGCCGAGTTGTCGTCCGACGAGATGACCGCCTGGGCGGCGCGGCGTGTCGTGCAGGCCGTGGCCGCCCGGTTCCCGGCGACGGCACGCCAGCTGGGCACGTGGTTCTAGCGATTCAGGGCGGATCCACGCAGTTGGGGTGGGACATGAACGCGGCCAGACGGGGCTCCATTGCCCTGGACTTGCCGAGTAGGACGGCGGCGTAACCTCGGGCGGCACAGCCCGAGTGGCCTGGGACAACTGGCGGGCGCCGCTAGCCACGATGGGGCCTTGACAGGGGGCTTACGCTAAAGGGTAGCAGCCGGCTCACGGGATCGATAGGGTCAGGGGCAAAGGATGTATCGATGGATGGACACACGGTGCTGGTGGTGGACGACGACGACGGGGTGGTGGAGGTGATGCGCGAAATGCTGGAGGACCGCGGCGACCGCGTCCTGGCGGCGGTGGGGGCGGAGGCCCTGCGCCTGGCGCGGGAGGGCCACCCCGACGTGATCCTGCTCGACCTGGCGATGCCCGGGATGGACGGGTTCATGCTGGCGCGGTGCCTGCGGCGCGATCCGGCGACCGCGCCGATCCCGATCATCGCCATCTCGGGAGCGGACCGATTATGGGAAGCGGCCCCACGGTTGCCGGCGGACGACCTGCTGGCCAAGCCGTTCCACTTCGGGGACCTGTACGCCCTGGTGGACCGCTGGACCGGGCTGGCCTGAGCCGTGGCCGTCGTCTCGATGAGCAGGATGGTGTTGTAACGGGGG
>Ga0070740_10001844_pt1 | contig 27230 bp, 15 predicted proteins | sample Coa_R2_FD_67286 | JGI IMG/M metagenome (GOLD analysis project Ga0070740, IMG submission 67286) | Surface soil microbial communities from Centralia Pennsylvania, which are recovering from an underground coalmine fire - Coalmine... | ecosystem: Environmental > Terrestrial > Soil > Unclassified ...
CAACGGTTTTCGAGACCGCCCGATTCAACCACTCTCGCACCTCACCCGTATTAAATCTACATGATTTCTCAACAATTTGTAAACTCTGATCTCGGTCTGTCCAGGCGCAAAAATGACCGTAAGCAACCCTAGCGCACCGAACGCCCCATGAATTCGCTCAGATGCGTTCAATGGCGAATGCTTCGACTGGACAAACCCGGGGCGACGGTCTTGTTCCAAGCGGAGAGCGCCATAGCATGCGATCCGACCGGAGGTCATGCTCTGACGCGCTCGTATCCGGATCCTGCTGACCGGCTATTTCTTTCTAAGATGCAGGCACTCCGAGGTGTGCGCTTAACCTTGCTATCTCGGCCCGAGGGTTGGCAATCTGAAGGCCGTTCGTCATGCACAAATAGCTGATCTGCGATTCCCCGGGATTTGCGGGCATTTGCCGGAATACCCTCAGCAGATTGGTTACCTTTGCAAAATTTTTATAAGTCGGGTCGTTGGGATCGGCCAAGTAGCACCCGCCCGGCTCGTAGCCGCGGTCGTACCAAACCAACATATGCCGGTTTGCAAGGCTCTTTTCCGCCTTCGACAGCGCACTTTGAATGTTACGAACGGCAGTTCTAAATTCGTCTCCTCGCTCTTGCGGAAGAAGGGTCGTGTAAAAACCCACCGAATAATCGATGCCGGTAACGTCTCGGTTCAGAGAGAGCGAAGCTGCCACTTCTAACATCGAATGATGCGCGCCGGCCACAATCGTCGCCAGCGGCAGCATGTAATAGATCTTATCCTTGAAGCATGTATACAGCATTCGGCCGAATTTGGCGATGAAAAAGATCGTGTCTGTGGTGGTGCCCGAAATGTCGGCGGCGGGAACCAGACCTAGAACGCGGTCGATTCGATGAATCGTGCTGCTGTCCGCCAAAGCGAAACCTGCCTGACCGCCCTTTTGCGAGATCAGAAAATCCTGAACTGCATCCACCCCCCACTTGGCAACCGCCCGTTGATACTCCGCCTTCTGATCACCTCTGTACACATTGTAACGATGGCGGCCGAATGGAAACTTGGCTGGATCTTGATTCCAGATCGCGTTTTGGCCGTCTATTTCTTTTCGGTACTGGGACTTCAACCTATTCATTTCTGCATCTCTAGTCTTCTCGACATACGTTCCGTAGAGCCGAATCAGATCCGAGCAATCCTGGGCATCCATTTGATCGGGCTTGATTTTGTACAAATCTTGGTATGTCTTGACTTTGAACTCTTCCAGAGCTGCGCCTAAGTTCGCTTCCATGAGAATCCGCATCTTAACCCTTTGCTCGTCTTTGATCGCCTCGTCTACGGCAACTCGACCCGAATTTTCACGACATGCCGTCATCATCTCGTCGTGGGCAAACTCGGCCATGCGGCGTAGCGGAACGATCAACAATGACTTATTAAAAATCTCCAGCAGTTCCCACGCCAGTTGAACCTCTAGCCGCTGGCGCTCCTGAATCCATTCGGCAACATTGGCTTCCCGCAATTGTGAGCCGGGGTGACTCTTATGGATAAACCGGAGCATCATATCTAAAGTCCTCCTGTAGCGTTTCGTGTTTAGAACAAATTATATAAAAGCAAGGACAGAATTCTACAGCTTTTTGTTTGTTCAGCATCTTAGTTACGCACCAGGTTGTGGTGGATTCAATCGACAATTAATTTGCGATGTTTGGCCACTCCATTGCGTCCTGTGGCTTCGTCGGAAGCGGGGCTAAAATCGGTTTGCCAGAAACTGGCAGATTTTCTTTGAGATCAACTTGTAGCAAAGGCTGCTCGATTTCCCGCAAAGCGGCCGATGTTTCGCAAACTTTAGCCCTGAATGCGGCCAGACTTCCGTGCGTACAGAGCTGATGTCGCATTATTTAAAAGCCCGGTGGAGCGGAGATCCTGCGCCCAGATCAACCGGGCTGGCGATTGCGAGCTCAGACACAGGAAGCTGAGCGGCGGCTGCCGTTTGTGGGACCGACGCCCGAACGGCAACGACCGAGACGCCGAACTTTCGGAATTCTCAACTCTCCAGGATGTTCGTGATTCCGCGCAGCGGAATGATCGCCCAATCGGGACGATAGGTCAGCTCAACCCGCACTTCCGAGAGGGCCTTTTCGAGCAGATACGCGTCCAGCAGCACTCGAGTGTCGTCTTCGTCGCGTGGAAGAAGGTCCAGCTTGTCAGAGACGCTCAGATATCCGTTGAGAAACATGGCTCCCGCCCAAGCGGCCCAGAACGAGGCCCATCGCGCCAGCGAGGCAGCCGCTTCCGGCTTGGGCAGCACGCCGGGCACGCGCCCGAACAAGGCTGCATAGGCGGCATATTGAAAGGACCGCAGCATGCTCGCGACATCGCGCAGCGGCGATCGTTTGATGCGGCGCTCTCCATAGGTTCGCGAGGGATCGCCTTCGAAGTCGATGATCACGAAATCTTTGCCGGTATACAGCACCTGGCCCAGGTTGAAATCGCCATGAATGCGGATCCGCTTGGTTTCAATGCGGCGCTCGCGGACGGGTCGGAATCGGGCGCGCAAGGCCTCTTCATGGGCCAGAATGCGCTGTGCATCGGCCTGCGCCTCCGGCGACAGGGAGTTAAGGCTTTGGCGCAGCGCCGCGGTACAGCGGCCTGCCTGCCCGATCAGACCGTGATACAAGCCCTGGCGGTAGTGATCGGTGAACGGCTCGGGGGCGAAATCCGGGCGCGATCCATCCGAAGCGAGCGCAGCATGCATCTCCGCGGTTCTCCGGCCGAGCAATCGGGCGGATTCGACGTACTCGCCGAGAAGCTCCCGGATTTCGGGCGGCGCCTCGACGCGCGCCAGCGCCAGAGGATGGCGATTCTGCGGACCTGGAATTTCGACTTCTGCCCGCGCCAGAGCCTGCTCGAAAAAGCGACCGAGCGAATCGATGGTGTACTGCCACGCGTCGCCCTGGTTGGGCGTGAACCCTGCAAGAAGAGCTACGCTCATCGCCTCGCCGTCATTCGGCCGGTACTCAATCCATCCCGTCAGCGGCGGCGCATTCTGAAAGCCCTCGTTGGTGAGCACCGCCGTCATTTCGATCTCAGGATTCACGCCCGGCTCCAGGCGGCGGAAGAGTTTTAAAACGAAGCGGTCGCCGAAGATGATGGAGGTATTGCGCTGATCCGCCTTGTGCAATACCGGTTGGAGCGATGGATGGGTGGCGCCCCATACGCGACGAAAGGCGCGCGTGTGTGAGGCGAACAACTCGCCCGCGCGGCCTTTGAACCGGCGGCGACGCGCAATCGCGCCAAGCAGGGCGTCCGAAAAGGCGGGGTCGCCCGCGGCCGAGTACAGCACGCCCTCTTCGCCGTTGTTAAACAGGGCGCGCGCAAACACCAGATCCGTGTTTTCTTCGAGCAGTTTCCGGGCGGCGTCGCCGGTCGCAATGGCGCCTGGCAAGACATAGACGTCCGGATCGCCCGTCGAATATTCGATCCGCATGAGTCCGAGATACGCCGAGGTATCGGGAATCGAGATCACGTCCACCAGATTGGTGGACAGGATCGTGCGCCCTTTGCCGAGAAACCATCGCCTGGTCTGCAAAAACTCGGGCAGCATCCGCACCAGCTGATACGGCAGCCGTCCGTTTGCAATATCCTCCGGAGCGGATACGTGAATCACCGGCTTTTCCGCCCGTCCGGATACAATCTCGATGGATTCGCGCGACACAGCGCGGTTCTCGATCGAGAACCACAGGAAACTGTACGCGCCGACGGTGATCATATAGGGCTGATCGCCGATGGGTGGAAACTCAGCCCGGCCGAACAACTCCACGGGGGTCAAGCCTTTCAGGCGCGACAGATCCAGCTCAGCATGCTGCGGGAATCGGGACAAATTCGCGACAACCAGAATAATTTCCTCTTCATAGCGGCGAAGGAAGGCAAGCACGCGCCGGTTTGAGGGCGTCAGGAACTCCAGCGTTCCGCGGCCGAACGCTTTGGACGCCTTTCGCTGCGCGATCAGCCGTTTCATCCACCACAGCAGCGAGTGCGGATTGTTCTGCTGCGCCTCGACGTTTACGGCTTCGTAGTGATATTCGGGATCGATAATGATCGGCAGGTACAGCTTCTGTGGGTTTGCGCGGGAGAATCCCGCGTTGCGGTCGGCGCTCCACTGCATGGGCGTGCGCACGCCATTGCGGTCTCCGAGATAAATGTTGTCTCCCATGCCGATCTCATCGCCGTAGTAGATCACCGGGGTTCCGGGCATGGAAAACAGCAGCGCGTTCATCAGCTCGATTTTGCGGCGGTCGTTGCCAAGCAGCGGGGCCAGGCGGCGCCGGATGCCGAGGTTGATGCGCATCTGGCGATCGTGGGCGTAGACGCGATACATATAGTCGCGCTCATCATCGGTGACCATCTCGAGCGTCAGCTCGTCGTGGTTTCGAAGAAAGATGGCCCACTGGCAATTGGGTGGAATCGCCGGCGTCTGTTCCATGATTTCGAGGATCGGGAAGCGGTCCTCCATACGGATGGCCATGAACAGCCGCGGCATAAGGGGGAAGTGAAAGGCCATGTTGCATTCGTCGCCCGCTCCAAAATATGCGATCGCGTCCTCCGGCCACTGGTTCGCTTCCGCCAGCAGCATGCGCCCGGGGTATTTCGAATCGATATGTTGTCGCAGCTCGCGCAGATATTGGTGTGTTTCGGGGAGATTTTCGCAGTTTGTCCCCTCGCGTTCGTAGAGGTACGGAATGGCGTCCAGCCGGAAGCCGTCCACGCCCATATCCAACCAGAAATCTGCTATTTCCTTGACCGCCTGGCGGACATAGGGGCTGTCGAAATTCAAATCTGGCTGGTGCGAATAGAAACGGTGCCAGTAGTACGCATTGGCGACGGGATCCCAGGCCCAGTTTGAAGTTTCGAAATCTTTGAAGATGATGCGCGCATCCTTGTACTTGTCCGGACGGTCGCTCCAGACGTAAAAATCGCGCCACCGCGATCCGGGCGGCGACCGGCGCGCACGTTGAAACCAGGGATGCTGGTCGGACGTGTGATTGACGACGATTTCCGTGATCACACGGAGCCCGCGGCGATGCGCTTCGTTCAGAAAGCGCTCGAAATCGCGCAGCGTGCCGTAGGCCGGATGCACATCCGTATAGTCGGAGATATCGTAGCCGTCGTCGCGCCAGGGCGATGGGGAAAACGGGAGAAGCCACAAGGCCGTGACGCCCAGATCCTGCAAGTAGTCCAGCTTTTGAGCAAGACCGCGGAAGTCTCCCATGCCGTCGGCGTTGCTGTCGAGGAATGCGCGAACGTGCAGCTCGTATAAAATCGCATCCTTGTACCACAGCGGGTCCTCATCCGGCCCGACGTTGCGTCCATTGCCGTTCATCGTCTCCAGAGCGTTTGATCCGCCGCTCACTCCTGGGGTTTCCACGGGTTACGCGTTTTCTGTTCACCTGCGTTAACCGTTAATCCGTACGGCGCTGCGCCGCGTAACAGTTTGGCGCGCGCCCGCCTCTTATAGAGGAGTACGTTTAACCTCCGATTTCAGCGGCGCCCGCGGTACGTGCAGGCCGCCGCCCGGTTTACGAGAACAGCTATGAGAATTGCGCAGGTTTCCCCACTCTACGAAAGCGTTCCGCCGAAGCTGTACGGCGGGACCGAACGCGTAGTTTCGTATTTGACCGAAGCCCTGGTCCAAGCGGGGCATCAGGTGGTTCTGTTCGCCAGCGGCGATTCGACGACCTCGGCCGAACTGGTCGCGCCCTGCAAACGGGCGTTGCGGCTTGACCCGACCTGTAAGGATGCGCTCGCCTATCACCTGATCATGCTCGATCAGGTATTTCGCAGAGCCGCCGAGTTCGATCTGATCCACTTCCACGTGGACTATCTGCACTTTCCGTTGTCCTCCCGCAGTTCCATCCCGCACGTTACCACGCTGCATGGGAGGCTGGATCTGTCGCACTTGCCGGCGATTTACCATCAGTTTCCCGGGATGCCCGTGGTCTCGATTTCAAACGCCCAGCGCGCTCCGCTCCCATTTGCGCGCTGGCAGGCGACGGTGTACCACGGACTTCCGCTGGATTTGCTGCGACCTTCGGAGGAGCCCGGCGCCTATCTTGCCTTCCTGGGCCGCATCGCCCCGGAAAAGCGGGTCGATCTCGCGATTGAAATCGCCAAGCGGGCTGGCATCCCGTTGCGTATCGCAGCCAAGATTGACGCGGCGGACCGCGAATACTTCGCTGAGCGAATCAAGCCGCTGCTCGATCATCCGCTTGTCGAATATATTGGAGAAATCGGCGAGCGGGAAAAGTCGGAATTTCTTGGCGGAGCGCGGGCAATGCTGTTTCCGATCGATTGGCCGGAGCCGTTTGGTCTGGCGATGATCGAATCGATGGCGTGCGGAACTCCGGTCATCGCGTTCCGGCGCGGATCCGTGCCCGAAGTTGTGGATCACGGGGTGACGGGCTACATCGTCAACAGCGTTCCGGAGGCCGTGAAGGCCGTCGAGCGCATCGACCGGCTCAGCCGGCGCCGATGCCGTCAAGTCTTCGAGCAGCGCTTCTCGGCCGAGCGTATGGCCCGCGACTATGTTGCGGTCTACGAGCGCCTGCGCCTGCGCAATGATCAGGAGGTCGGCGCTGCGTGACCACTCCGGACGAGGTGATTCGTCCCGAAGAACACTACTACATTGTCGCGACTTCGGCGCCGATTACCGAACGCGCGCTCGTACTCAAGCAGGGCGACACGTTCGCCGTCTTCGATCATTTCGGCGACATTGATTCATCCGTCCGCAACGAAGAGGGTCTGTACCACAAGGGAACCCGATTTCTCTCCGGCGTGACCCTCCAGCTGGCCAACGCCCGCCCGCTGCTGTTGAGCTCTACGGTGCGGCGCGACAACGTGCTGATGTCCGTGGACCTGACAAATCCGGACATCTACCGCGAGGGCAGCGTAGTGCTGCCTCGCGGGACCTTGCATATCTACCGCTCCAAGTTCCTGTGGCGGGACGCGTGCTACGAGCGCATTCAAATTCGCAATTTTGCGCTTACGGAGCACCACATCACGCTGCGGCTGGAGTTCTGTTCGGACTTTGCAGACATTTTCGAGGTGCGTGGACAGAGCCGCGAAAGGCGTGGAACGCTGCTTGAGCCCGCGCTGACGCGCGACTGCATCACTTTGTCCTATCGCGGACTGGACGGCGCGGTGCGGCGCACCGAGATACGGTTTACGCCGGCTCCGCAGCGGATAACGCCGCAGGCTGCCGAGTACTGGCTCGATCTGCGCGCCAAGGCGGAGTCCGGGATCGTGATCTCCATCCGCTGCGATGACGGCGGCGGTTCATCGGCGGTCATCGCATATGGCGACGCTCTGGAGCAGGCTGATCGAGCGGTGAGGGCGTTTTCCCAGATGCGTTGCGGCGTGAGCACGTCAAATGAAGCCTTCAACGCCTGGCTCGACCGGTCCGGGTCAGACCTGGATATGATGCTGACGCAAACGCCGCACGGCGTCTATCCGTATGCCGGCGTGCCGTGGTTCAGCACGCCGTTCGGACGCGACGGCATCATTACGGCGCTCGAATGCCTGTGGATGAGTCCGGAGATCGCAAAGGGCGTTCTGTGTTATCTCTCCGCGACGCAAGCTACCGAGGTCGCGCCCGAACAGGACGCCGAGCCGGGAAAGATCCTGCACGAGACTCGCGACGGGGAAATGGCGGCGCTTAATGAGATCCCATTCCGGCGCTACTACGGCAGCGTCGATGCGACGCCGCTGTTTGTCATGCTCGCCGGCGCCTATTACGAGCGCACCGCCGACCTAAAATTCATTGAGTCCATCTGGCCCAATATCCAGCTCGCGCTGAGCTGGATCGACGAGTACGGCGACATCGACGGCGACGGATTTGTCGAATATTTTCGGCGCACTTCCAAGGGACTACAGCAACAGGGCTGGAAAGACTCACAGGATTCGGTGTTCCACGCGGATGGGACTCTGGCCGAAGGACCGATTGCGCTTTGTGAAGTGCAGGGCTACGTGTATGACGCCAAGATGCGCGCAGCGACTCTGGCGTGCGCGCTGGGGCGGAGCGAAGATTGCGACCGGCTCCGGAATGAGGCTGCAAGGCTCAAGGAGCGGTTCACAAAGTCGTTCTGGTGTGATGAGATCGGCATGTATGCGCTGGCGCTCGACGGAGCGAAGCGCCAATGCCGCGTCCGGACCTCAAACGCCGGCCACTGCCTGTATACGGGCATCGCCACGCTGGAGCACGCGCGATGGATTGCAGGCGCTCTGATGAAAGACGATTTCTTTACGGGATGGGGAATCCGGACGGTGGCGGAAATCGAACGCCGGTACAATCCGATGTCGTATCACAACGGCTCCGTATGGCCCCATGATAATGCTTTGATTGCCGCCGGATTCGCGCGTTATCACATGAACGAGCTCACTGCGCAGGTGCTGGCCAGCCTTTTTGAGGCATCGCGTTTCTTTGACCTCAACCGGCTGCCGGAGCTGTTCTGCGGATTCGATCGGCGCCCCGGCAAAGGACCGACTCTGTACCCCGTGGCATGCACCCCACAGACCTGGGCAGCTGTCGCAGGATTCTGCCTGGTGCAGGCTTCCATTGGGCTTTCGATCGACGCCACACGCCGGCGACTAGTGTTCACGCGGCCCGTTCTTCCTGACGGCGTCGAGCACTTGCGAATTCGCAACCTGGCCGTGGGCGACGCTTCTGCCGATATCGTGCTTTTCCGAGCCAACAATGCCGTGGCTCTTACCGTGGAGCGCCGTGATGGCAAGCTTGACGTCAATTTGATCACCTGACTGGCGATCACCGGACCATAGCTGTCTGAACGATCGCATCCTTCCACTGCGCTTAATATGAAATGATGAAGCGCACAGCGGCGGTCTTACTGGCGGGAGCGCTTCTGCTTGCAAAAGGCCAGGACCGCTCCTACCGTCCGCAGTTTCATTTTTCGCCCGCCCGTAACTGGACCAATGACCCGTGCGGCCTTGTGTACGCCCTGGGCCGTTATCATTTGTTTTTTCAGTTCAACCCGGAAGGCGATCAGTGGGGCCACATGAGCTGGGGGCACGCCGTCAGTTCCGATCTCGTGCGTTGGACGGAAATGCCAGTGGCCATCCGCGAAGACGCTGGGGGCATGATCTTCACGGGCAGCTCTGTCACCGATCGCGCAAACACCAGCGGACTTTGCGCACGACCTGGCTGCATCGTCAGCATCTATACCGGACACCGGCCGAAGTCGGCGAGCGCGCCGCAGGTACAGAATCAGAACCTCGCATTCAGCAATGACGGGATCGTCTGGACAAAATACACTGGCAACCCTGTACTTGATACGGGCAAGGCCGACTTCCGCGACCCGAAAGTCTTCTGGCACGAGCCATCGCGGCAGTGGGTGATGGTCGTGATGCTCCCACGCGAGCGCAAGGCGCAGTTCTACGGATCGCCGGACCTGAAGCGCTGGCGACATCTCAGCGATTTCGGACCAGCAGGCGCAACCGGGGGAGACTGGGAGTGCCCGGATTTCTACGAGCTCCCGATCGATGACGATGCGAAGAATACGCGCTGGGTTCTCAAGATCGGATTGAATCCTGGCCACCTCGCGGGCGGCTCCGGCGAACAGTATTTTATCGGCCGCTTCGATGGCGAGCGCTTCACGAACGACAATCCGCCTGATCGCATACTGTGGGTCGATTACGGACGCGACTGTTACTGTGAGTTCACGTTCAACAACGATTCGAATCCCCCACATGCGTTGGGTTGGATGAATAACTGGCAGTACGCCGGGAAGGTCCCAACCTCGCCGTGGCGCGGCCAGATGACAGTTCCACGAACGTTATCGTTGCGGACGACGCCGGAGGGCGTCCGTCTCGTGCAGATGCCGGCGGCCGCAATCGAGTCCTTGCGCGAGCGCGCGTTCAAATTCCGCGGCGCCGATATAGGCGTACTCAACGCTAAGTTGGCCGCGCGTTCGTCCGGCTCAAGCTCCTACGATCTCGTCGCGACCATCCGGCCCGGCGCGGCGCGCCAGATTGCCTTCAAGGTCCTGGACGCCTTGGTCGGCTATGATGTGCGCAGCGGCCGCATATACGTAGATCGTACTCATGCGGGCGACGTCTCCTTCAGCCCGAAGTTTCCTTCTCGAACGGAAGCTCCAGCGCCGCTTCGGAACGGCGCGCTCGAGCTCCGCATTCTCGCCGATCGTTCGTCGATCGAAGTGTTCGCTGATGATGGCCTCGTCGTGCTGACAAACCTCGTCTATCCGAAGTCGCCCGCTGCGCTCTCACTATCAGCCGACGGGACAGTCGACGGCATCGACCTGCAACTCTGGCAGCTCCGATCCACGTGGCAGCGATCTCACATCAGGTGAGCCGCCATACACGTTACGCCCGAACTGAATATCGTTCGTCATCCCTAAACGCCGATCACAATCAGGCAATCTGCCTGAACATTAGCGCTGAAATAGCCTGAGATGGGTCCTTGAAAAAAAAAGTGGCCTGCCGTATAATCTGGCCCGGGGGATGGATATAGATAACTGATAATGTCGTATTGATTCGTGTGCATTTCATTTGCAGATAAACGCGATATTCCGGAATGTGGAGGAGAAGGATCATGTGTTTCCGGTTTGGTGCGGTTCTGCTGGCTTTTGGAACGGTACTCGCGTTCGTTCCGCAGAAGGCTTCGGCCCAATGCTCCCATACATATGAGGCGCCGATAAATACTTACTTTTGTCAGGAAGGATGGACCTGCACGGATTACGGATGTCTTAACTGCCCGGAATGCGACACTAATTGCAGTTGCGACCACAATGTCATGTGCTTCTGTAATGATCGCACCTTGTTCTTGTACTCATGCTGGAGTCAAGGTTGTGGCGGGGGTGTCGGGAAGCTTCAACATGGCGGCGCTGGCGCCACAACGTCGGTGGCACAACAATTGCCGGCCTGCGAACCGAGCCGGGTCGCCCTTCGGAGGTCGAAATGATGCGCGTCGCCGGACTTTCACTTCTGTTAACCTCGCTTGTTGCTGCGCCGCAGATTGCTAGCGCCGCCAGCCTTCAAGTGCTTTGGCGTGCGCCGGTCGGAACCGTCGAGCCAGGGGTCTTTTATCGCTTTGCGACCTGTCCGGATGGCGTTACGGTGGTCGTGAACTCCAATGGACGCCTCGTTCTCGTGAGCGGATCGGGCGCCGTGATATTAACGCGCGACTTGGATTCCATCACCGGAGCCTCCGCCGCGCACTGTTCCACGGACGGCGTCATCTTTATTGCAGCCAATGGCTGGTTGCGAGCCTTTCGCTGGACGGGAACGGACGTTGTTCCCGAAAGGTCGCTGTGGATCGCGGGTCTGACGAATCAGCTATTAGTCACACCCACGGGTCAGATCTATACTCTCGGCGTCGCGAAGCTCGGAGCCAGGCACGTCAATCTGAGACAATTTCGCGCTTCGGACGGCTCCTTGATAGCAGCGCCCGATATAGGCCGCGCGCTTCATACGAACTCCGGCCTGTTCGATGACCTTGCGACCAATGGCGTATTGTTATGGCTTTCCGCGCAGCGCAGCGTCTTGTTCTTTCCGCCGAATCCCTTCGAAGTTTGGCGCTTTAATGACAACGGCGCCGTGGTTGGCGCAAAATCTCTCGTTGCGGCTGCTGATTTCGAAACGGCTCCTCCGCCCGCCTCGCTTCAGCCACAATGGCGATTCGTCGACAAAGTCATCGGCGCCGCGTCCCTTCCTTCGGGTGAATTAGCCGTCCAAATTGCTCCTATGCCTGGCTCTAATAAGGATAGATTCGGCTGGCGGTACGGGTATTTACAGATAATGGATCAGAATTTAAGTCCGGAGGCGTCCATTGAACCTCAAGAACGCTTAGGAATGCTGTCCGGATCAGACACCCATGGAGACTTATATTTTGTAAACCTGATCGTTCAGAGTCAGGGGTTCGTCGTCAAAGCGCGGCTTGCGCAATAGTCTTTCCTCACAATTGCCGATTTGCCAAGGCTGGACTTTGTCTAGCGATTTTGGACGCCGCTCGCCGTCGCGGACGTTCCGCGGCGCTCGATTTTTCTGTAGTCCGCTCTGGCCGTGCGAGCAGGCTCGAGGCTTCGCTATACTGCGTTTTCCGTGGATTTCCGAATCGTTCCCCCATTGCTTGGTTGCGCTCTCCTCGCATCCTGCGTGTCGCAGCCGGACGTCTACGCGCCGCCCGCTCAGCGCAAGCCGCTCGATCAAGAAATCCTCGCCCGCAAAGTCCCCGTCGTGGACTTCTCTGAAGCCAGCGCGGACAGCAGCATCGTTCAGGACATCGCCAAGGGAGGCCAGCCCGGACCCTGGCGCTGGACCGGCAAAAGACCCACGATCCGGCTGACGCTGCTCTCAACCAAGGCGCTAAAATTTCACGCGGAATTTGCCATACCGGATGCGACATTCAAAGATACCGGACCGGTAACGCTGTCGTTCTTCATCAACGGCCGCCTGCTGGATGAGCAGCGCTATGAAGCGCCCGGGCAGAAGACTTTCGACAAGCCCGTGCCGGCGGAATGGCTTCAGGCGCCTGGAACCAACACGCTCGCGATTGAAACGGATAAGATTTGGATCTCGAAAGATGACGGCGCGAAGCTCGGTTTCATCCTTTCGCGGATCGGCCTGGTGCGCTAGATGCCGGCTGCAGTTTACATTTTGTTCGGGGCGCTGTTCACAACCGCGGTCTGCATCAGCGCCGGCCGCCTGCTGCTGCGATGGACGGGAGTCGTGTTGTACCAGGTGGAGCAAGAGGCTCTGGCATTCGTCGCCGGCGCAGCGCCGCTCAGCCTGATGGTCTTCATCCTGGCCGCGCTTCACGCCGCGCGCAAGGGAGTCTTCCTCGCGCTCGGACTTGCAATCATTGCAACCGCAATTCACGTGGAGCGGCGAAGCGCTCCACGCCCTGTCTTCCCTCCCCTGCCGCGACTGTGGAGAGCGACCTTTGGCGCCATCTTCGGCCTGTTCACGATCCTATATTTCTTTAACGCAATGGCGCCGGAGTTCAGCCCCGACGGCGTTGCCTACCACTTGGCTTTCGTCGCCAAATACATGCGGGCCCATGGACTTGTACGCATGCCCATGGATATGTATGCGCATCTGTCACAGGGGGTGGAGATGCTGTTCCTGTTTGCGTTCGCCTTTGGGAGGCACTCCTCGGCGGCCCTCGTTCACTATGCTTTTCTGCTCGCGCTGACTCTCAGCATACTAAGCTACGGCCGGCGCATTGGATGCCCGATTGCGGGCGTCGCAGCCGCGCTCTTCGTATACCTCAGCCCTGTGGTTGGCATCGACGCGACCAGCGCGTATGTCGATGTCGCGGTCGCCGCCATCCTCTTCACGACCTTCTATCTGCTCCAGATCTGGGACGGCGACCGGAGCGTTCGTCTTTTAGCGGTGATCGGGCTTGTGGCAGGATTCGCCTACGCGGCGAAATACACGGCATTCCTGGCAGTTCCATATGCGACGGCCTATGTCATCTGGCGCGGGCGGAGGCTGAAGCCCGCTGCCACGACAGCGGCCTGCTCCCTCGTACTGATCGCGCCATGGGTGATCAAGAATGCCATCTGGGTCGCCAATCCTTTTTCGCCGATGCTGAACGCGTGGTTCCCAAATCCCTACGTGCACATCTCCTTCGAACAGGATTGGTCGAAGTACCTTCGCGACTACGATCTCCCGAGCCGCTGGTTGATTCCTTCTGAACTGGCGATCAAGGGCGACAAGGTCGCGGGCATCATCGGACCGCTGTTTCTCCTGATTCCGCTGGCGTTCCTTGGCCTGCGAACCGGCGTCGGGCGGCGCACGCTGTTTCCCGCAGTCCTGTTTTCGTTGCCCTATTTCGCCAATATCGGCGCGCGCTTCTTTATTCCGCCGCTGCCATTCTTCGCCTTCGCGCTCGCGTACGCGCTTTCCGATCAGCGGCTGCTTTTGGCTGGCCTTCTTTTTTTCCACACGCTGACGTGTTGGCCCGCTTTCGTGAAGCTGTATTGCGGTCAGTATGCGTGGCGTCTGGACGGCTCGATTCCGTGGAAAGCCGCGCTGCGCATTCAGCCGGAAGAGACCTGGCTGACCCGCAAGCAAGGCGACTACCGGCTCGCAAGAGCCATTGAGAATAACGTCCCGCGCGACCAGACGCTCTACACCACAAGCGGAATTCCGGAAGCTTACACGACGCGCGAGATCTGGGTTGGCTTTCAATCCGCGCGCGGCGAGGTGTTGACCGACATCTTCTACGCCGCCTTCCAACCTGACTGGCAGCCGCTCTTCGTTCAGCAATTCGATTTTCAAGAACAGAAGCTTCGTAGGATCCGGGTCGTCGAGACGGCTTCGGCGAAGGACCAAGAGCAATGGAGCGTCACCGAGCTGCGGGTGGAACATAACGGCAAGGAGCTTCTGCGCGCGCCGGAATGGAGGCTTACGGCGCGGCCGAACCCGTGGGACATCCAGCTGGCGTTCGACAACAGCCCCGTTACGCGCTGGCGGACGTGGCAGCCCATCAAGCCCGGCATGTATGTCGAAGTGGATTTTGGCTCGCAGGAGACCGTTGATCGCATTCGACTGGAGTGCGGGAAGGAATGCGCGCTGAGCCGGTTGAAACTTGAGGGAATGGATGCGGACGGAAACTGGCGAACGCTTGCGGGTTCCCCGACCGTGACGCAGCGGCCGACGCCGGGATTCATGGGAAAAGCGGCGATGCGCGAGCTGAAGGCCCGCGGCGTCGACTATATTTACCTCCGCGACAGCGACTACGGCGGCCCTGAGGTTCTCGAAAACCCAGAGGCCTGGGGGCTCACGCCAATTCTTCGCATCGAAGGAGGCCAGCTCTACCGGATCGACGCCGGCCTGCCGATCCTCGAACCCGGCCCGCCGGAAAGCCCGAAGAAGGGGACCGATGCCCGCCTATTTCCTCGGCGTTGACGGCGGGCAGTCCAGCACCACCGCGTTGATCGGCGATGAATCCGGACGCGTGATCGGATTCGGGCGCGGTGGACCCTGCAATCATGTGGGCCCGGCTGAAGCCCAGACTAAGTTTGTGGCTGCGGTCGGCCAATGTATTCGCGAAGCCTGTGAGCATGCCGGTATCGAGCCGCGATTTGAAGCCGCGTGCCTCGGATTTAGCGGCGGGCCGGCCGACAAGCGTGAACTCATTGGCCGGCTGTTGACCGCGTCGCGACTTCTCGTGACCCATGATGCGCTGATCGCGCTGGCGGGTGCGACGGCGGAAGAACCTGGGCTCGTCGTGATCGCGGGCACCGGCTCCATTGCGTTTGGAAGGAATGCTGCGGGGACGACCGCGCGGGCAGGCGGCTGGGGGTATATTTTCGGAGATGAGGGCGCCGCGTTTGACATTGCGCGACAGGCGCTGCGCGCGGCGCTGCGACAGGAAGAGGGCTGGGGTCCAGCGACCGTTTTGCGCGAACGACTGATCGCCGCGGTATCAGCCCAGGACGCCAACGACGTGCTGCACCGCTTCTACACCGCCGAGTATCCTCGATCGCGCGTGGCGCAGCTTGCGCCGCTGGTGGACGAGGCAGCGGCGTCCGGGGATGCTGTCGCACAGCGAATTCTCGATGACGCGGCGCATCAGCTCGCCGGACTCGCCGCCGCCGTCCGCGCGCAATTATTTGCGCCGGGGGACGTGGCGCGCGTGAGCTATATTGGCGGCGTTTTTCGAAGCCGGCGGCTGCTTGAGCGCTTTCGAACGCTCGTCGAGCTCGAAGACGGAAACGTGTTCGGGCCGCCCGCCTACGGTCCGGCGGCCGGCGCCCTGCTGGAAGCGTATCGCCTGGCTGGCTTAACGGCGCCGCTCACCAATGTTCCGGAGTTGGAAAAATGACCAGAACGGTTTGCATCGGACTGCTCGCCGCTGCGTTCGCGGGGGCGGCAGAGCCCGATTGGCCGAGAGTCGAGCAACATGCGCTAGAGTTCTTGCAGCAATACATTCGCATTGCGTCCGTCAATCCGCCGGGAGATACGCGGGCCGCAGCCGCGCTGTTCCGGTCGGAGCTGGAGCGCAACGGCCTGAAACCGACGCTGTATCCGGCCGGACCGAACGGCCAGACCAACCTTGTGGTGCGCATTCCGGGCCGCGACCGCTCCAAGAAGCCGCTTCTGCTCATGAACCACTTTGACGTCGTACCCGTAGATCCAAAGGCATGGCCGTTTGACCCGTTCGCGGCGCTCATCCGGGACGGCTACATCTGGGGTCGCGGCGCCTATGACATGAAGGGGCTCGGAGTGCAGCAGCTCACCGCCTTGATCACGCTCCACAATATCGGCGTCGCGCCGTCGCGCGATGTTGTCCTGCTCTCGACTGCCGATGAGGAAACCGACGGGACGCACGGAATCAAATGGATGATCGCCCATCACCTCAGCGACATCGATTCCGAGTACGTACTGGATGAGGGCGGTTTGGGCTCGCGCGAGGTACTCGCTCCGAATAAGCTCGTCTTCGGCGTATCCGTCGGGGAAAAGCAGGCGCTCTGGTTGCGGCTGGTTGCGAAAGGCACGGCGGGCCATGGATCGCAGCCCATCCCGGATAACGCCAATCTGATCCTGCTGGGCGCCATCCAGCGCGCGATGGCATTGCCGCCCGCCACGAAACCGAATGCGGTGATCGAGCAAATGAGGCGCGCCATCGGCGGGCAATTTGCGGAAAACAAGTTCACCGCCGCGATCCAGCGCAACACCATTTCCCTTACCACGTTGAGCTCCGGCGTCGGCTCGCCGCCCAAGGCAAACGTGATCCCCTCGACTGCCGAAGCTACGCTCGATTGCCGCCTGCTGCCCGGCGTCAATGTCGACGAGTTTGAAAGCGAAATGAAGGCGCGCATCAACGATCCGCGCGTCACACTGGAGCGCCGCAACGAGCCGGTCGACGCCGCGGCGAGCCGCAGCGACACCCCCTTGTTTGCCGCGATTCGGTCTGCGATTTTGAAGCAACATCCCGATGCGATCGTCACACCGATGCTCGTACCGTTCGGGACGGATTCGGTGAAGCTGCGCAAGCGCGGGGTGATTGCGTACGGCTTCACGCCAATGATCCTCGACGCTGCCACTGCGGCGACCATGCACAGCGACCGGGAGCGCATTCCGGTCGCCGAGTTCAAGGCCGGCATCCGGATCTATTACGACGTGCTGCGATCCGAGATCTGAATGACCCGTGGAGCGCAGCGTGCGGCGATTCCAGCGGCCTTGACGGCTGGAGTCCTGGCGATTCTCGTGTCTGCCGGCGAGGATGCGCCGCCGCTGTTTCGAGACGTAACGGAACGGTCCGGCGTGCGCTTCGTCAACCAGGCGAGTCCGACCTCTCGTAAATACCTCATTGAGTCGATGACGGGCGGCGCGGCGGTACTCGACTACGACAATGACGGCCTGCTCGATATTTTTCTGGTGAACGGCGCCGCGCTGAAGGACCCGATGGCGGCTGGCGAGCGCCCGGACAAGTCGGCGCCGCGCTACTGGAACCGGCTGTTCCGCAACAATGGCGACGGAACGTTCAGCGACGTTACGGAGAAGGCTGGCGTGCAGGGGTCCGGTTACAGCATGGGCGTCGCCGCAGCTGATTACGACAACGACGGACATGAGGATCTGTACGTCACCGGCCTCAATAAAAACACGCTGTATCATAACAACGGCGACGGCACGTTCAGCGATGTCACGGCGCAATCGGGAACCGGCGGCAGCGGCTGGTCGACGGGCGCGCTGTTCATCGACTACGATCGCGACGGCCGGCTGGACCTTGTTGTGGCCCGCTATCTGACCTGGAACTTTTCGATGGACATCTGGTGCGGAGAACGCCGGCCTGGTTATCGCGCCTACTGCCATCCGGACCAATTCCAGCCCATCACGCATCTGGTCTTTCACAACGAAGGCAACGGCCGCTTCAAGGACGTCTCAGACCAGACGCATTTTGCACGGTTTCCGGGCAAGGGACTGGGCGTCGCCATGAACGACTTCGACCGCGACGGGTGGCCGGATATTTTCATTGCCAATGACTCGGTCGCGCAGCAATTGTTCCGCAACCGCGGCGATGGGACGTTTGAAGAAGTGGGCGTCACGACCGGCGTTGCGTATGATTCAGACGGCCGCGCTTTCGCGGGAATGGGCGCGGACTTTGCCGACTATGACAATGACGGCTGGCCCGATATCTTCGACGACGCTCTCGCGACGCAGCGTTATGCAGTGTTCCACAACATAAAGGGCGCATTTGACTACGTGTCGGACAGCGTCCGCGTGGCGGCGGCAAGTCATCTGCATTCCGGCTGGGGCGCCAAATTCATCGACTATGACAATGACGGCTGGAGGGACCTGTTTGTCGGTCAGGGTCATGTGATGGATAACATCCAGTTGACTCAACCCCATCTGCGATACCTCGAACCGCCCCTGCTGCTGCGCAACAATAAAGGCGTTTTCGCCGACGTGTCGGCGCAGGCGGGCCCGGCGTTTCATCAGCCGACGGCGGCGCGCGGGGTGGCGTTCGGCGATTTGAACAATGACGGTTGGGTGGACGCAGTGATCAACTGCAACAACCAGCCGGCTGTCATTCTTGAAAACCAGCGCGTCGGCGGCAATCACTGGCTGATCATTGACACGCGCGGAACCAGGAGCAATCGGGACGGCATCGGCGCGCGCATACGGCTCGTAACGCCGACCGGTCCGGAACAGCACGCGATCGTTACGACGGGCGGGAGTTATATCTCATCGAACGACAAACGCGCGCACTTCGGGCTTGGAAACAACCGGGTGGCGAAGCTGATCGAGGTCGCCTGGCCCAGCGGCAGCGTTCAGACTCTGGAGAATGTTGCGGCGGACCGGATTATTACGGTTTCGGAGCCGTGAGCTACATTTTTTCGAGTTGCGCAAGCAGCGCGATCATGCGCGGGCCCGCGTCCCGCTTTCCGCCGAACCGAAGATCGTGGTACAGCGACGTAATGTCATCCACGATCGGCGTTAAGTCGGATTCCGGCATCAGGCCGGCGAACTCGCGCGCAGTGACCCATGCAGGCTTCGCATAACCGCGCCGCTCCAGGTGTTTCAACATTCGCGCGTATAAAAGCGTTGCATCTGAAATCTCCACCACGCCGCGCTGCACCCTCCGCAGCCGCCTTCGCAGCCGCCAGGCATTCTGCACGGCGGGCCCGTACAGAATGATGAGCGCCACCACAATCAGCGCGGCGGCCAGAGGCGCCCCAAAGCGCCGCAGGACATCGGTCGCCCGAACGCGCCAGGCGGCCAGCGCTGCGGCCGCACGCTCGATCCACCCATTCGAGCTGCTGTTATGCACGGTCGTCGCAAGCGCCATCTGCCGGTCCAGGTCGTAGTTGAGCACCCACTCCTGCCAAAAAGTGTCAGCGGCGTCAAGATACAGCGCCAATTTCGTCCAGAGCCCCGCAGTTCGCGGCGACGGTTCCGGGGGCGTCGGATCGAAGGTGATCCAGCCGCGTCGCGGGAAATACGCCTCCACCCAACTGTGCGCGTCGGAACTCCGAATAACTTGACGTCCGCTGATTGGGTTGTAGATGCCGCTCTGAAAGCCTGTGGCGATTCTGGAGGGAACGCCCAGCGTGCGCAGCATCACGGTCATGGCGGAAGCAAAATATTCGCAATGCCCCTTCCGGCGCTCAAACAAAAAATCGGCCAGCGGATCCTGCACAGCCGAAGTCGGCAACTCGAGCGTGTAGCTGTACTCGCGTCGCAGACGGCGCTCGATTTCGCCAGCCATTGCGAATGCATCCTGGATGCCCGCAGTCCAGCGCCGCGCCAGTTCCGCAACGCGCGGGTCAAGAGGCGGCAGTTCCAGGTACTGCTTTCTAGCCTGGGCGTCGAGATGAGCCGGCGATCCGCGCAGCCGGCCGTTTGGTCTGAAGTAACTCTGAGCAACATAGGACAGACCGCCAGCGCCAACCAACGGAACCCGGTATGTCCCCGCTTCGGAGCGTTTCATCATAGGCGCGTGGATGGTGACCGCTTCAGGGACTCCCACCAGAAACAGCACGTCGGCGTCAATATTCGTCAGGCGCACTTCATAGCCAAGCCGTTCCGCTTCATCGCGCGTCGGGCGATCGCCCTCATTGATCAGGTGCGCAATCCCGCTGGCCTCGACTGGTATCCTTTCGTCAGGACCCGATGCGCCCCGAGTCCAGCGCTGGCCGTCAAACTGCGACAGCACGACTCCCCGCCACTTCAGCGTTTCCGGCCGGGGCGCATTCCGCGATGCGAAAAGAAAACGTACATGCATCACGGGCGTAGAGTCATTCTTGATCGCGCCGGTCTGGCCCAGCGTGATCTGGTTGGAAAAGCCGGGCAGGTGATATCGTGGCGAAACCAGATGTTGAAACGCGGCCCGCGCCGTCCTGGGCAGGACAAAGAAAAGCCCGCCCGTGATGGACAGGATGCCGCCGGTGATAAACACAGCCACCAGGCACAACCGCAGCGGCATACGCCTGAGCCCGGAGCGCGCGATGCGTCCAGGGCGGTTTGTGGCGCGACGGATCTCAGCGCTGGCGAACGTTCCGACGGCAAACACCAGAAACAGCGCCAGAAATGCGAAGAAGCTCATGCCGGATGTCAGCAGCGATGCGGCCAGAAGCTCGAGAAACGCGATGACCTTGATGTAACTGTAGTCGCGATCCGTACTGGCCGTCAGAATCTTCGTGAAGGCGAGAAAGAAAATCAGATGCACCGTCGCGGGCAGGAATTCCTTTGAGATGAACAGGCAGTCCAGAGGATAAAAGCCGATATATCCGAGCGTGGCGGCGTTTACCAGCGCATTCGAAAAGTGGAGGCGAATCGCGCCGGCTGCCCGCAACGCGCGCACAGCGACCGCCGCGCCCATGAGCAAGACGGTGGGCAGATCCAGATAGCCGGAGACCGCAACGGCAAGATATCCGGTCGCGACCATGCCGAGCAGCATGAATTCGAACAAGCGCTCGATATTCCGCTGCGGAGACATAGCGGAGCCGAAGGGCGGTGTGGCGCCCATGGCCTTATTTTATCGTGGCGCCGCGATCACCCCTTCGACCGAAGCTCAAGAGTACGGAAACAGGGGAGGTTCAATCTTCACTTTGGCGCCGCTCGCCTCCTCGACCCGGGAGGCAAGCCGGGCTCTGAGCTTCTCCGAAACGGCTGCGTAGGGCGCACGGCCGGCCAGGTTCACGTGCTGGAACGGGTCGGCGTAGTTGTCATAGAACATGTATTCAAAGTACGCGTCGGCGGAAGGAACGGCTCTCCACCCCGCATGTTTCGGAGCGGCCGCTGCAAAGGTGTATTGCGGGGTACGCAGGCCGCGGCCGGTCATATACTCGCTCATCTCGAAATACACCTCGTTGCGCCAGCCCTCGGCATGACGATCGAGAAGCGGCAGGATGCTCTTCCCCTGAACCGTTGCAGGCGCCGGTAGGCCTGCGGCGGCCAGCAACGTCGGCATGAGATCCACCTGACTGACCAGCTCCGAAATCGTCATTGCCCGGTTGAAGCCCGGACCCTCGATGACCAGCGGAATGTGAATCGAGCTCTCATGCGGCGATCGCTTGTATTCTGCATTTCGCGTTTTGAAATGGCATGCGTGATCGCTCGTGAACACCACAATAGTGTTCCTGTCGAGCCCGTTTTCGCGCAAGGCCTTCCGAATCTCGCCGACCGTATCGTCCATTTTGGCGACGCAGGCGTAGTAATCGGCGAGCTGGCTGGGCCACGATCCAGGCAAAGGCCGGAGATCCTGGGGAATAAACGGGTTCTTGTAACGACCGGCATATTCCTTGGGCGGCACATACGCATCGATATCGTTTTGATGATGCACTTCAAGATAGGACAACGTGAGAAAGAAAGGCGATCTTGCGGAGCGCAGGAAACGCCGCGCGCGATCCGTCAGGAAGTCGGTTCGATATACGCCTTCAAAGTGCATCGGCTTGCCATCGCCATCGTACATGTCGCCTTCGTAGGGATGCGACGTCATCTCAAGAACATTCGACGCCTCCCAGAGATCAAGGAATCCGCCGCGCCGCTCGCGGGGCACGGGTCCAAGCGTTTCTGGGGCGGCACCGTTCCGGCCGGCAAGATGCCACTTGCCGATATAGTTCGCCGAATAGCCCGCTGCGCGCAGCGCGCCGGCCAGCGTCTGCGCAGTCTCCGGCAGTGCGATTCCGTTCCGCCATACTCCGTGCCTGCTTGGGTACTGGCCGGTGAAGATGCTGGCGCGCGCCGGCGCGCACACGGGCTGGTTGCAAAACGCGGACGTAAACAGCACGCCGCGCCTAGCCATGTCATCCAGGTTCGGCGTGAGATTCATTGGATTCAAGCCCATCGCGCCAATGCAATCCCAGCGGAACTGATCGGAAATGATGAGGACGATGTTTGGCCGCGCGCCCGTCTGCTGCGCGGCGCTCGATTGCGCAAGGGTCGCGGGAGTAACAAGGCCAGACGAAGCCAGCAGATCCCGCCGCGTCAAGTCGCCTGCCATAGTCAAAACACCACTTTCAGAGCAAACTGGATTTCACGCATATTGTTGGAGAGCGACGTGATGACGCCGCCTTGCGGAATGTCCACCCGAGTGTTCGGATTGCTGAATTGAGGAAGATTCAGCATATTAAATGCTTCTGCCCGAAATTGTAACTGGCGTCCTTCTCCGAGAAGGCCGCCGCCGAAAATCTTGAAGACGCTGAAATCCAGATTCGAAGCGCCCGGCCCGATAAGGATGTTTCTTCCGGCATTCCCGAAGGCATAGAGCGCCGGCGTAGTAAACGCGGATTTGTCGAACCAGCGGTTCACTGACCGCTCATCACTCGGCAAATTGCCGTCGGCAATCCGGTTGGGGCGCGCAGATCCCGTGTTCGCCGTGCTGGTTCCAAGCGTCGGCGTAAAAGGCTGGCCCGTGCGTATCGTCAGAATTCCGTTGAATTGCCAGTCCCCGGCTATGGCGTTGAGAATGCCGTTATGAATGGCAACGCGGCGTCCTTTGCCGACCGGGATGTCATAGAGCGCGCTCGCGACGAAGCGATGCCGCATATCGCCCGACGACAGGCTGTGCTCCGCCTTCACGTTCCGCGCGTCCCGCAATGAAAGATCGCCAATCAGGCTTTCTCCGCCGATATCGAGGGTCTTGCTGTAGGTGTAGGATCCCAGCAACGAGAAACCCGAAAAATAGCGGCGCTCCACGCGCGCTTCAAGCGCGTTATAACTCGACGTATCCATCGGCGAGCTGTAGTTAATATCTCCCAAACCCTGGTACGGACGCCGCGACGCCACCGAGCCGGGACCCGCGAAAGGCGAATTGACGTTATAGGTGGTCACCAGGTCATTGCCCTTGGTCCCCACATAGTTCGTCTCCAATACATAGCCGCCCAACTGCTGCTGGATTCCGAAGCTCCAGTGATAGACATAGGCCTGCTTCAGATCCGCGGCGAAGCCGCTCAGGCTTGCAGTGGACAGGTCCACCGTCTTGCCGAGCGCGTTCGCGGGGAACCCCGTGCTGAGCGACAGAATCGGCGTGATCTGATCGGTGGGAAAACTCACGTTTTGATAGTACGGCGGATTCGCCACGAGCCTCGATGAGGCGCCGATGGCCGGATCGTCAGCAAAAAACACGCCGAAGCCGGAGCGAATCACTGTGCTCTTGGTCGCCTGATAGGCAACGCCAACTCGCGGCGCGAAGTTGTTCGTGTCGTTCTTCATCAGAGAACGGTTGCTGAGACCGGCGGGGATGGCCGCGACCAGCGCTGACGGAACGCCGGACGGCGCAGCGTTATTCGCATAGATCAGTTTTGCCGAGTTGATCAGGAAATTTGCCTGCCGGTCGTGACGTTCGACTGGCTGCGTCCACAGCTCATAGCGCACGCCAAGGTTCAACGTAAGCTTCGCCGTCAGCTTCCAATCATCCTGGATGAAGGCGCCCCAATAGTTATACCGGAGATCACCGCTGATCCGGTTGCTCAGTGTGCCGTTCGCCGGAATACCAAGCAGAAAGTCGGCAAGACCCGAGCCGGTTCCGCCGGGGCTCTGGGGATTTTGCGTGAAAGCGCCGGAGAAGCTGTAGGAGCCGCGCGCGGACGACGAGATATCGAACCAGCTCCTCACCCAGCGGTAAGCGCCGCCAAGCTTGAGCAAATGCGCTCCGACGGTCCAGGACACGTGGTCCTCGGCCGTGATCGTCTCCGAAATTTTGTTATTCGGCAAAAAGGTCGCTTCGCCCAAATCTGCGTATCCGGAGATCGTGATCTTGGGGAGGCCGGTGACGCCAGGGGTCTCGGGAATCCCGCCAAGCCCAAACTGGCTGTTGATGTATTCTTTTACAAAGGGCGTGAGGAAATCCTGGATCCGGTTGTACCCCGCGCGGAATTCGTTGACCAGGCTTGGCGTAAAGACATGGGTCTCGCCCACAGCCGCGCCGTTTCCCAAATCGGATTTGGGCGCAGTCTGAAAGTTGCTGCTGCCGATGATTGGCGCCGGGAACGGACCGGGCGTTACCAGCTCGCCTCCGAAGTAGCTGTAGCGGGCAAACAGCGAGTCCTTCTCAGAGACCTGAAAATCGTGGCGCAAATCTAACCGGTTGGCGCGATTGGTAATGATCGGACTGTTGACATAGTTGTTAATGGTTCGATCAGGGAAAGTCGGAAGAGGAAGCGCCGCCAGAAGCTTTGCCGCCGCGGCATCGATCCGCGCGGCTGGAATCTGATTGTTGGGAAACAGGGACCGCGAATACGCGCCCGCAGCCGTCTGAATCGTGCTGGCGGGATCGTAGATTCGCGCGAGTCCTGAAAGATCCCCGGCGCGCTGCGCGGCTGTCGGAATCGTCAACACATAGGTGTTACCGCGGTTAATGCTGGTTCGCTCGAAGCTGCCGAAAAGAAACGCGCGGTTTTTGATCAAGGGACCGCCCAGCGTTCCGCCGAACTGGTGCTGCTGTAATATCGGCTTCGGAGTTCCCGCCGTCGCAAAATAATTTCTCGCGTCGAGGGCGCTGTTGCGCGCGAATTCGAATGCGCCGCCGTGTATCGCATTCGTCCCGCTCTTTACAATCGCGTTTACCACCGCGCCGGCCGAGTACCCATACTGCGCCGAGTAGTTGTTCGTCTCGACGCGGAATTCCTGTATCGCATCCACCGACGGCTGAATCACTACCGGCGAGCTGTTCTGTTGATCGACGATCTTGGCGTTGTTATCGACGCCGTCAAGCATGAAATTGTTCAGTTGCGCCCGCACGCCGTTGGCGATAAAGGATCCGCCGGCGGTGGCGCGATCGCCCTGCTTTGGCTCGAGCACGCCGGTCGAGAGCTTCGCCAGCTGGAGGAAATTCCGGCCGTTCAGCGGCAGATCGGAAACGGCGCGCGTCTCGATCAGCTGGCCAACAGAAGCCGTGGAGCTCTCCAGCAGCGGCGCCGCGGCCTTGATTTCCACCGTCTCGCTCGCATTGCCGACCGCCAATGTAAAATCGAGGCGCGCAATCTGGCTGACAACCAGCGTGATCCCTCCGCGCGCAGCCGTGGAAAATCCCGTCTTTTGAACCGTGATCTGATACGTCCCGATCGGAAGGTTCGAAAACGCGTAATTGCCGCTCTCATTCGATTCGGCCTCGTACCGCATGCCCGTACCGGTGTTGACCAGCGTAATCCGGGCGCCGGGAATCACGGCGCCCGTGGAGTCCGTGATGATTCCGGTGATCTGGGCTGTCGGCTCCTGCGCCGCTGCGCTCAGGAGTCCGAAGAGCGTCGCGATCAAAGCACGTTTGAACACAGCCGCATCATAGCAATCTCGGCGCTCAGCGACCAGCGCTCAGCGCCGGATTGTCCGAACCTGGAATTACGCGCATCAGATCTTCGCTCAGGATGGAAGGACACCAGTTGGCCTCAATATGCTCGATCACCAGTTCAACCCCGCGCGCGTGACTCACATACGGACGTTTGCGAGGATCGTACATGGCGTCGGTCATATCGCGGACCAGAACAACCTGGAAGCCGAGTCTTTTCATCTGCCTGATTCCGAAAGAACGATTCAGGATGCACATATTGGTGTGCACGCCCATCAGCGCCACATTGACAATGCCTTCCTGCTTGAAGTAGTTGTAGATCTCCTGACCGTTGTCGCTGACGCCGTCGAAGCCGACAATGTCGATCGCAGGATGTTCGCGGGTCCACGGATACGGCCCAGTCCAGTTATTGACGACCGGGTCGTCGCAGCCGCCTTCACTGTCATCGATCGGGAAGATCCGCAGCTCCGCCGCGTCAGGCGGGCAGCGCGCCAGAATGGGGGTAGGCGAAGGCGCCATCGGCGCGCGCTGCATCCGCCGCCGCCAGGGCGTTCCCTCGTAAAAGCTCATCGTATCGCTCGGAGCGTGAATGATCGTCACGCCCAAGCTCCGGGCGGCGTTGATCACCTGGTTCATGCGCGGCGCCAGCGCGGCCACGCGCTGCGCGGCCATCCGGCAGGTGTGCGTATCCCACATGTCGCAGATGATAATCGCCGTCTGCGCCACCTCCCAGCGCAGGACGCGTTCAACAACCTTCGCCTCGCCGCGCCCCTGCAAGACGCGGCTGCGGGCCCGCAGACTCAGTGTTCCGGGAACTTTGGGCCGATTGGGAATGGGGATCTCTCCGCCCGCCTGCTGGGCCTGCATATTTGCCGCCAGCGCGCCGGATACCCAGCCGAGAAACGATCTTCTTCGCATGTGAGCACCTGTTCTCAAAACATTAGCACCAACCATCGCTCGCCGGTCCGCGCTCGCTTGTATTCTTCGCAGATTAGTTAAAGCCGGAGGTCCGCGGGCGGCGACAGAAGCGCTGGTCTGAAGACCGCCCGGGATCGCTTCTCAAAGGGCGATATCGCTCGAGAAATCAGCGATTTTTCCGCCAGAGATGGCGGTTTGCTGCGGTACGAGGTTGTCTTTTTGCTCGGCGCCGTCGAACCGACCGCCTATCGCCGGTGCACAGAGCACAAGAACCCGTCGGCAAGCCAGGGGCTCTTGATCAAAAACGGGGGCAAACCGTGATCCCAGATTGGTAAAAACAATCTTGGGAGATAACGTTTTGACCGAATCCGAGATCCTTTTAGGTCTGCCCGACTTCAGATTAGCGACATTCAAAGAGAAGGGGGAAGCCTGAGAATCTGGGCCGGTATACCGGGCCCAGATTCTGCGCCCACTGCCAGGGGACGCGGTTGCGCAACAAGGGGTGGGTGCACCGCCGGGTGCGCCACGAAGACTGGGGTTTGCGGCACAGCTTCCTGGAAGT
>Ga0070740_10001846_pt1 | contig 27216 bp, 26 predicted proteins | sample Coa_R2_FD_67286 | JGI IMG/M metagenome (GOLD analysis project Ga0070740, IMG submission 67286) | Surface soil microbial communities from Centralia Pennsylvania, which are recovering from an underground coalmine fire - Coalmine... | ecosystem: Environmental > Terrestrial > Soil > Unclassified ...
CGCCTATTTCTACAGTTCATTCGATCAGCCGCCGGAAGTGCATGCAGGCCTGCTCACTGCCGCGCCGCCGCCGGCGGTCACCTCGCTCAATGCCGGCCTGAAGGCGAGTTGGGGCAAGGCGCAATCGGTCGACTGGAACAACCAGGGTTTTCGCGTGCAAGGCTGGCTGCTCTATCCGGCCAACTACGATCCGCACAGGAAATATCCGCTGATCGTGTACGTGCACGGCGGACCGTCTTCGGCCATGCTGCCGGACTGGAACAACAGCGCCACCGCGTATTCGACCTTCGGTTATTTCGTGCTGCTGCCCAATCCGCGCGGCAGTTTCGGCGAAGGCGAGAAGTTCACCGAAGGCGTGCGCCGCGACATGGGCTACGGCGATCTGCGCGACATCCTCGCCGGTGTCGATGCGGTGGAAAAACAGGTGCCCGTCGACGACAAGCGCTTGGGGATGACGGGCTGGAGTTACGGCGGCTTCATGAGCATGTTCGCGCCGACCCAGACCGATCGCTTCAAGGCGGTGGTCGCAGGCGCGGGCTTGTCCGATTGGCAGAGCTACTACGGCGAAAACCAGATCGATCAATGGATGATTCCGTTCTTCGGCGCGTCGCTGTACGACGACCCGCAGGCTTATGCAAAAAGCTCGGCCATCGCTTTCATCGAACACGACCACACGCCGGCGCTGATCGTCGTCGGCGAACGCGATGAGGAATGTCCCGCACCACAATCGTTCGAGTACTGGCACGCGCTGAAGACGCTGGGCGTGCCCGCGACTCTGGTGGTGTACGCCAATCAGGGCCACCACATCGCCGATCCCGCCGATGAACGGGACATCCTCAAACGTTCGCTGGCGTGGTTCGGGAAATACCTGGCGGTGAACTGAGGGCAGCGTTTCAGCTCGGTGGATCCTTCTGTCGTGTGCGTGCCACGCCGGTGAGTATTCCCAGCCCCAGCAGCACGACTACGCCAACGCCGATCCATTGCGGCGGAATGTGGATGAGATACGCGCCGTAAGCCAGCCCGCAGATCACGATGATCATGCCCAGCAGATAAAGTGCGAACGACATGGTGACTTCCTTGTGTGGGGAGCCGCCGGAATATTAGCGCGAAGTCGGTCTGAAGACCGGCCGAACGCGGCGCCGGCTTCAGAACAGCCGGCCTTGCGGAGAGGCCGCTTGCGGCGGCATGAACTTCGAGGTGTCCAGCCGCACGCCGCCCCGGCGTGCGTAACCGTATTTCGCGCAGGCGACATCGAATCTCCGCGACAGCAATTGCGCGAACACGCCCTGGCCGTGCATGCGGGTGTGGAAATCCGAATCGTAGTCGCGACCGCGATTCATCTGCTGCACCAGGCTCATCACGTGCTCGGCGCGCTGCGGCACGTGCGCGGTGAGCCATTCGCGGAATAATTGCTTCAATTCATGCGGCAAGCGCAGTGTTGTGTAACCCGCGACTTTGGCACCGCCTTGCGCTGCGGCTTCCAGCACGTGCTCCATGTGGCGGTCGTTGAGCGCGGGAATGATCGGTGCGACCAGCACGCCGCAAGGCACGCCGGCTTCGTTCAAGGTCTTGATCGCCTGGATGCGCCGGTGCGGCGCGGACGCGCGTGGCTCCAGCTTCGCGGCGAGGCGATTGTCCAGGTGCGCGCAGGAAATGAAGACGTGCACCAGATTCTCCTTCGCCATCGGCGCCAATAAATCCAGATCGCGTTCGATGAGCGCGTTCTTGCTGACGATGGTGCAGGGGTGCTTCGTTTCCAGCAGCACTTCCAGAATCGAGCGCGTAATCCTCAAGCGCCGTTCGATCGGCTGATACGGATCGGTGTTGGCGCCGAGGTTGATCGGCGAGCAGCGGTAAGCGGGTTTCGCCAGTTCCTTGCGCAATTGTCCGGCCGCATTGGTCTTGGCGAACAGCTTCGTTTCGAAATCCAGACCCGGCGAGAGATTGAGATAAGCGTGCGAGGGCCGTGCGTAACAATAGATGCAGCCGTGCTCGCAGCCGCGGTAGGGATTGATCGATTGCTCGAACGGCACGTCCGGCGAATCGTTGCGGCTGATGATCGAACGCGCACGCTCTTCGGTGATCGTGGTGGCCGGTCGCGGCGCGGCATCGGTTTCATCCGGCGGCGTGTTCCAGCCGTCGTCCTCGGCGCGATGCACCGCCGGCTCGAAGCGGCCTTCGGGATTGCTGAGCGCGCCGCGGCCCTTGTGGGGCTCGAGCGGGCGGGGGATTTCTTGCGAGGACATGGGCGGGACTCTGCGCCGCGGGCGTCTCGCTCGACGCGACGGCAGAATGCGAACGATACGTCATCCCGGTATTCGCTGCTGGGTTATGATGAAGGCGTGCACGCGCGCCGCGCGGAGAATCGATCCGGACATCGCCGTACTTTCTATATGCGTTGGACACTGGTCGTCGTCGCACTATTGGGAATCCTGATCGCGGTCTTCGCGCGCTCGCCGGGCTGGGTAGCCTTCGGCGTCATCGTGGGCCTGGTTTGCGCGATCGGCGCCGCGCTGGCTTTCATCGATCTGCAAATCCGCGCCAGCTCACGACCCGAGCACATGACCCAGGGCGAACTGGACGCGCTCAAGGCCACATTGAAGCCGCCGGCCGATCGCCTCCCGCCGCCGCAGTCGTCCTGATCGCGGCGTTTCGGTTTCCGCGCGCCGCGCCGTTTGCTACGCTGCGGCGATTGATCCGCGGAGAGCTGCCATGAGCACGGTGCACCCGGTTCCCGACGCGTTCGCCAAAACCGCGCGGCTGACGCGCAAGGAATACGAACGACTCTATGCCGAATCGTTGCGCGATCCGGAAGGTTTCTGGAAGCGCATCGCGCAGCGGCTGGACTGGATCAAGCCACCGGCGAAGATCAAGGGCACGTCGTTCGACGCGAAGGACTTGCACATCCGCTGGTACGAGGATGGCGTGTTGAATGTTTCCGCCAATTGCCTCGACCGGCAGTTGGCAAAGCGCGGCGACCAGACGGCGATCCTGTTCGAGGGCGACGACCCGAACGAATCGCGCGCGATCTCCTACCGAGAATTGCACGCCGCCGTGTGCCGCTTCGCCAACGCGCTGCGGAATCTGGGCGTGCAAAAAGGCGACCGCATCGCGATCTACATGCCGATGGTGCCGGAAGCGGCGATTGCCATGCTGGCCTGCGCGCGCATCGGCGCGGTGCATTCGGTGGTGTTCGGCGGCTTCTCGCCCGACGCGCTGGCCGGGCGCATCGCCGACTCGCAATGCAAGCTGGTGATCACGGCGGACGAAGGCGTGCGCGCGGGCAAGAAGATTCCGCTGAAGGCCAACGTGGACGAGGCGTTGACGCGGCCCGGCACCACATCGGTCGAGACCGTGGTCGTACTGCGCCGCACCGGAGGTTCGATCGCGATGCAGTCGCCGCGCGACCGCTGGTGGCACACGCTGGTCGAAGGTCAATCCGACCGTTGCGAGCCGGAACCGATGAATGCGGAAGATCCGCTGTTCATCCTCTACACCTCGGGGAGCACCGGCAAACCGAAGGGCGTGCTGCACACCACCGGCGGTTATTTGGTGTATGTGAGTTACACGCACGAAGTGGTGTTCGATCTGCGCGAAGACGATATCTACTGGTGCACCGCGGACGTCGGCTGGGTCACGGGACATTCCTATGTGGTATATGGCCCGCTCGCCAACGGCGCGACCACGCTGATGTTCGAAGGCGTGCCGAATTGGCCGGATGCTTCGCGCATCTGGCAGGTCTGCGACAAGCACAAGGTGACGCTGATCTACACCGCGCCGACCGCGATCCGCGCGCTGATGCGCGAAGGCGAGGCGCCGGTGAAGAAGACTTCGCGCGCTTCGTTGCGTCTGCTCGGCACGGTCGGCGAGCCGATCAATCCGGAAGCCTGGGAGTGGTATTTCAACGTGGTCGGCGATGCGCGCTGTCCGGTGGTCGATACGTGGTGGCAGACCGAAACCGGCGGCATCATGATCGCGCCGTTTCCCGGCGCCACGGCGATGAAACCGGGCGCGGCGATGCTGCCGTTCTTCGGCGTGAAGCCCGCACTGGTGGACAACGAAGGCAAGCCGTTGCGCGGCGCCAACGAAGGCAATCTGGTGATCACCGATTCGTGGCCGGGGCAGATGCGCACGGTGTACGGCGATAACCAGCGTTTCATCGATACGTATTTCAAGACTTATCCTGGCACGTATTGCACCGGCGATGGCGCGCGCGTGGATGCCGATGGCGACTGGTGGCTGACCGGCCGCGTGGATGATGTGATCAACGTGTCCGGACACCGCATCGGCACCGCGGAAGTCGAAAGCGCGCTGGTCGCGCACAGACAAGTCGCCGAAGCGGCGGTGGTCGGCTGTCCGCACGACATCAAGGGGCAGGGCATCTACGCCTATGTCACCTTGGTGGCGGATGCGCAGCCTTCCGACGTATTGAAAAAGGAACTATGCGACTGCGTGCGCAAGCAGATCGGCGCGATCGCGGTGCCCGATCACATCCAGTGGGCGAATGCCCTGCCAAAGACGCGCTCGGGCAAGATCATGCGCCGCATCCTGCGCAAGATCGCGGAGAACCAACCGGATCAGCTCGGCGATATTTCCACGCTGGCCGATCCCGCGGTAGTGCAGACGCTGGTCGATCAGCGCTTGATCAAGTGATGCGATGATCGGCCCGCGGGATTTCATTGCGGCCGATCCGCGCGATGTCGCGCCGCATCTTGGCGATGACATCCATCTGTGGCGGTTGCCGTATCGGCGCGAGCAAGGTCGCGCACCGTTGCTGTCGCTGCTCGCCGGTTATCTCGATGTCGATATCTCGACTCTGGTATTGCGCGAAGGCGAGCACGGCAAACCGCAGCTGCACTCCCGGGACGAAAAGACGCTCGACCTGCAATTCAATTGGAGTCATAGCGGCGATCTCGCGCTGGTGGCGCTGGCACGTGATCTCGAAATCGGTGTAGACCTTGAACAGGCACGGGCCGGAGTGCACGTCGTCGAACTCGCGCAACGGTTCTTCGCGGCCGCCGAAGCGTTCACGCTGACCGCGTGCGGCGAAGCGGAACGCGAGAATTCCTTTCTGCAATTGTGGTGCGCCAAGGAAGCGGTGCTGAAAGCGTTGGGCCGCGGATTGGCATTCGGGCTGGAGCGGATCGAATTCTTTCTTTCGCAAAGTGGCTGGCAACCGGCCCGCTTCGAGGCCGAAGCCGCTGAGGCCGCCGACTGGCAGGTGATACCGCTGTGTCCATCGCCGGACTGCGCCGGCGCGCTCGCGTGGCGCGGGCCGCCACGTCCGGTGCGGGCTTGGGCCGTCGCTTGACCTGCTCGGAACTTTCGCCGTCGCCCGCGGGTCACAGCGTACGGACAGTCTCCCCGTGGATCCCTCGCTGCCGGATGCGGCGAGCATCACACTCTCCCGGCGCGGTCAAAACGGCTCGCGCCGTTTTTTTGATTTATTTGTGCGATCGTCCGTGATCGCTGCGCTGTGAATCGACCGCACATGGATCGACTGCGTCACTTTTCGGTTCCAGAAAGCGCACATCCATATGCGCACTTCTCACATAAGCTCGCCTGCTACGCTGCGTAGGATGACGTTGCTCAGCGTCAATCTCAACAAGATCGCAGTGCTGCGCAATGCACGCGGGGAAAGCGAGCCGGATATCGCACGCGCAGCGGAAACCTGCATTGCCGCCGGTTGCGGCGGCATCACCCTTCATCCGCGGCCGGATCGCAGGCACGTCACGCCGCAAGACGTCATGTTGCTGGCGGAGCTCGTGCACGGCCGGGTCGAGTACAACCTCGAAGGCAATCCGTTCGCACCGCCGCGCGAGGGATATCCCGGTTTCATCGAATTGGTGCGGCGCGCGCGCCCGACGCAGGCGACGCTGGTGCCCGATGCCGAGGGACAAATCACCTCCGACCACGGTTTCGATCTCGCACGCGACGCTCGGAAGCTGACGCCCCTGATCGCGGAATTGAACGCACTGGGGTGCCGCGTCTCGTTGTTCATCGATGCAGGCGCGGAGGATCTGGAGCGCGCTGCCGCGATCGGCGCCTCACGTGTGGAGGTCTACACCGGACCCTACGCCAAGGCGTTCGCCGCCGGAAATCACGATCGCGAACTGCAAGCTTGCGCGACGACCGCACGTCGCGCTCGTGATGCGGGATTGGGAGTCAATGCCGGTCACGACCTCAATCAACGCAATCTCGGTGCGCTGAAGCGCGCGATTCCCGATCTGGCCGAGGTGTCCATCGGACATGCCCTGATCGGTGAAGCCCTGTACGACGGGCTGGAGCGTACGGTGCGCAATTATCTCGAGATCCTGCGCTCGTGATACGCCGGAGCATATGTCAAAAAAAAGCCGGGCAGCGCCCGGCCTTTGCTTCGATCAGCTTTCGACCTATTCGACACCCGGCTGTCCCAGTTTGCCGGTGGTGACGAAGCCCAAGTGCACCATGCCCGCCGCTTTCGCATCCGACATCACCATCCAGATCACCTTGTAAGGCGTGGTCTTGTCGGCGCGGATGTTCAACTGCGGCTGCGGAAACTGCTGTGCGGTCACCGCCAAGCGCGCCTTGTATTCGGCCTCGTTGAGCTGCGCATCGTTCCAGTAAACGGTGCCATCCGGTTCGACCGCCAGATCGACCGGGGCGACTTTGACCGGCTCCGTCTTCTGGTTGGGATCGGCCTTGGGCAATGTCACCTTGATCTTGTGCGACATCAGAGGCGCGGTGATCATGAAGATGATCAGCAGCACCAGCATCACGTCCACAAGGGGCGTGACGTTGATTTCCGACATCGGACCGCCGCTGCTGGTGTTGGAACTGAAGGCCATCTGCGGATTTCCCGTTATTTCTCGAAACCGATCTTCTGCACGTTATCGCGCTTGGCCTGCGCCATCACGCGTGCGATGTAATCGTACTGTGTGATATCGGTGGCCTTGATGTGCAACTCGGGTTGCTGATCCAGCGGCTTCGCACCGATCACCGCAAGCTGCGCCTGCAATTCCAGATCCGAGATCGGCTGATCGTTCCAGTACATCGAGCCGTCTTCCTTGATCGACAGGCTGATCGGCGTCGGCGGATTGGTCGGCGGCTGCACGTTCGGATTCGGTTGCGGCAGGTCGATCGTGATGTTGTGCTGCAGCAGCGGTGCCGTGATCATGAAGATGATCAGCAGCACCAGCATCACGTCCACGAGCGGCGTGACGTTGATTTCCGAAAGCGGACCACTGCGCTGGCCGGTGCTGAAGGCCATCTTCTACTCCTTACTTCCGCGCGGCCGGCGGCGGCGGCACGTTGCTGCCGGCGACATTGGCGGCACGGGTACCGGCCACTGCCGCGGCTGGCGTGACTTCCACGCGCGAACCGGTGGCGAAGAAGTCGTGCAGGTCGTGCGCGAACTCGTCGAACTTGGCATAGGTGACGCGGTTGGCGCGCACGTAGAAGTTGTACGCGAGCACCGCGGGGATGGCGGTGAAAAGACCGAGCGCGGTCATGATCAGCGCCTCGCCCACCGGACCCGCCACCGCTTCGATCGAGGACTGGCCGGACGCGCCCAGATTGATCAGGGCGTGGTAGATACCCATGACCGTGCCGAGCAGACCGACGAACGGCGCCGAGGAGCCGACCGTGGCGAGCAAGGTCAAGCCACCCTCCAGACGCAGGCTCTCGCGCGCGACGGCTTGGCGCAGGGCGCGGTCGACGAACTCGGAGCGATTCAACGCCTCGACCATGCGGCTGCCTTCATGACGCTGGTGGTGAGCGGCCGCGGAAGCCGCATCCAGCGCGATCTTGGAGAACGGTTCGCCGCGTGGTTGCTTCTCCATCAGGCGGATGGAGTCCTGTGCCGAAGGCGTATCCCAGAACTGGGAGATCACGCGATCCGCGCGGGCGCGAATCAAAGCATTGCGCAGCGCATTGGCGATGATGAAATACCACGAACACAGCGACATCAGGAACAAGGTCACCAGCACCAGCCAGCCGACCCAGTCGAGGCTGTGAATCAGGTGATCGAAGCCCATCTGCTGCAGGGCTTGCGCGTTGCTGCTGCTACCCGATGGGGTTGTGGTTGGTGCTTGTTGCATGGCGCTACCCTTCCTTAAAAACGTGACAAGGAACTTTACCGGATGGCGTGTTCGGAGTGGGTAAAGTCTACTCCGCGCCGGCGAGGTTGAAGTTGACCGGGATTCGGACCACGCCACCTATGGCCTGGCCGTTCTTCATGCCGGGATTGAATTTCCAGCCGCGTGCGGCTTCCATGGCCGAGCGGTCCAGTTCGCGAAAGCCACTGGATTTCTCGACCTTCACATCGAGCACGTTGCCCTGCGCGTCGATGGTGACGTCGAGAATCACGGTGCCCTGATGCGACTGGCGAATCGCTTCCACCGGATACTTCGGCGGATTGCGGTTCTTGTAGCTGATGTCGGCCGAAGGCGCGATGTCCGCCGGCGGAGCCGGCGGTGCCGGCGGTGCTGGCGGCGGTGCCGGCTCGGCCATCTGCGAGATTTCCTGCACCGGCGGCGGCTGCGCCGGCGGCGGCGGTGTCGGCGGCGGTTTGACCAATTCCTTGATCTTCGGCGGCGGTGTCTTGGGCGGCTCCGGCGGCGGGGGCGGCGGAGGCGGCGGGGGCGGCGGCGGTTCAATGAACTCCACTTGCACGACCTTGCGTTCGGCCGCCTTCTCCGCCTCCGGCGGCGCCGCCGGCGTCAACAGCACCAGAATGACTACGCAGTGCACCGCGATCGCTGCGGCGATCGCTATTGTGCGCCACCAGTTGAAGCGATCGTGTTTGGTCGCGTGAGTCGGAGCCATCGTGTGAACCAGTCGCTATCCTGTTCGGTCTCGTTGTACCACCCGCAGGTACGGGCGGCATTCACGAGGGCGGCTGAAAAGAGAAGCAAATTACACCAGCACCGGGCTTTTGCCTAGAGGGCACCGGCGCGCCGGACGAGCCACGCCGATCAGCGGAATCGACGCGGGTTTACCGGTCAACTTTTTTCTTGTGTCCCTTGTGAGTACTGTCCACGTGCGGCAACCCACCCTTGCCATACGCCGCGTTCGCCTTGGCTTCATCGCCAGCCAGACGATAGGCGTCGCCCAGCAGTTTGTAATTGTCGCTCGTCGGCTTGATGACGCCTTTGCCCATGCCGTCCTCGACCACCTGCGCGGATTTCAGCGCGTTGGTCTTGGAGTCTTTGCCATCGACAGCCATGTTGTAATACACCTTGGCCAAGTTGATGTAGGTGGCTTCATCGGTGATCTGGCCGCTTGCGCGCGCCTTCTCCAGCAGCGGCAGCGCCTTGTCGTACTGTTGCGCATTCATGTAGCTCTGGGCGACAGCCATCAACAATTTGGCGTTGTTGGGATCCTTGGCCAACGCCGCTTCGGCCACCTTCGCGGCTTCGTCGTACTTGTCCATCGCGAAGTAACTGGCAATCAGGATTTGATCCCAATCCGGCTTGGGTTGGTCGGTCAGCGATTTGGCCTTGTTGATCGCGTCGACCGCATCCGGATATTTCTCCAATCGATAAAGCACATTCCCTTTCAGGGCATAAGCATCGGCGGACTGCTTGCCGCTCTGCTGCAACCATTGATCGAGAATGGCGAGCGCCTGCTGATAATCTTCATCAGCCACGTACATCTGCGCCAAGGCAAGCAAGACCGGGAAGTATTCGTCATTGGGCAGCGAGTTGAGATCGATCGCCTGCTTCTGCAAAGCGATCGCACCCTTGGTATCTCCACTGTTGTATTTGAGCAAAGCCAGCCCGGACAGAGCCTTGGCCTTGGCATAAACGTTGGTGCTGCTATCGGCGATGGGCTGCAGATCCTTTTGCGCCGTGGCGGTGTCTCCGCTATTGACGGCATTCAACCCTTCATTGAGCGCGTCGGATTCCTTGCCGCTAGGCGGCTCGATCTTGGGTTCCTGCCGGGTGGCATTCGGATATTGACTCGGCTGCTTGGCCTCCTGCTTTTCCTCCTTTTTTTTCTGTGGAGACTGCCCGCATTGATTGCGCATCATCTGCATGGCTGTGCAACCTTGGCCTTGGCCGCTCATCTGTGCCAGCGCAACATTGGAACCAAGAACGAGCGAGGCGGCGCACAGACCGTACGCAAGCAGACGCAAGTCGGGCTTCATGGAATCCTCGATAAGCAACGTGCCGCCGGCACGGACAAGACATTGAGAGTAGCGCGTCGACCGCGCCGAACTCAAGCGCGGCGCGCGGCTCGAAATTCTTGCACCGTGAGTGTTGCGGAGCCGTTATGTCGATCCGCTAAACGTCCAGGTTGGCGACCTTCAAGGCGTTGGTTTCGATGAAGTCGCGGCGCGGTTCGACCACGTCGCCCATCAAGGTCGCGAAGATCTGATCGGCCGCCACCGCGTCCTCGATCCTCACCTGCAACAGCCGTCGCGTGTCCGGATTGACCGTCGTCTCCCAAAGTTGCTCGGGATTCATTTCGCCCAGCCCCTTGAAACGCTGTATGTTGCGGCCTTTCTTGGCCTCCTCGAACAACCATCCCCGGGCCTGCGCGAAATCGTTGATGACCTGCGAAGCATTCCCGCGCCGGATCTGCGCACCCGGCCGGATCAGCCCGTGAAGGACGCGCGACGTTTCCAGCAGTGGCCGATATTCAGCGCCAGAGAAGAACGTCTCCGAGAGGACCCATGTGTGTTCGCTGCCGTGCTGGCTGCGCGTCAACAACAATGCCGCCGGCTGTTCACCCTCGCTGCCGCGCAAACGCAAACGATAAATCGCCCGGCCCAATCCTGACGAATTGAGTCGTGCAGTCAGCACATCCATCCAGCTCTGCATCGCGTCGGGGTTGCGCCACAAATCCGGCTCCAGCGGCGCGTGATCCAGCAACGCGGTGAAGAACACGGTGTCCCCGCGAGCCGCGAGCCGCTCGATCTGCTCGAGCGCGAGTTGATAATCGCGCAGCAGCTTTTCCAGTCCTTCGCCCTGCACAGACGGCGCGTCGGAGGCATATTGCAGCTCTGCGCCTTCCACCGCATTGCTGATCAGATACTCGTTCAAGGCCGTATCGTCCTTGAGGTACAGCTCCTGCTTGCCCTGTTTGATCTTGTACAGCGGCGGCAGGCCGATGTAGACGTGCCCGCGCTCGATCAACTGCGGCATCTGCCTGTAAAAGAACGTCAGCAACAGGGTGCGGATATGGGAGCCATCCACGTCGGCATCGGTCATGATGATGATGCGGTGATACCGCAGCTTGTCTGCATTGAACTCGTCTTTGCCGATGCCGGTCCCCAGCGCGGTAATCAGTGTGCCCACTTCGGCCGAACCGAGCATCTTGTCGAAGCGCGCCTTTTCGACATTGAGAATTTTGCCTTTCAAAGGCAGCACGGCTTGATATTTGCGGTTGCGGCCCTGCTTGGCCGACCCTCCGGCGGAATCCCCCTCGACGAGGAACAGCTCGGATAGCGTCGGGTCCTTCTCCTGGCAGTCCGCAAGCTTGCCGGGGAGCCCCGCAATGTCGAGCGCGCCCTTGCGCCGGGTCAGTTCGCGCGCCTTGCGCGCGGCCTCGCGGGCCCGCGCCGCATCCACCACCTTCTCGGCGATGATCCGGGCTTCGGCCGGATTTTCGAGCAGGAACTCCTCCAACTTCGTATTCACCACCTGCTCGACCAAGCCCTTGACTTCACTGGAAACCAGCTTGTCTTTCGTTTGAGAGGAAAACTTGGGATCGGGTAGCTTGATCGACAGCACCGCGATCAATCCCTCGCGCATGTCGTCGCCGCTCAGCTGGATTTTGGCGTTCCTGGCCAAACCCTCTTTTTCGATGTAGTTCGAGACAGTTCGCGTCAAAGCGGCGCGAAATCCCGTCAGATGCGTGCCACCGTCCTTTTGCGGGATATTGTTGGTGAAACAGTAAACCGACTCTTGGTAGCCATCCGTCCACTGCATGGCCAGTTCGACAGTAGTGGCTTCGGCCGGTGCGCTGAAGTGGATCACGCTCGGGTGCAGTGGCGTCTTGAGCTGCGCGAGATGCTGCACGAAAGAGCGGATTCCGCCTTCGTACTGGAATACGTCGCGTTTGTCCGCGCGCAAATCAATCAACTCGATACGCACGCCGGAGTTCAAAAAAGCCAACTCCCTCAACCGCTTGGCGAGGACGTCGTAGTGAAACTCGATATGCGTGAAAGTGGCCGGGCTGGGCAGAAACCGCACGGTCGTGCCGCGGCGGTTGGCCGGCCCTACCGCTTCCAAGGGGTATAGCGGTTCGCCAAGCCGATACTCTTGGCGGTACTCGTGCCCGTCGCGATAAATCGTCAGCCACAGATGTTGGGAGAGCGCGTTGACGACGGACACACCCACGCCGTGCAAACCGCCGGACACCTTGTATGAGTTGGCGTCGAACTTGCCACCGGCGTGCAGCACCGTCATCACAACTTCCGCGGTGGAACGGCCCTCTTCCGGGTGGATGTCGACCGGAATCCCGCGTCCATTGTCGCTGACGCTGACGGTACCATCTTCGTGCAAGGTGACAATCACTTCATCGCAAAAGCCCGCCAAAGCCTCGTCGATGGAATTGTCCACGACCTCGAAGACCATGTGGTGCAGGCCGGTCCCGTCGTCGGTGTCGCCGATGTACATCCCGGGCCGCTTGCGCACGGCCTCCAAGCCCTTCAACACCTTGATACTGCTGGAATCGTAGGATTCGTTCATGCCGGAGTCGCAAGTAATGAGCAAACGAACAATTATACCACTTTGGCCGCGCGCTCAGTGGGTACGCAGAGCTCCTTGTTCCACGTGGAACACCGTGCCGGACGACGAGATGTGTGCGATATGAAGCTCCGTTGCCGTGATCCAGACCTGTGCGCCGGAAGCGGCGACCTCCTGAAAAACCGCCCGCTGATGCAGCGCGTCCAGTTCGGAAGCCAAGTCATCCAGACATAAGATGGGCCACGCGCCGGTTTGAGCGGCAAATAGATGCCCTTGAGCGAGTGCGCAAGTCAGCGCCGCCAATTTGCTTTGCCCGCGGGAAAGGTGTTCGCGAACAGGCGCCCCCGGAAAGGTCAATCTCCAGTCCGCTCTGTGGGGTCCGGACCGGGTATGACCCCGTTCTATGTCTTTTCCCCTTTGTGCGGCTAATATCGCGCTCAGCGGCCGATCCGTATCCCACCCGGCGTAGTAGTAAAAGCGCGCATCTCCCAGTTCCGGGAGCAGCTTTTCTCCCGTTTGGCACAAGTGCGGTCTGAAGGATGCGATATAGCTCTGTCGCTCCCGTTCGATCGGAGTCGCACAGCGTTCCAGCTCGGTCTCCCAGAGTTCGAACTGCTCCGCAGGCCCGCCCGTTCGCAACAATGCGTTGCGTTGGCGCAAAGCTCGGCGATATTCCCGCCAATGATCAAGTGACCGGTGTTCCACGTGAAACACGCCCCAATCCAGGAAGCGCCGCCTTCTGTCCGCCGGCCCGATGATCAACTCATGGCTGCTCGGCTCGAAGGAAATTACAGCGCAGTGCTTCAAGACAGTGGAAAGCGCCGAGGTGTTTTGTCCATCAATGCGAAGCTTCCAGCCATCCGAAGATCGAGCCATTCCCAGCGTGTGAGTCCGACCAGCAGCGGAAATTTCGGCAAAAATGGTGAATTCGGTCGAGTCCCGCTGAATTAACGTATCCAGCGCGCCTCCTCGAAAGGAATGCCCGTGGGAGAGCAAATAAATCGCCTCCAGCAGACTCGTCTTGCCGGACCCGTTTGGCCCTACAAGCCAGTTCAACAGCGACTCGGGCGCAAGTTCAATCTCCTCAATGCAGCGGAAGTGATGCATACGCAGCTTGGCGATCCTCACGCCGGAGTTCCAGCCTGTGTTTCAGAGACGCAGCGGCATCACCACGTGGCGAACTTGATCGCGCTCTGCTCCCTGAAGAAGACAGCTTGATTGTGCGTCGCGCAACTGCATTTTGACTTTTTCGTCCCCCAACGAACCTAATGCATCCAGCAGATAACCGACGTTGAAGCCAATTGCGAGCTCATTTACCGACGTTTCCGCCTCCAACTCTTCCACGGCCTCCTCTTGCTCGGGATTGTGGGCGACGATGCGCAGGCGCCCGGGGCTGACCTCCAGCCGAACTCCACGATATTTTTCGTTGGACAGAATCGCTGCGCGTTGCAGCGCGGTTCGCAAGGCTTCGCGTTCCAGCAGCAGGACCTTGTCTGCTCCCAGCGGGATCACTGCTTCGTAATCGGGAAAGCGTCCGTCGATCAGCTTGGAGGTGAATACCACCTCGTTGCGCCGCACACGCAGATGGTTTCGGCCGAACTCCACCGTCGCTTCGCCTTCTCCGCTGGAAAAGAGGCCCAGCAACTCCAATACACCCTTGCGTGGAATGATGATCTGCCGTGTGCTGCTGGTTTTCTTGTCGAGTTTGGTTTCTGCCAAGGCCAGACGGTGGCCGTCTGTCGCGACGCAACGCAGGCCGGAATCGCGCAAATCGAGCAACATGCCATTCAGGTAATAACGCACGTCCTGATTGGCCATGGCAAAGGCGGTGCGCTCCATCAGATCTTTCAGGGTGGCTTCGGGCACCTGCACCTTGTCGACCAAGTCGATTTCATCGATGGTGGGGAATTCCTCCGCGGGCAAGGTAGCCAAGGTGAAGCGGCTGCGGCCGGCGTGCACGGAAACACGATCGCCGCCGAGTTTGACGTCCAGCAGCGCACCATCCGACAACGCTCGCACGATGTCGAACAGCTTGCGCGCCGGGATGGTGATGGCGCCATTTTCCGCATGGTCCACGGATACCGCGGCGCGCATTTCGACTTCCAGATCCGTTCCGGTGAGGGTCAGCCTCCCCTGATCTATCTGGACCAGGATGTTTGCCAACACCGGCAAGGTCTGGCGTCGTTCAACTACTCCGACAACTTGTTGCAATGGATTGAGCAGAGCTTCTCGCTGAATGCTGAAACGCATGTCGGATCCCCGATCCAAACGAAAGGTTGGTAATAAATAGCTGTTTTAGAGCCTGTGAATATCCGGATTAGAAGTAAAATAACAAATGGATCAAGCACTTAGATAAACGCCTGCCGCACGTATCTGCTTGCGGTAACTGTGGACGATCTGTGTACAGACTCGCCCTCCGCATCTTTGCACAAGCCATCCACAAGTTCAGCCGGTCAGTATTCGAATCAGTCTGTCCCAGTCTTGATGCACCCTGGTGTCGCTGTCGCGCAAGCTGCGGATGGTTTTAGAGGCGTGCATCACCGTCGTATGGTCGCGTCCGCCGAAGGCCTCACCGATTTCAGGCAGGCTGTGTTCGGTCAGTTCGCGCGCAAGTGCCATCGCCAGTTGGCGCGGTCGCGCCAAAGAGCGTTTGCGACTCTCGGACAACAGGTCCGACAATCGGACCTGGTAATAATCGGCCACCGTTTTCTGAATGTTCTGAATAGTGATCGCCTGCGCGTGAACGCGCAGCAGATCGCTCAGAGTTTCCTGTACGAAATCCAGCGAGATTTCCCGCCCGAAGAAATTGGCTCTTGCAGCGACGGTATTGAGCGCCCCTTCGAGGTCGCGCACATTGGTGCGAATGCGCCGCGCCAGCAGCATCGCGACGTCTTCAGGCATGCGCATCCCGCGGATACGCGCCTTCTCCAGCAGGATCGCCGCGCGTGTCTCGAAATCAGGCGGCTCGATCGCGACCGACAGCCCCCAGCCCAACCGTGATTTCAGGCGGGGCTCCAGGTTTTCGACTTCTTTCGGGTAGCGGTCACAAGTCAGGATGATCTGCTGTTTGCCTTCCACCAATGTGTTGAAGGTGTGGAAGAACTCCTCCTGCGTGGTGTCCTTGCCGCCGAAGAACTGGATATCGTCGATCAGCAGCGCGTCCACCGAGCGGAAACGGCGCTTGAAGTCATCCATGTTCTTGGTGCGCAGCGACTCGATCATCAAGCTGGTGAAGCGTTCGGAATGCACGTACAACAACTTCATGCCCGGATTGCAGGCGCGCATCAGATTACCCGCCGCCTGCATCAGATGCGTCTTGCCCAATCCCGTGCCGCCGTAGAGCAATAATGGGTTGTAGGCGCGGCCGGGGTTCTGCGCCACCTGCATGGCCGCAGCCTTGCCCAGCTGGTTGGACTTCCCTTCGACGAAATTGTCGAAGGTGTAGTGCGGATCCAGATTATGGATGGGAGCCGGTTCCGTGGATGCGGCGTTCTCCCTCGTCGTCGGCGTCAGCGAACCTACTTCCAGTTTGACCGGCACCGGATGGCCGGCGACATCGGTCAGGGCCAGCTCGATACAGGGAAGATATTCGCCCCGGACGCGATCCAACGCATACGTATTGGGCGCGAACAGGCGCAGCGCACTGCCGTCCTCGCGCGCCTGCAGGGGATGCAGCCACGTATGCAGAACCTGCTCGCCCAACTCGCCCTCGAGGCGTTGCAGGCAGCGCCGCCACAAGTCGCTCATGGCAGCTCGATCGAGAGAGGAAGGGAATGCATCAGACGCTCGCGAAACAAACCGGAAGTCTACCAGCCTGCCGATCGGGTGCGCCCGGTACAAGCGATGCGGATGCTGTGCAAAATCGCTCGCTCTCGCTTGACAGACGCAAACGGGCTTGCGAGCATTGGCAGTCTTTTTACACGTGTTTCGGTTCCGCACCGGCCGCGTGCATCCGGAGAGCTTCGATGAAACGCACCTTCCAGCCGAGTCGGCTCAAGCGCGCACGCACGCATGGCTTTCGAGCCCGCATGAAGACCGCTGACGGGCGCAAAGTGCTGGCCGCGCGCCGCGCCAAAGGCCGCAAGCGCCTGATCCCATAGTCCGATGGAGCGGCCCGACGGCCTGCCGCCGCAAGCGCGGCTGCGCCGTGCCGCCGACTTTGCCGCGCTGCGCAATGCCGCGGGTCGAATGGACACCCGCTATTTTCTGATCCGCTATCGCGAGGGCAACACCGCGAAGGGGCGCCTGGGCTTGGCGATATCGAGACGCGTTTCCAAAAGTGCGGTTCAACGCAACCGCATCAAGCGGGTGACGCGGGAGTCGTTTCGCCGGGCACGCAAGGACATTCCCCCCTGGGATGTGCTGGTCATCGCGCGCACACGCGCAGCGGATATCGAAAACACGGTCCTGCGCGTGGAGCTGGACCGCATCTGGCTGCGGCTGCAATCGTTGAAGCGCGAACGCGCGCCGGGCACAATTACCGATTGACCTGCCGGATGCGCCTCGCGCGCTCACCGTGAGTTTCCCTCGTGATGAATCAAACGCGAACCTTGCTGGTCGTGGCGCTGGCGTTTGTCGCCTGGTTGATCTGGAACCAGTGGCAGCAAGACTACGGCGTGCAACCCCGACAAACCCGGGCGCAGTCCGCAGCGCAGCAGGTCGAGGCGAATGCGCCGGCTGGAGAAGTGCCGGCTGCCAATTCGTCGGAAAGTCCCTCTCCGCCCACTCCGGCTGCGGTTGCAAAACCGATCTCTGCCAACGCCCCGGCCGCGGCTCCGGGCCAGCTCGTCACCCTCAGCAACGATGTGCTGCGGCTTAGCATCGATTCGCGAGGCGGCAGCATCGTCCGTGCCGATCTCCTGAAGTACCCGCAGCAAGTGAAGGGCGACAGTTCACCGGTGCGCCTGCTGGACGACGGCGCGCAGAAGCTGTTCGTCGCGCAGGACGGATTGGTGGCGGCCGACGGCAGCGCCGCGCCCGATCACCTGGCGTCGTTCACGCCGCAAGCTACTTCGGTGGCATTGGCACCCGGGACCAACGTCGTTTCGATTGATCTGACCTGGCGCGACGCTTCCGGCATCGATGTGGTGAAGCGCTATACCTTGACTCGCGGCAGCTATGTCGTGCAGTTGCAGCAGCGCATCGACAATCGCGGCGCGAGGACGTGGAGCGGCAACGCTTACGAGCAGATCGAGCGCGTGCAACCGCCGGCGCCACCCAAGCATTTCCTGGAGTTCTACGATCCCGAACGCTCCAGCTTCATGGGCGCGGCCTGGTACAGCCCGCAAGACAAATTCAACAAGCTCGCTTTCGACAAATTCGAAGCGGACGCGCTGAACCGGCAGGTGCAGGGCGGCTGGGTGGCGATGATCCAGCATTATTTTTTCGCCGCCTGGATTCCGCCGGCTTCACAGAGCGAACAGTTCAGCACGGCGCAATTGCCGCCCGCTCCGGGTGCCGACAAGGCGCGCTACCTGATCCGCACGCGCGGTCCGGGCGTCAGCGTTGCACCCGGAAGCAGCGCCACGCTGGACGCACGCTTGTACGTCGGACCCAAATCGCAAAGCACGCTGTCGACGATCGCGCCGGGCCTGGAGCTGACGATCGATTACGGCATCTTCACCGTGATCGCCCAGCCGCTGTTCTGGATTCTTTCCAAGTTCCACGCTTTGGTCGGCAACTGGGGCGTGGCGATCATCCTGCTGGTGCTGCTGATCAAGGCCGTGTTCTTCAAGCTCTCCGAGCAGCAGTACAAGGCCGGTGCCAAGATGCGCAAGCTGCAGCCGCGCATCGCCGCGCTGAAGGAGCGCTACGGCGAAGACAGGCAGAAGCAGCAACAGGCGATGATGGAGCTGTACCAGAAGGAGAAGGTCAATCCGCTGGCCGGCTGCCTGCCGACGCTGATCCAGATCCCGGTGTTCTTCGCGCTGTACTACGTGTTGATGTATAGCGTTGAACTGCGGCACGCGCCCTTCTTCGGCTGGATCCAGGATCTTTCCGCGCCCGATCCGTATTTCGTGCTGCCGGCGTTGTACACGCTGGTGATGATCGCCACGCAGTACCTGACGCCCGTGCAGGGGATGGATCCTACGCAGGCGAAGATCATGAAGGCGATGCCGATCGTGTTCGCGGTGATGTTCGCCTTCTTCCCGGCCGGCCTCACGCTCTATTACGTGATCAACGGTCTGACCGGCGTGATCCAGCAGTGGGTGATCACGCGCCGCATCGAACAGGCCGACGCGCGCGCCAAGGCGTAGCAGGAGGCGGACGTGAGCGCCGCGAACGACACCATCGTCGCGATCGCCACTCCGTCCGGTGTCGGCGGCGTCGGCATCGTGCGCATTTCCGGACCGCGCGTACCGCAGATCGCGCGCGGATGGATCGGAAAGGTACCGGTGCCGCGCCGTGCGGAGTTGAAGGCCTTGCATGACTCGCACGGAGAGCTGATCGATCGCGCGCTGCTGCTGTATTTCGAGGCGCCGCACTCCTTCACCGGCGAACACGTGCTGGAAATCCATGCGCACGGCGCGCCCGTGGTGCTGGATGCATTGCGCGCCCGCGCCTGCGAACTGGGCGCGCGGCCCGCGCACGCGGGCGAGTTCTCCGAACGTGCGTTTCTCAATGGCAAGCTCGATCTGGCGCAAGCCGAAGCCGTCGCGGATTTGATCGCGGCGAATTCGCAGGCGCAGGCGCGGGCGGCCCTGCGATCACTGCAAGGCGAGTTCTCCGCGCGCGTGCAAACGCTGCTGCGCGCGCTGGTCGAACTGCGCGCGCACATCGAGGCGGCGATCGATTTCCCCGAGGAGGAGATCGATTTCCTCTGCGATCCGGTGCTGCGCACGCGAATGGAAAACCTGCGCACGCAATTGCGTGTGTTGCTGACCGAAGCGCGCCGCGGCGTTCGATTGATCGATGGTTTGCATGTCGTGATCGTGGGCCGGCCCAACGTCGGCAAGTCCAGCCTGTTGAATGCGCTGGCAGCGGACGAGCGCGCGATCGTCACGGATATTCCGGGCACCACGCGCGATGTGCTGCGCGAGGAAGTGCGGCTGGACGACATCACCCTGACGCTCGCCGACACTGCCGGCCTGCGCGAATCGAGTGATATCGTCGAAAACGAGGGCATACGCCGCGCACGCGCCGAGTTGCAGCGGGCGGACCTGGCGTTGCTGGTCACAGAACCAGATACCGTTGAAGCCGATCTGGTGTTGCTGCACGATCTGCCGAAAACTGTTTCGCGGCTGGTCGTGATCAACAAGATCGATCTGGAGGGCACCGCTCCGCACCGCGCGAAGCACGACGGCGTCGAGACGATCGCGCTTTCCGCCAACACCGGCGCAGGGCTGGACTTGCTGCGCACAGAGTTGAAAAGGCGCGCGGGTAGCAGCGGTGCCGAGCAGGGCGCCTTCAGCGCACGTGCGCGTCATGTGCTGGCTCTGGAGCGCGCTCAAGCACACATCGATACGGCGGTACAAGCCCTGCAAGAGAACCGCGCCGGCGAACTGGCCGCGGAGGAACTGCGTCAGGCGCAGCGGCATCTGGGTGAAATCACCGGCGAATTCACCAGCGAGGATTTGCTCGACGCGATCTTCTCGACCTTCTGCATCGGCAAGTGAAGTCAGGATGACTTCATCCCGTGCAGCACAGGGATGTGCGCTGACACAGGATCTAGTTTTGAAAGTCATTCCGGCCAGTGCATGGATGTGCGTCGCGATGACACGGGATCAGATCGTGCCTTCCGACACCATTGCATTGCTCCGATTCGCCCCAACGCAGTTTCGATCATCGCAAGGAGCGCACCATGATCGATTTCTATTTCTGGCCCACGCCGAATGGCTACAAGATCGCGCTGTTTCTGGAGGAAACCGGCCTTCAGCACACCGTAAAGACGGTCGACATCAACAAGGGCGAACAGTTCGAGCCGGCGTATCTGGCGATCTCGCCCAACAACAAAATGCCCGCCATCGTGGATCGCGCGCCGAACGATGGCGGCCGGCCGATCAGCGTGTTCGAATCCGGCGCGATCCTGTTGTACCTGGCAGGCAAGACGGGCCGCTTCATTCCCGCCGATCCGCGCACGCGCATGCAATGCATCGAATGGCTGTTCTGGCAGATGGCGGGCTTGGGTCCCCTGACCGGCCAGTACGGACACTTCCATGTCTACGCGCCGGAGAAGATTCCCTACGCGATGGAGCGCTACCGGAACGAAGCCGAGCGGCTGCTCTGCGTGCTGGACCATCGTTTGCGCGGACGCCGGTTCATCACCGGCGACGAATACACGATCGCCGACATGGCCTGCTATCCGTGGATCGATCCGTACCGGAAGAAGGCGCCGCTGGATCTGACGCCGTTCCCGGATCTGCGGAGATGGCATCAAGCCATCGCGGAACGTCCCGCAACGCAGCGCGCCTACGAACGCGGCCGTGCGTGGCAACGCAGCGGCGAGATGACCGAGGAAGAACGCAGGATTCTGTTCGGTCAACGCGCGCGCCTGTAAATGAAAATGATGCGAACGACTGGCGCAACGTTGGCGCGTGCGCTTTAATCGCGCATTGCAGAAACGAGGGCTCGAATGATGAGCGCGCCGTTCCGGATCGCGGTTACGCTTTGCGTCTTGTTTGCTTGCGCCATGCCCGCGATGGCCGAAAAACTCACCGTCGATCGCATCTACTCCGATCCGGCGCTGTCCGGACCCGCGCCGCGCAACGTGCAGATCGCACCGGACGCATCGCGCGTCACTTTCCTGCGCGGCAAGGACAGCGACCAGAACCAGCTCGATCTGTGGGAATACAATCTGAAGGATCGTGCCGCGCGCCTGCTGGTGGATTCGACCACGCTCGAACCCGGCGGCGAGCATTTGTCCGATGCGGAAAAGGCGCGCCGCGAACGCGCGCGCACCGCGGGTCTGCATGGCATCGTGGACTATCACTGGTCGCCGGACGGCAAGCAGTTGCTGTTTCCCATCAACGGCGACTTGTATCTCTACGACCTGGCGGGCAAACAGACACGCCGGCTGACACAGGGCGCCAACGCGCTCGACCCGAAGTTTTCGCCGAAGGGACATTACGTTTCCTACGTGCACGAGCAGAACCTGTGGGTGATCGATCTCGCCAGCGGCAAACCCGTGCAATTGACGCATGACGGCAAGGGCACCGTGCACAACGGCGAAGCCGAATTCGTGGCGCAGGAAGAAATGGACCGGCGCACCGGCTACTGGTGGGCGCCGGACGAATCTTTGATCGCCTTCGAGCGCTACGACGAGCGCGATGTGCCGGTGACGCGCCGGTTCGAGGTGTATCCGGACCGCACCGATGTGATCGAGCAGCATTATCCTGCCGCGGGCGATCCCAACGTGCGCGTCAAGCTGGGGCTGATCGCACCCAAAGGCGGCGAGCCGCGCTGGATCGACCTCGGCAAGAATCCGGACATCTACCTGGTGCGCGTGGATTGGCTGCCCGACAGCAAAGGGATTTCGTATCAACGCATGCAGCGCAGCCAGCAGAGACTGGATCTGCAACGGGTGGATGTGGCCGATCTGCAGCAGCACACTCTGCTGACGGAAACCTCCAAGACCTGGATCAATCTCAACGACGATCTGCGTTTTCTGAAAAACCAGCCCGCCTTCATCTGGGGCAGCGAGCGTTCGGGCTGGCATCACCTTTATCTCTACGACCTGCATGGCAAGCTGCTGCATCCCGTTAGTACGGGTGACTGGAACCTGGACGGCGTGCTCGCCGTGGACGAAAAGGCAGGCCTCGTCTACGTTTCGTCGAACAAGGATTCGGTGTCCGACAAGCAGGTCTACGCGCTGAAGTTGGATGGCGGCAATGCTGGAGAGCCGAAGCGGATCAGCCGGCGCGACGGTTGGCACGATGCGCGTTTCGCGGAAGACGCTTCGTTGTATGTCGACACGTTTTCAAATCCGGGCACGCCGCCGCAGATGAGCGTGCACAAGGCCGATGGCGCGTTGGTCGCCTGGATCGAGCAGAACAAACTGGACGCGCAGCACCCGTACTGGCCCTATCACGACGCGCACGTACTGCCGGAGTTCGGAACCCTGAAAGCCGACGATGGCCAGACGTTGCACTACAAGTTGTACAAACCGCTGGGCTTCGATGCCGGAAAGAAATATCCGGTAATGTTGCACTTCTATGGCGGACCCACCGCGCAGATGGCGACGGATTCGTGGCCGGATCTGTTCGACGAATACATGGCGCAGCACGGTTTCGCGGTATTCACGCTGGACAATCGCGGCATGGCGCGGCGCGGACGCGCGTTCTCCGATCCGATCTATCGTCAGTTGGGCGACATCGAAGTCGCCGACCAGCGCGCCGGCATCGCCTGGTTGAAGCAACAGCCTTGGGTGGATGCTTCGCTCATCGGCACCTTCGGCTGGAGCTACGGCGGTTATCTCAGCACGATGATGCTGGCCAAGGATTCCTCCGAACTCGCAGGCGGCGTGGCGGTGGCGCCCGTCACAGACTGGCGTCTTTACGACACGTTCTACACCGAACGTTATCTCGGCCTGCCGCGCGACAACGATGCCGGCTATACGCGGAGCGCCGTGTTCGCGTGGCTGGATGGCCTGACCTCGCCGATGCTGCTGATCCACGGCATGGCCGACGACAACGTGCTGTTCCTCAACTCCACCAAGCTGATGGCCGCGTTGCAGCAGCGCGGCACGCAGTTCGAGTTGATGACCTATCCGGGCGGCAAGCACGGACTCTCCACGCCGGAAATGCGCAAGCACGTCTTCACCGCGATCGCGGATTTCTTCCAGCGGCAAATCGCGCACGATTGTGGCGAGAGATGTCCGATCGCCTCGGGCTCCGGGACCAACCCATCTGCAAAGCCGGCGGGGCCTCCCAAAACGGCCACCAGCACGCCGTAACCGGCTGAAAAACCGGCCCGAACGCTTGCAGCGCCCAGCGCGCCGCTGCTATCATTTTCAGGCTTGACCGCGAGGTTTTGCGGCATCGGGGCGGATACCGAAACGTGGACAACTCCCTGGCCGCCGGCAGGCGGCTCGCCTTACAAGTCGTGCTGGCGCAAGCAGCGGTCGCGGTGATTGCCGGCTTGGCGTTTCTGGTGCAGGGAGTTCAAGCAGCGGTCGCGGCGCTTGCAGGAGGTCTGCTGGTCGCGGCGGGAACCGGCCTGCTGGCGCTGCGCGTCTTCGCGCCCGCATTGGCAGGGCCCGGCTCGATGCTGGCGCGCTTCGCCTTCGGAACCTTGCTGAAATGGATCGTGGTAATCGTCGGTTTTTACCTGATCCTGGCGTACTGGAGACTGCCGGCACTGCCGGCGCTGATTGGCCTGGTGGCCGCGGTGTTGGTCAATCTGGCGGTTCTGGGTTTCAAACGCTGAAGGCTACCGTGCCTGTAGCGCGCCGCACAGCGCGACGATCGAGGATGAGTGAGTGAGTGCCGAATCCGGCGGTGAATCCTTCACCGATTACATCCAGCATCACTTGACGTTCTGGCAAGCGCCACTGACGCAAACCGGCGGCTTGGCGTCGCTGCATGTCGACACGCTGATCATGTCGTGCGTGCTGGGCTTCCTCTTCCTCTTCTGGTTCGGCTGGTTCGCGCGCCGCGCGACTTCCGGCGTGCCCGGCAAGGGCCAAGCGTTCGTCGAACTCGCGCTCGAATTCGTCGATGGCCAGGTGAAAGATGCGTGGCATGGCAGCCGCAAGTTCCTGGGCCCGCTGGCGCTGACGATCTTCTTCTGGATCCTGTTCATGAATTTCATGGACGTGCTGCCGGTGGATCTGATTCCGGCCGCGGCGCACGCCGCCGGCGCGACGCACTTCCGCCCGGTGCCGACCGCCGACGTCAACATGACGTTTGCGATGTCACTGTCCGTGTTGATCCTGACGCTGTTCTACGGCATGCGAGCGAAGGGCGTCGGCGGTTACTTCAAGGGTGCGATCTCGCATCCGTTCACCGCGACGAACGTCTTCATGAAGGCGTTGCTGGCGCCCTTCAACATCCTGATGTTTCTGATCGAGACGATCACGCAGCCGGTCAGCCTGGCGCTGCGACTGTTCGGCAACATCTTCGCGGGCGATCTGCTCTTCATGCTGATCGCTGGGCTAATGACCAGTTTCGCGTCCGGCTGGTTTTATCTCGGCGTTGCCGGCTATTTCGCATGGATTGTCGTCGAGCTGGTGATCGCCGTGATTCAGGCTTTCATTTTCATGTACCTCGCCGTCACCTACATCGCGATGGCGCAACAGCACCACTGATGCGGCGTTCCGCCTTTCCTGCTTCCATCAACAACCACCAACGTTTCACCGGGAGATTCAAATGGACCAACTGATTGCACTCATCCAGGCCAACACCGCCATCGCGGCCGGCCTCATGATCGGCCTGGGTGCGCTGGGCGCCTGCATCGGCATGGGCGTGATGGGTTCGAAGTACCTCGAATCGATGGCGCGTCAACCCGAATTGAGTCCGATGCTGACGGGCCGCATGTTCCTGCTGGTCGGCCTGATCGATGCCGACTTCTTCATCAGCCTGGCGATCGCCATGTTCTTCGCATTCGCCAACCCGCTGCTGACGACCGCGTTGACCCACGCCGCGGCCGCGACCGGTCATTGATCGTCGTTCGCTGAACCTACACAGGTAGCTTCGCAATGGAAATCAATGCCACCCTGATCGGCGAAGTGATCGCGTTCCTGATCATGATCGCGCTCACGATGAAGTTCGTCTGGCCGCCGCTCATGCAGAAGATCGAAGAGCGCCAACACAGGATCGCCGAAGGCCTCGAAGCCGCCGACCGCGCGCGCAAGGAACTGGCGGATGCCGATGCGCGCGTCGCCGAGGAAATCAAGGCCGCGCGAGCGGAAGCGGCGCAGATCATCGAGCGCGCCAACCAACAGGCCACGCAAATCGTGGACAAAGCCCGCACCGATGCGTTGATGGAAGCGGCCAAGCTGAAAGCCGCGGCGCAAGCCGACATCGACAACATGGCGCATCGCGCACGCGCGGAATTGCGCGGGCAGGTCGCGCAGCTCGCGGTGGCCGGCGCGGAGAAGATCCTGAAACGCGAAATCAACGCCGATGCGCACAGGGCGCTGATCGAGCAACTGGTCGCGGAAATTTGAGAAAGCACTTGTGAGCAACTTGGAGTTCCAGCTCTTGATCTTCAGCCCCCTTGAGTCAAGGGGGCGATCAAATCTTTGCTTGCAAAGATTTGATGGGGGTTGTGGCAGTGCGCACACGCTTTTTGACGCCGAACCGGCTCAAGGCGAACGGAGTTTTTCGTAAATGGAACCGTTGACGCTCGCACGGCCTTACGCGCGCGCCGCTTTCGAGCTGGCGAACGAGCACCATGCGCTCGGCGACTGGGCGCAAAAGCTGGCTTTCGCGGCACAAGTTGCGAGCGAACGCCAAGTGAGTACGCTGTTCGGCGATCCGCGCATCGCGCCAATGCAATTGGCGAGTCTGTTCCTGCCGCAGGGCGAGAGCGAAGACACGCCGTTCGCGCGCTTCATCGCCACGCTGGCCGACAACGGCCGCCTGCGCGAATTGCCGGAAGTCGCCGCGCTGTTCGAACAGATGAAGCGCGACGCCGAGCGCGTGTTGAAAGTGAACGTGCGCAGCGCCACGAAGATCGACGAAAGCGAAGTCGCGCGCCTGCGCGAAGCGCTGCAGCGCCGCTTCAACCGCGAGATCGAACTGGAGCAGACGCTCGATCCGGAAGTGCTGGGCGGCGCGGTGATCGACGCCGGAGACATGGTGATCGACGGCTCGGTGCGCGGACGCTTGGCGCGGCTCGAAACCGCTCTCGCAAATTGATTCTCGAACTGCGCGCGCATTGGCCCGCGCAAACAGGAAAAGCAAATGGCAACCACACTCAACCCTTCCGAAATCAGCGAGCTGATCCGCGAGCGCATCGAGAAGTTCAAGCTCGCCGCCGAGGCGCGCAACGAGGGCACGCTCACCGGCGTGTCCGACGGCATCGTGCGCATCCACGGCTTGAACGACGTGATGTCCGGCGAAATGGTGGAGCTGCCGGGCAACACCTACGCGCTGGCGTTGAACCTCGAGCGCGATTCGGTCGGCGCGGTGGTGCTGGGTGAATACGAACACCTGCGCGAAGGTGATACGGCCAAGACGACGGGACGAATTCTCGAAGTGCCGGTCGGCCGAGAGCTGCTCGGCCGCGTGGTGGATGCGCTGGGCAATCCGATCGACGGCAAGGGCCCGATCAACGCGAGCAAGACTTCGCCGGTCGAGAAAGTCGCGCCGGGCGTGATCTGGCGACAGTCGGTGTCGCAGCCGGTGCAGACCGGTTACAAGTCGGTGGACTCGATGATTCCGATCGGCCGCGGCCAGCGCGAGCTGATCATCGGCGATCGCCAGACCGGCAAGACCGCGTTGGCGGTGGACACGATCATCAACCAGCGCGGCACCGGCATCAAATGTATCTACGTCGCGATCGGCCAGAAGCAGTCGTCGATCGCCAACGTGGTGCGCAAGCTGGAAGAGTTCGGCGCGCTGGAACACACGATCATCGTCGCGGCCTCGGCCTCCGATTC
>Ga0070740_10001850_pt1 | contig 27144 bp, 21 predicted proteins | sample Coa_R2_FD_67286 | JGI IMG/M metagenome (GOLD analysis project Ga0070740, IMG submission 67286) | Surface soil microbial communities from Centralia Pennsylvania, which are recovering from an underground coalmine fire - Coalmine... | ecosystem: Environmental > Terrestrial > Soil > Unclassified ...
GCGCCGCAATGCTGGAGGGGCGCTCTGGAATGCTGGAGGGGCGCTGCGAGCGGCCGCGAGCAAGCCCGCTCCACGCCTGCCCCACCGGTCCGGCGTCCCTCCCACGAGACACGGCGGGCTTGCTCGCGCTCGCGCGCTCGCAGCGCCCCTACGGTCATCCGGCGTTGTCGATCTTGATGGTCAAACTTCGATACTTATGAGAGCAGGAGAGCGTTGATGGCGAAAAAAGTGATCTTGCCTGCCCTGGGGATGGCGCAGGAAACGGGGAAAATCGTGCGCTGGCTCAAGGCGGAGGGAGAGCAGGTTGAGCGGGGGGAGCCGCTGGCCGAGATCGAGACCGATAAGGCCACCGTTGACCTCGAAGCCCCGGCGGACGGTGTGCTGGCGAATGTGACCGCCGCCGCAGGCGACGACGTTCCGGTGGGCCAGGTGATAGCCCTGATTCTGGCTCCGGGAGAGCAGCCGGAGGAAAAATCGCCGCGTATATCCTCATCCTTCCCGCCCGCCGCGCCGCCGCAGGAATCGGCGCCGGGTGGTGAACGCTCGTCCGGGCGCCGCGCGATCAGCCCGCTGGCCGCGCGCATCGCCGCCGAGCATAATCTGGATGTGGCCACGCTTGGAGCAGAGGGGAAGCGCATCCAGAAGGCCGACGTACTGGCATATCTCCAGGGCCAGCAGCAGACGGTAGCAGCAACATCCCCACGCCTGGTCATGGCCTCGCCAAAAGCCAGGAGGCTCGCGCTGGAGCAGGGCAAGGACCTCGCGGCGATCAGGGGCAGCGGGCCAGGTGGCGCCGTGCTGGCCGCCGACGTACTGGCCGCCACGCCGCCGCAGGCCGCTCCTGCTGTGAACACAGTGACGGAGCCAGTTGACGGCGCTGGCGAGGTAGCGCCGAGTGGCGTGTGGCGGCTCATGGCCGAGCGCACGACGCAGAGCTGGACGCAGACGCCGCATTTCTTCCTGCTGCGCGAGGTCAGGGCCACGCGCCTGCTGGCCTGGCACGCGCAAATGCTGAAACGCTGCTCAGAGAATATTACCTATACCGATCTGCTGGTGAAGGTCGCCGCTGTTGCCCTGCGCGCACATCCACGCGTCAATGCGACCTGGGATGCAGGGAAGATTACCCTGTACGACGAAGTGAACGTCGGCCTGGCCGTAGCCAGCGAGCAGGGATTGGCCGTCCCCGTCATCCACGGAGCGGATACGCTCACACTGAAAGAGATCGTAGAGCGGCGCCGCGCTCTGGTAGAGCGAGCCAGGGGCGGCAAATTGCGCCCGCAGGATCTGCAAGGCGGCACGTTTACCATCAGCAACCTCGGCATGTACGGCGTCGATGCCTTCAACGCCATCATCAATGCGCCGCAGGCCGCTATCCTGGCGGTAGGCCGCGTGGCCGAGCGCGTCATCGCCGTGAATGGACAAGCGAGCGTACAGCCGACGATGATGCTCAGTCTCTCCTGCGATCACCGCGCGCTCGATGGGGCGCGCGGCGCGCAATTCCTGGCTACGCTCGCCGAGCTGATCGAGGAGCCGCTAGGGTTATTAGGCTGAATGTTGAGATTCTAAAGACTGGCAAGACGATTCTGTCTGAAAGAAGGAGCTACAATGCATCACGTAGGAACAGTGAACGAAGCGGCCTTCCAGGTGCCTCCAGGCTATGAGCAGCATAGTCAGGAATATTTCAGGATCGCGCTGGTTGATCACACTACCGGCGCCGTGCATATGGGTCTGGGTCTCTGCAAGCTGGAACCGGGGGGTACGCTGCATCCCCACGTTCATGCCTACGAAGAAAGTTTCTTCCTGCTTGCGGGACAGGTAGTGCTGAGCCTGAATGGCCGGGCCTACCAGCTCGGTCCGGGAGATTATGGCCTTATACCGTATGGGGTACCGCATGCCTGGCGTGGTATTGGCGAGCAACCCGCGCGCTGGCTAGAAATGCTGGCGATCCAGCCCAAGCCGCCCGGCGGAGAGCGCGATACGTTCTTCATGAAGGACCGAACTGTCCCGACTTCCGGCTCCCTTCCCGATTTCCGCGACCTGCGCACACGCTACCTCGGCCACTTCTCCGATGAGCAGATGCCGCCGCCCAGCCAGTTGCAGCAGGCTGGCTACCGTGGCAGCAATATCTACGGTATCTCGCTCAAAATGCTCATCGATCATATGAACGGAGCGCAGCACCTGACGCTTTTCATGGTCGAGTTTCAGCCAGGAGGCGATGGCAACATTCATGACCATCCTTTTGAAGAATCATATTTTCTGCTCAGCGGTGAAGCTGAGACCATCTTAGATGGCAAGACGTATCATGTGAAAGCCGGCGATTACGTCTGGACCAGCGTAGGCGGCACGCACGGGTTCTTTAATCGTGGGAATGTCCCGGTACGCTGGATAGAGACGCAGGCGCCCCAGCCCCCCAACCAGCAGGCATTCCGCTTCCCCAGCGAGTGGAAGTACCTGGCAGAGAAGCTGGAGGCCGAATAAATTAACCCCGTTCCAGGCCCTTTTCACAGGGAGGTTTTTCCTGGAACCTTCTCACGAGCCGCCACGAGGGCGGTCTGGGTCCTGTCCCCAAATTTCTGCCCGTGAAAGGTTCCAGGCCCTGCCACCTCGCCAGCAGCGAGGCGAGCATTTTGCCGGCGGCGGTTATAGCAAGGCAGAGCAGGGCAAATACCTCCCACAATATACCACCAGTCGATGCTTAGCTAACGCCATGTGCACATTGCCAGTCGATGCTTAGCTAACGCCATGTGCACATTGCCAGTCGATGCTTAGCTAACGCCATGTGCACATTGCTGTGCGCCTGCGGCGCCCGCTGACTCCACTCAGAAGCGGGCCGCGCAGCGGTGAGCCGTCAGGAACACCTGTGTATCGCGTTAGCTAAAAAGTCCTGCTCAGCTAATAATTTACCCTCCTGAATATTTAAAGACTGATAAAATCAGTTCAGCATTTTTCGATTACCCCACCCATCTCAGGCTCTATCGTTTATCAGTCGGCGCGCAACTTATTGAATCACATCTATTTGCACTTGCTCTGGAGGGATAGCATGCAAACAATACCCCGGCAATTAGCATCAGAGGATGATCTTTTTCGACAGAGAGCACTGGTATCGGAAGAATATGTCGTCAAAACTATGCCCCGCATCTTAGGAACCTTTGATCTGACGGCGACATATTTGCTCATTGTTTTCTTCATCACGAACGCCCCTACTGCGGCAGCAGGAGGTCCGGCAGCTTTTACATATCTCCTGCTCGGCGGCATCACATTTTTTATCCCATCGGTTATCGCTACAGCCCAGCTGGGAACCATGTTTCCCCACGAAGGCTCCCTTTATAACTGGACCCACAAGGCATTTGGCGGCTTCTGGAGTTTCTTCAGCGCCTTCTGTGCATGGTTTCCCGGTATCCTCGTCATGATCAGCGCCGGCGATGCGACTGTCAGTTTTCTTCAAGGATTGAATAGCCAGTGGCTTACTGATCCCAGAGAGCAGGGTACAGTCATTATCGCTGTTATCCTGGCCGGCGGTGTCCTTGCAACCCGGCGCCTGCGCATGGTACAGAACGTCGTCAACATAGTTGCTGTTCTCACCTTCTTTGCTGCCTTTCTGGTAGGTCTTGCCGGGGTCGTCTGGCTGATGCGCGGGCATCATTCCGCCACCGACTTTGCCCACCTCGCGAATTGGAGCGTGAACTGGAAGCCCGGCGTGGGGAATATTAACCTGTTCGGGCTTGTCACGCTCGCCTATCTGGGGGCCGAAGGTCCATTGAATATGGCGGGAGAGGTTAGAGAGCATCGATCCATTAGAAGGCATCTGGCCTGGGGAACCCTCCTGGTCTTCATTGGCTACTTCATGGCAACATTCTCTTTGCTCGTCGTGCAGGGGCCGGCCAATGCATCCGCCACCCCATTCTCTCTTGTGACGACGGTAGATATGGCGCTTGGCAAGGTTATGGGCAATATTACGGCGATCTGCATCATGAGCTTCTTTGTTGTCACCACCGCCGTCTACGGCTTTACCTACGCTCGTCTTCCAATGGTTGCGGCTATTGACCAGCGCTTACCGGTCTTCATGGGAAGACTCAATAAGCACAGGGTTCCCGCCAATGCCGTCTGGGTTCAGGTGATCTTCGCTTCGGTTGTTACACTCTTTATCTTCCTGGTCATCCCATTCGCTATCAGCCTCGGCACTCCGACCAACCTGAGCACAGAAATTTACAATATTATGCTCGCGTCATCCACGCTGGTGTGGGCATTTTCCTCGCTTTTCCTTTTCGTCAACCTTGCCATCTTCTACTTCCGCGATAGGGCGGCCTTCAATAAGAAGCGCATCTTTCCCCTGCCACTGCTGTTTGTAGCGATACCGCTCGGCTCCATTTCCTGCATTCTGGCTATTCTCGACACGCTGTTTTATTCCTGGATCGGCAGCTTAATCAATAATGTACAATGGCTACTTGCCATCGGAGGCGTAACGATTGTCTGCATTGTGATCGCCATAGTCGGTAGTATGCTGGCTAGCAGCCAGGCAACCTGGGAGGGCATGATGGACTAGAATGTCTGTACGCGTAGCGGCTGAACTCCTGTCATGGAACGGGGGATTGACACACCGGAATATCCTTACTATACTTCAGGTTGAGCAGGTCACCAGATACCATTCAGCCCAACCTGCTCGTGAGTTAAATTCGCGTAACTATTCCCTCTCGTTTCCATCGTTCCGGTAGATTTTTGTTTTCTTTCTCTTGAAGAAAGGGGGCCGTTCTTCAACATCGATTTGTAAAGTTACATTTATCGATTTAACGCGACCCATTGCATATCGTGTGAATAGCGCCAGGCATGAACCACAAGAGTTTTTGGAGGTTACTTTCTCATGGCATCAACTACAACCGAAAGCAGTGGCGAGGTCTTACGATCAGAACGCATTGCAGGGGGCATTCTCTACAAGGTTCTGAACACATTCGATCTGGTGGCTATTTTTATCGCCATCGTTCTCTTTATCACCAACGCGCCCGGTATAGCTGCCGCAGGTCCGGTGGCCTATATTTACCTGGTAGTGGGATTTTTGACTTTTCTTATTCCCGGCGCTATCGTGGTCGGGCAGCTTGGCCGGATGTTCCCCCAGGAAGGCTCGATCTACGTCTGGACGAACAAAGCCTTTGGGCACTTCTGGGGCTTTTTCGCCGGCTTCTGCGCCTGGTGGCCCGGCATCTTCGTCGTTATGGTGTGTGGCAGTCTCGTCAGCACCTTCATCAGCCAGCTAGCAGCCCTGTTCGGGGCGAGCATTCTGACCGAACCCTGGCAACTCGGGCTGGTGATTCTCGCTGTCACAGCTATTTCACTCTGGCTCTCCATTATTCGTTTCCGCGCGGCACAGAATCTGGTCAACATCATGTTCATTCTGTATGGCGCGGCCATTGTGTTGATCGGTCTGGCAGGAGTTGTCTGGCTCCTGGCCGGTCATCCAGGCTTCACGAACATGGCTTTCAGCGGAGGCGGCTGGGCTATCACTTTCGGCAGCAGCGGCAACTTCACCATCTTTGGCTTCGTGATCCTTGCCTTGCTGGGCATCGAAGTTCCCTTGAATATGGGCGTTGAAGTCACCAGCGAGCGTGCGGTGACGCGCTATCTCGTCTGGGGAACGATTGTCGTCATGGTGGCCTATCTCATCACCACGTTTGGCATCATGACGGCTGTGCCTTCCGCCTGTCCCCACGTGAATGCCACATGCCCGGCCGGCTACGTGAATACCAATCCTCAGACGAATCTGTGGGCGATGGTAGACGCCGTTCATAATGGCTTTGGCCCGGCTGGCCTGGTTCTGGCAGTGATCGTCGATCTCATCATGATCGGCTTCGGCCTCTATGCGGCTATCGTCTACAACTATTCGTTTGGCCGTTTGCTCTTCGTTTCTGGCCTGGATCGCCGCTTGCCCGCGGCGATGAGCAAAGTGAACGCCGCCCGCGTGCCGTGGGTAGCAGTGCTGGTGCAGAGCATTATCATCGCGATTATTGCCATCGTGGTGTACATGGTTGTTCCCTATACGGCCGCTTCTAATACGGCTGAACGCAACAATCTGGCGAACATCATGTACTATATTCTCTTCGCGTCGATCACAGTAATCTGGTGCATCTCGATGATCTTCCAGTTCATCGATGTGATCGTCATTCGCTACAAGTATCACGAGGCATTTACAAACGCCCGGCTTGCTCCAGACTGGGTTTTCTACCTCTGCGCAGTGCTGGGCCTGCTTTCCAGCGGCGTTGGTCTCTACGCTACCGTCTCCGCCCCCTGGGTTCCCAGCCTGATCACGATTGGACCGTGGGATATCTGGATCGCGGCCATCGTGATTCTGTCGTTGATTGCTGCTACGATCATCTACTTCATCGGTCATGCTCGTATCAGAGACGATGTGAGCGACGAGGAGGTTATCGCCGAAGCAATAGGCAATGTAGAAAAAGCCTGACGAGGCGGGTAATAAAAAGCCGGTTCGCGGATGAGCCGCAGGCTCATCCGCGAACCGGCTTTTTATCAATAGATCTCCATATATTCGTCGCGTTCCCAGTCGGTCACATGGGCTTTGAGACGCGCCAGTTCGCTGCGCTTGATCGTTGTATAGACCTCCACAAACTCATCCCCTAAAATAGCGCGGAAGGGCTGATCACTTTCCAGCGCCTCCAGTGCCTCGTCAAGTGTGGTAGGTAATGGCTCGAACTCGCTGTGGCTTTCCGCAAGATCCTGCAACGGCTCCGGGGGCATCTCTGTCTCCTGCAAGCCGAGCGTGCCGGCGGCAAGGACGGCTGCGATAGCAAGGTAGGGGTTACTAAGAGCTGTGGGAAGCCGATTCTCCAGATGCGTCCTGTGGTCCTTGCTGTTCTTGGCGCGGATCATCGCCGAGCGATCTTCCAGGCCCCAGCTAATATTCGAGGGAGCGAAATGGTGCGGGACGAAGCGGTGATAGCAGTTTGGCGTGGGGGCCATCAGCGCCATCGCTGCGTTCGCATGTTTGAGCATGCCCTTGGTGAAGTAATAGGCCGCCCGCGAGAGACCATAGGTATCATTGGTATCCAGAAAAGCGTTCTGCCCGTTCTCCCTGGAGACCAGGCTGATATGAGTGTGCGCGCCACAGGCTGAAGCGTCTGTAAACGGTTTGGTCATGAAAGTGGCGAGATATCCCTGCTGCTGAGCAATCATCTTGACGCCGTTCTTGAAGGTGAAGCCCAGGTCGCCCGCATGCAGCGCCTCGTGATGCCCATAGTTGATCTCGAACTGGCCGGGACCGTACTCACAGTTCGCTGTGATAATATCGATTCCGATCCCGGGCATCAGGTCAACAATGCGCTCGATCACAGGGACGGCGAGATTCCTGCTCGTATTGAAGATATGCAGGCCATCGAAAACAGGCTTCATCGTCGTGGGATCGAGCAGATAAAACTCGTACTCCAGCCCGATCAGAGCCTGATAGCCGAGTTTGTCCAGCTCTGCTATCGCTTTACGCAACACATGGCGTGGGGCGGCGTGCAGCGGCGTGCCATCCGCCCAGTAGGTGTCACAGATCAAACGGGCGGTCTGCTCTAACCAGGGGACGACGGCAGCACTTGAGAGATCAGGGATCAATACCTGGTCGGCGTAGCGCTTTTCCTCGTTATATTTTGTTCCCGAAATAACAAAAGAACGGCTGTCTAATGCCACGGTGCCACCGTACATGTTGAGGCCCTTCTCAACAAAGCCTCTTACCTTGTTGAGAGGAATAAGCTTGGAGCGGGCTACGCCGTGCATATCAGGTAATTCAAAGAGCACTTTGCGAATGCCCTGAGCTTCCCATGTCGTGAGAAGCTCGTCGAGTGAAGGGGTTGCGTTTACCTGTGTGACCATAAAATCCTCCCCGGGCCATAACAGGCCCCTCTCTACATAATTGGGCGATGCAGCGTCAACTTTGCATCCAGTACGTTCCAGGGCAATATGCCGTCGATCCAGCTCTGCATACGATCCAGAGCCACCAGCGCAAGCTCAATGATGGCTGTACATTCCTCCGCTGTAGCCGGGCCGCTACCTTTGAAATAGTGAACGAGCATGCGCTCCAGCGCGACGGTATCGGTCATCGCCCACTTTTCTAAACGTGCCGCGTGGCGCTCTAATAAACCGGCGAGCATCTGACAGACCATTGGTACTGGCACTGCACCCTCTTTCACCATCTGGCGGCACACCTGCAAATGCTCTCCGGCCCAGAAGAGGTTAAAGTTGGCATAGAAGCAGCAGGGTAGATTGCCCATCGGCGGGCGCGACACGGCGCGCAGGCGCTCAATATCCGCGGGTTCGTGCGACCAGCAGCTCCCGGTGAAAGCTTGCAGCGCTGCAAGCACCTGGCCTGTAGTATAGTTCGTTTCGCTCATGCTGTCATCCTCTCTAGCTTTGCCGGCAACATGCCATCGTGCAATAAACGTTCGCCAAGCGCGGAAGCCTCTGCCAGCGATCCGTCCAGACGCGCGAAGACGCTCACATGGCCGAAGGGCATGGTATCACCATAGAATATGCAAATAGTCTGCCTCCCGGGATAATACCCGATATCTCCCGGTTTGACCTCCAGAATTTCATGTTCTGGCTCCGCGAAGAACGGCACCATCACGATCATCTCCTGGCCGGCAAATTTTGCATGCACCCCAAAACTGGTGACAGGGAGACATTCCCAGAAACGCTGTGCCAGCCGTGGCGCTTCCTGCTCTAACAGTTCAGCGGTAAGGCGTGTGCCATCGATCTCAATGCTAAATTTCCTGGGCATGAAACTCATTCCTTTCTCTGGCTCGCGCCTGCGGCGCTCGCTCTATTTAATATGTTGTATAAGGAAATGCTCTTTGAGCATTTCCTTATACAACATATTAAAACTCCCGGGGCGGCGGAGCCGCACGAATGGCCGGCCAGAGGGGAGGCAGCCCCCCGGACCTCCTGCATTTCATTGCGGCGGCTCGGTATGTTCCTGAGGGCGATCTGAGTAGCCATAGGGATCAACAATAAGATCCTGCTCGCAGTAGCGCGCGGGCCGCAGCGCCGCCAGCGAAATCTCAGGCGTGCTCACTCCCATGATTTGCTCGGCCACGGCTTTGCCCACGGCAGGAGCTACTTTAAAGCCGGTACCGTTACAGCCAAAAATGGCGTAGAGATTCTCATAACCCGGCAGCGGGCCGATCAAGGGATGCAGGTCAGCGCTGACGGCAAAGACGCCGGCCCATCCTCGCACATATGCCGCATCCTCCATCACGGGCATACGCGAAGAGATCTTCTCAGCGACGGAGACAACAAAACTATCATGAGCGGAGCGCTCGAAGCTCTCGGGATCCGCCCCCGGCTCCATCGGTCCGCTCCCGACCAGCGTCAACCCCGGGCTGTCGGGGCGATAATAAGCGTCGAGTACGCCATCGATATAAGTCATATGTGGCTGCTGCGCCTGCGGCGGGCGCCTGAGCAGCGCTACCTCGTGGCGCACATTCCAGACCGGGAAGTGGAACCCCAGCCGTTCAAGCAGCTTCATCGTCCAGGCCCCCGCTGCACATACAACCACGCCTGCCTCGATCACCCCCCGCGTCGTCTGCACGCCTGTAACGCGCCCATGCTCATGAAGAATGTCGAGCGCCGCGACTCCCTGATAGAGCGTAGCCCCCTGCCTGCGCGCCGCTGCCATGAAAGAGATCGCCGTCGCCGCCGGGTCGGCATAGCCCGAATGGGGTTCATAGGCTGCCAGGACTACATCATCCGTGCGTGTGCCCGGTGCCAGCTCGCTCAGCTCTTCGGCTGTGATCAGGCGTGTCTCTACGCCCAGGTTTTGCAGCATCTGCACATTGGCGCGCAATTTTTCGGTATTGTGGGGCGCGACGGTGCGAATGAAGCCCGTCTCCACAAAGCCGCAATCTCCGCCAACGAGATCGGCCCAGTGGCGAAAATAGCGGTAACTGCTCAGAGCGAGACGCGCCTCGATCTCATTCGCGTAATGCATGCGCACAAGCCCGCTGGATAAGCCCGTTGCGCCGGCGGCAACGACCTGCTTCTCCAGGATGGTGATCCTGTGCACGCCCATCCGCGCCAGGTGAAAGGCAAGACTGGCCCCGTTAACGCCTGCTCCGATAATGGCGACATCAGCCATCTCTCTCATGATCTATGTCTCTCTGCATCACTTGCTCACGCCTGCGGCGCTCGTCCTGATTGGAGGTTACGGTGTGGCATATGCACGAAGCGCATATGCCACACCGTAACCTCCAATCCCCTGTGCAGCGGAGCCGCGCGAACGCCCGGCGAGAATACTGAGCATCGAACACACAACAAATTAGATCCTGGTGCGGCTCCGCCGCACGAATGTCTGGCGAGATAAGCTTTATCCATGCTGCGGAGAAAGATCGGGACGGCCAAAAACCTGATTGGTGCCCACGACGGGAATACCGGTGATGAAGGAGGCTTCCAGCGTCAGGGCGCGTAGATCTTCCGGCTCCAGATCATGCACATTATTTTTTCCGCACGCACGGGCCAGCATTTGAATTTCCATCGTCATCGAGTTCAAAAAGTTGACTACGCGCTCCGCCGCTTCCTCGACGGGCAGGCGCTTCATCAACTCGGGATCCTGGGTGGTGATCCCGACAGGGCAGCGGCCTGTATGACAGTGGTGACAGGCGTAGGGTTCGGTGCCCAGAGCATGATAATCCTCGACAAAGATGGGCCGATTGCAATTGAGCGCGATGAGCGCGGCGGTGCCAATTGAGACGGCATCGGCGCCGAGTGCCAGCGCTTTCGCCGCGTCGACTCCTCCGCGAATGCCGCCCGATACGATGAGCTGGACCACGCCATCCAGTCCGATCTCGCGCAGAGCAGCCTTTGCCTCAACAATGGCCGCCAGCGTCGGAATGCCGGTATGTTCCATCAAGATATCGGGCGAGGCCGCCGTGCCACCTTCGGCGCCATCCAGCACAATCACATCAACACCGGCTTTGGCCGCCAGTTTGACATCATCGGCGACGCGCGAAGCGCCAATCTTGATATAAACTGGTAATTCCCAATCGGTAGCCTCGCGCAGTTCCTCGATTTTCACTACCAGGTCGTCGGCTCCCGTCCAGTCGGGATGGCGCACAGGGCTGCGTTGATCGACGCCGGGGGGCAGATCGCGTATCTGCGCAATCTCCTCCGAAACCTTCTGCCCCAGCAGTACGCCTCCGGTCCCCGGCTTTGCTCCCTGCCCAACCACAATCTCCAGAGCATTCGCTGAGCGCAGGTGATGAGGATTGAAGCCATAGCGGCTCGGCAACACCTGGTAGACTAACTGTCTGGATGCCTCCCGTTCAGCCGGGAGCATGCCGCCATCTCCCGTCGTGGTGGTGGTTCCTACCCTGGTTGCCGCCAGGCCAAGCGCGACTTTGGCGTTGCGCGAGAGCGCGCCAAAACTCATTCCGGCAATAGTAATCGGCGTATTCAGCACGATAGGCTTTTTGGCGAAACGCGTGCCCAGAACCGTTTCGGTTGAACACTTCTCACGATACCCCTCCAGGGGCACGCGGCTGAGCGAGCAGGGAACGAAGGTAAGCTCATCGAAGGAAACGAATTTGCGCAGCGTGCTAAAGCCGCGAATGCGGTAGCGCCCTAGCTGGGCCTTGACCTGCACATCCTCCATCGCTTCTGGGGACCAGAGCTGCCCATAACGGATAAGTGGTTTTTCGACCATAGGAAAAATACTCCCTTTACATGGCGACGCGCCATAATTCAAAGTCGGCTTTAGAAAAATTATGCAGCTTTCCGCCCGAGCCGATTTTCTTGAAGTTCGAGATAGCGCATCTATCGCTCAGATCGTAGTGGGCCAGCGCCCCGGCCAGGAAGCGATGATCCTCCTCCGTCATCTCTTTGATGACAGCATCATTGCCCTGCTGAGCGATCTCACCGCCAACATAGATCGTCCCGGCATACATAGAATCGCCCAGACCTTCGGCGGCATTCCCACAAATAATCATCGTCCCCTTTTGCATCATGAATCCGGTCATGTAGCCCGTATCACCGCCGACGATAATAAGCCCTCCCTTCTGGCTGATACCTGTACGTGCTCCGGCATGGCCGCGCACGACCACGGTCCCTCCACGGATAGAAGCTCCGGTAAAGCTTGCGGCGTTGCGCTCGACGACGATCTCGCCGGAGAGCATGCATTCGCCCACCCCCCATCCGCTATTCCCCTTGATGTGAAAGCTCGCTCCATCATTCATGCCGCCGCAGTAGTAGCCGGCGCTTCCCTCGACCACAATTTTGACCGGCGCGAAGATAGCGACGCCCAGGTTATGGCGCGCCGCAGGATTGAGCAGGTGAATCTCAGTCTCGCCGCTGGCAATCAATTGCTTGATGGTCATGTTGATCTCGCGTGTCGTGTGCCGGGCGCAATCGATGGTTGCTGTCATCAAAATAAACTCCTTGACGCTACTGCGCATATACGACGCCTGGATAAGCGCTCTGAGCAAGGTTCCAGGTGCGCACTTCACACGCGGCGGCTTCGCGGGTATCAAGCTCATAGGGGAAAGCCTGCCGCAGCGCGATCTCTTCAGAAGCGACGGCCACAAAATCGTCGGTCTCGGCAACAATGAGCGGTTTCGTGCCAAACTGGTCGCGGGCATAGCCAATGCTGTCGGCGGTAGCAATGAGGTAGGTAAAAGAGCCATCAAGCGCGGTGACGCTGTTTTTCATGGCTTCGTGAAGGGTTGCTCCCTGCTGCATCATATCCGCGATATATACCGCAATAACCTCCGAGTCATTACCCGTACTGAAACGATGGCCCTTGATTTCGAGACGGCGGCGCAATTTATAATAGTTGGTGATGTGGCCGTTATGGACGACCGAAATGTCGGGGAAGGGACGCGCCCAGAACGGATGCGAGTGGCTGATATCGACGCGGCTCTCGGTAGCCATGCGCGTATGGCCGAGACCATGACTTCCCATAAAGGTAGAGATGCCATAGACCGCATCCATCGGCTGCGCACAGCCCATCTGCTTGATGATTTCAAGATGCCGCCCCATGCTGAATACCTCGACGCCATTCCCAGAGGCTTCAAGCGCCCTCGCCAGCGTCTCGTAATCGCCCGCATACTCCATTACGAGGCGCACATACTGTCCCACGCGACTGCTCTGCCTGACCTCGCCGAATTGCTGGGCGATGGCACGAATGTTCCCCTCCCAGGGTACCGTTTCCGCCTCTGCTTCCTCCTCCACCTTGACGCGCACCACGAGATTTCCTTCGGAGGGAGTTCCATAGAGAGCAACCCCCGTTGAATCGAAGCCGCGACGGTTGAGATCGGCCAGCATTTTGATGAGAAAATCTCCGATAAGTTGCTCATGATGCTTGAAGAGAATTCCGGCGATGCCACACATAGCTGGTTGTACCTCCATAGGGGCGACCATTACGGTCGTTTTGAGTATCCAGTGCCAGGTTACTCGTGAGAATACGGCCCTGCCAGTTCCAGTGAGCAGGGGAACATGAAAGGTATGCGTTGCGTGATGAAGATTGGTGAGCAGCAATCACACAACCCCATAAATTTACTATAAAACATAAAAAGCGAGACTACAAGGGATGACTTTACCGCGTGAGAAAGTCTCGCCAACCTCAACACTGCTCCTCCTGGCTATTTTGCCAGGTGACGATGCTGGTTATTTTGCCGGATGACTAACCGGTGAAATAGACAGTTCCATGAATGGCTTTGCGCAGTATATAATGTGGTCTGTTGCATTAATTAAATGCAACGAAATCTACGATATCGCGTGCTCACGCCTGCGGCGCTCGCGTGATGTATTTGTATTGTGCAGGGCATGCGCTTCGTGCACGCCCTGTACAACACAAATACATCCACGGTGCGGCTTCGCCGCACAGGGACCCGGCTCGTGGGCGAGGACGCTGAGCATCAGACCCTTTTAAGCCTCTATTTCAGAGACGGCCAATATGAGAGGAGGAAGAAAAACGACTCAACAGTGTACGCATCTCGACCAGATCAGAGACGTTACCCCCGGCGCGAACGGTTGTGAGGAGTGCTTGAAGACCGGCGATACCTGGGTGCACCTGCGCATATGCCTCATCTGTGGGCACGTCGGCTGCTGCGATTCTTCCAAAAACAAGCACGCGACGAAGCATTTTCACGCGACGCATCACCCGATCATACAGTCCTTCGAGCCTGGCGAGGACTGGCGCTGGTGCTACATCGACCAGGTTATGTTCTAGCAACGCGGATATACTTTATAAGGAGCACGTATGAGTACCCATAGTTGCGTTATCGCACCACACCTGAAGGATTCGCTCTCCGTAACCGACAAGTATGGCAGGATGTTTCCCGACCTGCCGTGCCCGGAAACCGACGAAAACATCTTGTTGACGCTGGGCAAGTCGGTAATGGATGCAGCCGCAAGAACGAGCGACGGGGCAGCGATAGATAATCCGCGCATCCCTGCCGGCTTTACGATCCTGGGCCAGTTCGTCGCGCATGATATCACGGCTGATCGCAGCCTGTTACTGCACCACGCTCGCTTGAACGAACTGCGCAACTTCCGCTCCCCTCGCCTCGATCTGGAATCCGTGTATTCCGCCGGGCCGGGCGGCTCGCCCTATCTCTACGATCTCGATGATCCAGACAAATTTCTCCTGGGCGTTGATGATCGTGGAGAGTTCAACGATCTGCCGCGCAATCGCCAGGGCCGTGCGCTGCTGGGTGATCCGCGCGACGATGTGCACCTGCTCATCGCACAGTGGCACCTGGCCTTTCTCAAATTTCACAATGCCATTGTCGATCACCTGCGCTCACAGGGAGTCGCGGCGGCAAACGTGTTCGGCGAGGCCCAACGTCTCGTGCGCTGGCATTACCAGTGGATCGTTGTGCATGAGTTCCTTCCGCTGACCGTCGGGGAAGACCTCATGCAAGACGTGTTGAGTAATGGCTTGAAGTTCTACACCTATACCGATGCTGCCTATATCCCTGTAGAGTTCGCCGATGCGGCATATCGCTATGGTCATAGCCAGATCAGATCATTCTACACCCTGAACGATTTGGGCACGAAGGGGCAGATCTTCCCGGATTGCGCAGGAACCTGTCCTGTGACGCATGACCACGTTATAGACTGGAAGTATTTCTTCCAGGTTAACGCTCAGCATCCGCCGCAGGCAAGCAAACGCATCGATACACTGCTCGCCCATGCGCTCATCGATCTGCCCACCTCTGTGGTCGGCACAACGACGATCCCGGAGGAGCATTCGCTGGCCTATCGCGATCTTGTGCGGGGCCAGGCGCTCGATCTGCCATCGGGCGAGGCCGTTGCGAACGCGATGGACGTAGAGCCGCTTTCCAGAGACGAGATCGGCCTGGCAGCGCTGGGTTGGAAAAGCGAAACGCCGCTCTGGTACTACATCTTAAAGGAGGCCGAGGTTCGGCATAACGGCGAGCACCTGGGCGCGGTAGGAGGACGCATCGTAGCCGAGGTCCTGCTCGGCCTGATCGACGCCGATCCCGGCTCCTATCGCAATGCCGACGAGGAGTGGCGGCCCGAACTGCCCGGTACACGCGAGGGCGACTTTACCGTTGCCGACCTGCTGGCCTTCGCGAAGGCCATCTGAACAATCAGTTTTTTCGTGATTACAGCTACCTGTGAACAGCCTTCCCAGAGCAGTGAAGGCATATAAGAGACGATGGGGGTATACGTTCTTTCCACTTTACTGCTGCTAAGGAGGATTTGATGAGCGTCGCTTTAACGACTGCGCAAACCGCACGCCGCCAGAGGTTTGCGTTCGTTCTACTCTGCCTGACACGGTTCATGGTTGTGCTCGATGCCTCGGTCGTAAATGTGGCATTGCCATCGATGCAGCACGATCTGGGCCTTTCAACTCAGGCGCTACAGTGGGTGGTCAGCGCCTACTCGCTCACCTTCGGCGGCTTCCTGTTACTCAGCGGGCGCGCAGGCGACCTCTTTGGACGACGCCGGTTGCTTATAGTGGGCCTGGCGCTCTTCTCTCTCGCTTCACTCGCCGGGGGCTTTGCATCAAGCAGTATCTGGTTCATCACTACGCGCGCTATTCAGGGGCTTGGCGCCGCGCTGGTTGCACCAACGACGCTTTCGCTGATTGCGACGCTCTTTGCGGAAGGCCCTGAGCGCAATAAGGCGTTTGGGATTATGGGTTCTATCACTTCGTCCGGCTTCGCTGTAGGAGCATTGCTGGGTGGGCTTCTTGTAGCTGGCCCCGGCTGGCGCTGGGTAATGTTTATCAACGTGCCGATTGGCGTTCTGGCAATTGCGCTCGCTCCTATTCTTCTGGAGGAAAGTGGCGCTCAAGCGGAGCAGCGGCATATAGATGTGCTTGGAGCTGTCGTTATTACGACTGGCCTTATCGCGCTGGTGGCGGTACTTGGTGAGGGCAATGTTCTGGGGTGGCTATCCTGGCAGGCAATCGGCCTCTTTGTGCTCGCTCTGGTGCTGATTCTCGCCTTTGTGAGCATTGAATTGCGCTCTCCGGCTCCACTGGTCCGGCTCGGCATCTTTCGCCTGGGCACGCTGAGTGGAGGGGATATGGTTGGCCTTTTAGGCCCTGCCGCTTTTGTTTCTCTGCTGTTTATGCTTACGCTCTACATGCAGAAGGTACTTGGTTATTCAGCGGTAGAGACAGGACTGGCTTTCTTGCCAATGGCTCTGACGCTCATGGTGGTCTCGAACCTCGCCTCGCGCCTGGTTGCTCGTATCAGCGTTAAAAGCGTTCTCGTCGGCGGAATGGTAATTATAACCTTCGGCCTGCTGTTCTTCACGCGAATGTCTACCACCGGCACCTTTCTCGGTATGCTACTGCCAGCAATGCTCATTGTAGCCATCGGGCTTGGCTGCGTTTTTCCGGCCATGTTTATTGCAGGCACGGCAGGTGTGAGCAATAACGAGCAAGGATTGGCTTCGGGACTGCTCAACACCGCACAGCAAGTTGGTGCTGCTATCGGGTTAGCGATCACAACCACTATCGCGACGGGCCGTACAACGGTACTGCTGCGCAGTGGAGCGAGTAGCGGGGCCGCGCTGGTCGGAGGATTTCAAAGCGCTATCTTTGTCTGTGCTGGCTTCGCGATAGCTGCCGCTTTGATAGCAATGGTGGTGATTCGGGAGCACGAATGCACGCAAAGTCTCGCCAATCCTTCGCTTGCCGAGCATTGCCATAGTGCTCGTCCGTTCGCGATTCATATTCCTCACGTGGCGTTGAGGTACAGCAGTACGAGCGTTTCATCGGAGATAGAGCGGTAAGTTTCTGAAAGAGCGAGCAAGCCATGTCATCCTTCGCCGCCGCTCAGGATGACATGGCTTTCCCCCTTACCGATTCTGGTCGTTAAAACTCATTATCCGCCCCAAAAATGGGTGCTCCGTCTCCCCAGGCGGGCGGATAAATCCGGCCCCTGCCGACGTTATCCCGCTGGCACTGTGATTCGGTCCCAGCCGATCAGTTGCAATTGGGTGCCGGGCTGTGGCAGAGGCGATGCGACCTGGACGCGTTTGCCGGTCTGGAGGTTGATGGACCAGAGCTTGTAGCTGCCATCGGGGTAGACGGCATTGAGCAGGAGCATGCCGCCGAGTGGTGCCAGGGCGATGTTGCTATCGCAGATTGGTGAGACGCCGGGCGGGTTCGGGGAGTTGCAAAGGCTGACGGCCCCCGGCGCGGCATCGGCCAGCACGACGCTATCGGCCTGCGGCGTCGCACCCAGCTTCACCACCACGAATTTGCCGTTGATGTAGCGCATGATCTCCAGCGACATGTCGGCGGCGTAGCCGATGGGCACGGCATCGGCGTAAGGCCGCAGGAGCCGCATATGCGTGCCATCGCTATTGACGGCATAGATGCCGGCCCGTCCGGCTGGCCCCTGCCTGTTGGAGAAATAGACTGTGGTGCCGTCGGGGCTGAGCCAGTAGCTCGTATTGGAGACGCGAAACGTTACGGGATGCGCTGCCGCGCCAGCGGCGCCGACCTGGACGCGACAGAGTTCGCCTTCGCAGGCTCCCTGTCCTCCCACAAAGTAGAGGTAGCCGTCGCGATAGAACGCGAGCCGGGCTATCTCGACCTGCTGCCCTGACTGGCTGCTCACCGGCAAGGGGATGATATTGACGCTCTGTCCGCTCCGGGTATCGACCTCCATCACGCCTTCCCCCGCCGCCAGGACGAGCGCGTGGCTACTATCGGGCATCCAGATAGCATTGCCGGCCACGCCGTCGTTCAGCGTATAAAAGGCTCCATTGCCGCCTGGGCGCGGCAATCGCCAGTAGAATGCCTTGCCCTGGCTCGAATACTGGTACAGCACGGTATTGCCATCGGAGGAGACGCCATCGACGCGCGTGTCGGGCGGAAGTTTCGCGGCGGTGAGCAGTGTATTCGTTCCGCTATATGCATCGATATTGACGATGCCGCTCCAGCCGATCTTATCATTATTTTCGGCAACCAGCACGCTGCGCCAATCGCTAAAGGTCCGCGACATGGGAGGCGCAGGAACCTGCAAGCGGTCCCAGCCCTTCAATGCCAGCAGCTTCGCGCCGGCGGGGATCGAGAGCCGGAACTGCTTGCCGCTGCTCAGGTCGCCATACCACAGTTCTTCATGACCATCGGCATAGAGCGCCCTTGCAACGAGCGCGCGCCCATAGGGGGCCACGGCAACCGAGCCGGGCGCGATATACGCAGCACCCGGCGCCAGATCGTCCAGCAACACACGATCCTGCGCCGGTTTCGCGCCCATCTTCACCACCTGATAGCGGGCGCCGATATTTCTGAGCGTCAGCAGGCTATTATCGGCGGCATAGCCAATCAGCCAGCCGGCATTGCCGCGCACGACGCGCGCATTGGAGCCATCGGCATTGACCGCATAGAGCGTGTTCTGGCCGTCGCAATGGTAATAGATCGTCGTTCCAGTGGGGCTTAACCAGAAATCGCGCCCGAGGAGACAGGGCGTTACCGATTTCGTAGCTCCGCCTGCGATACTGACGCGGTTTAAAACGCCCGCGATGCCTTTTCTGGGGACAAGGTAGTAGAGGTATCCTCCGTAATAGAAGCGAATATCAGGAGATGGAATAGAGGGCAGGATATCTTGTACCAGCGCGCCAGAACGCGCATCAACCTGTTTGACGCCATGTGGCGCGCTGATGAACACATAGCGATCATCGGTGCTCCATACGGTGTGGCTACCCATGCCAGGGAGGATATACAGCGCCGGGCCTGGAGATTGTGGCTGGAAAGTATACGTGGTCTTCGTCCGCTGACTGTTATAGATGCGATAGAGCAGCCGCTCACCATCATGAGAGATGCTATCGAGGTCAATAGTCTTCGTCGTCGCTGCGGACGCCAGGGTGACGCCAGTGTTGCTGGCGGGATCCTCATTGACGACCATCAGGCTGTTGTCACGCACAAAGGTCATCACAACTGAGGACCAGCCGGACACCGGCGCCGGCGCGGGGGCCATGCGCGGTGCCACTACCCTGCCAGCGGGGTTTGAACGGAGCATCACAAGGTGGCTGAACAGGCTCAGAGAGGCGATAATGAGAGCGGCTGCGGCGACCAGCGAGAGCGCCCCTTGCAGTATTCTGGAGGATCGGCGTGGCGCACGACGGGGACGCTCACCAACGGGCGCCAGGGTTCGCCAGGCGGCGCTCTCCGCTCCTGCGCGCTCAACGTCATGTGCTACAGCCTGTCCGCTTCGCGCCAGCGCTGGCTCACGCCTGATCGCCCTCAGCGTATGATCGGTGGTCGGGGGAACCTTCCGTTCGCCTTCCGCAAGCAGGTCGCGCAGCAGTCTGCGCTGTTGAGTGCGCAATCTGCGCGCACGCCTCAGCGTCTCGCTACAGGTCGGACAATACTCCACATGCGCACGCAGCTGCTCTATCAGCAATACATCGCGGCTATCCTCCTCAAATACGTCGACTGCCGTCCAACCCGGGGCATCGTATCCGTCCAGCTCATCAACCATGCGCCAGCAGTGAGCGCTGAGCGAGCATGGAGGAAGATCGAAACTGTGAGCACCAGGGAGCTTATCCGTCATGCTTTTCCTTCCTGATCGAGACTGGCATAAATACGTTGAAATGCCTGTCGAGCGCGCGAGAGCCGACTGCGCACCGCCGAGAGCGAGTCCTGCATCGCCTCGGCGATCTCACGATAGGAGAAGCCTTCGGCATCCAGCAGCAGGCAGAGTGCTGAGGAGGACGGCAACTGCGCCAGCGCGCGCTCTACCAGATCACGCCGCACGATACGCTCCTCGAATGGTTCCTCGCTCATCAGATAATCCTCGCTCGACTCCTCAAATATATCATCATCTCCCCCCTGTGGGGGCGAGAATGGGATTACCGTGACATGTTTGCGCCGCCGCCATTCGCTGCGCAGTTGATTGAGCGCAATCCGATAGAGCCAGGGTGCAAAATGCAACTCCCTGCCATTCATGCGCGGTAAGGCCCGGTATGCCGCCAGAAAGGTCTCCTGGCAGAGATCCTGCGTGAGTTGCACATCATGAGTCATCCCATAGAGCATACGTCTGATGCGCGGCTCATAGGAGATCACAAGGGCCTCAAACGCTGCCATCGAACCCTGGCATGCCTCAATCGTGAGGCGGGATTCATCATCAACGACGTTCATGTAATCCCATCATCCAGGCAGAGGGATCGCATAAGATCCTCTACTCATACTAATGCATTACCAAACGATTTTATCTCGTGAGTAATCTCATATTTATGAATATTTCTGATTTCGGGCTTCTCGCGCCAGTGCACCTCACTATTAACCCCCTGGCGGGTGTCGCAGGCGCCTGTCTGCCATCAGAAGCCATTACCCCTGATTATTATGCAGGAAGAAATGAGCATGAGACTATGAACTAGTTCACATTTTTGTAGATAAATATGGAGATGTAGAAAGCAAGGGGGGAAAAGTATGCTATTCTGCCGACGGCATTCAGTGGCCTGTCTGTTTGTATTTGCTGCGTGCAGTCCGCACCACACGCAGCAAATACAAACAATGGCACAGCACCTGCGGCGCTGTGCCACCCGCTCTTGAGCGGACCCGAGAAGTTCTCTTTTCTAAAAAACTACGGTTCGGGAGGCAACTCCGCCAGCGATGATTTCACCTCGATATAGCGGGCGAGAATAAAGATGAGATCAGAGAGCCGGTTGAGATAGCGTATGACCTCGGCATTCTGAATCACACCATCGTGCAGCAGCTTCACGGCCATACGCTCGGCGCGGCGAATAATGGTGCGGGCCAGGTCAAGCGCGGCTCCGTCGAGCGTATCGCCCGGGATGATAAACCTGTTAGGGATCTCGACCTCGCGTTTCAACTCGTCCTCGATCTTTTCCAGGCGCTGCACATGCTCAGCAGTCATGCGCAGTCCTATCTGTTCGTAGTTCTCTGGCGGCGTTGCCAGTTCGCCCATAAGCAGATACAGCTCCTGCTGAACGCTATAGATGATTTCTTTTACCTTCTGATCCTTCGCGACTGCCCGCGCCAGGCCCAGAGCGGAGGTAGCCTCATCAACAGTACCGAAGGTATCGGGACGTGGATCGTATTTGGGAACGCGCTGCGCGCCCAATAAACCGGTATAGCCGGTGTCGCCGCTGCCTGTTGTCACCTTTGCCATATGTTTCCCCTGTCTATAAGAAATTTACATGCCGTGTAAAAGCGGCCATGTCACCCTTAGCCGCACTCAGGATGACATGATGGCGCGAAGGATCTGCATGCCCCTTCCTGGTCTGCCGGGGACCAGACGGACGCGCTGCTGCTGCGCGCCGCCAGATCCTGCGCTGCGCTCGGGATGACATGCCAGAGCCATACAGTTCACGCCTCCGGGGGAGAACCCCCGCGCCTACCGCTATCCTCGATAGCGGTAGGCGCGGCTGACGCGCCGCCAGTCCAGTTCACGCCCGCGCACCGGGCGCTCCTCATTGAGAGCCTCTAACCTGTTTGTCGCCAGGAAACGCCGCCGCAGGTTCGATAGATCGATCTGTTCGTCGGGAGGAAAGAAGGCCCGATAGAGCAGCGCCGCCTCGGCCAGCGTCAAAACCCCATCGCCGGGCACCGGCGGCTTCAGCACATTGAGCGGGCGCGTCTCCTTGCTGACCGGCCCATCGGTATCGCGCTGCCACCACGGCAGGGGTTCATCTCCTGTCTGGTATTCTACCGCATGCACAGCGCCCATATCCGCCAGGTAACGCAGTATAATCTCCGGATCGCGCTGCACCTGAGAGCGCAAAGTGTGCAGCGCGGACTGCAATCCCGGCTGCACCTCTGGATCGAGGATTCGGCGGCCAGATTCAATTTCCTCTACCGGCACCCATTTCACATGCAAGCTCGGCACCGGCTGCTTATGCAAATTGGGACGCAGTTCGTCGCGATTCGCCCGCAGCAGCATGCTATGGATCAGCGAAACGGCGGCCCCTCGCTCGGCGCTCCCCCATACGTGAACCTGCTGCTCCTGCCAGCCGGCCTTGAGCTGGAGCAGAGCCGCCTGCGCGGGCCACATCAGCAGCGCCTCCAGTATACGCTCCACCGCGTCAGTTACCGTTTCAGAGCCAAGCACCAGGCGCATCGGCGGTCCCCAGGGGCCATCACGCAACAAAACCCACAGCGACCAGTTACGCACCGCGAACGTGACCACGCTGGCGGTAACAATCAATCGGCGCGGTGTGGCCTCGTGTGACGGCTGCTGATCTACTGGCGTATTGGGCCTGGGTAGAAATGTGCTCATCTACTGTTCCCTGCTCTGCTCCGCTCTCGACGGATCGATGGTCAAAATACTATCTATCGATTGTCCTTATTCTACACCTTTCGCGCAAGTATCTGCTGCCCCTGAAGATTCAGGGCTATATAATGCTCCCCACCCCGCGCCCCGCAAGGAGGCGGCCGCCCCCTTGACCCCCGCTTCGGGCGAGCATTCAATAGCCCTGCTGAAGATTTGTTGAGGCTTGCGCAGACTCGCAAAGGCATGTTACACTAAAGCGTGTCTATTTCTTCGCCAGATACAACAAATGCCTGGTGGCGGCGGCTGCGCCCCCGGCTGACCATACTCTATCTCTGCTTTGCCCTGGCTCTGCTCGCCATTAGCGCGGCCGGCCAACTGCGCCTGCGGGATGAAATCGGCAAAACCTTCGGCGGTTTCTTCTGGGCCATTGCCGATAAGGAGGTCGTTTTTGTTGCAACGCCCCCGCAGCTCCCGCCCCTGACGTTCACCCACTCACTGACCGGCGATACCCATATTATTTCTGCCAACGGACAGCAGGGCACTGCGGGACTCACCACCGCTTATCAACTGTCCCGCCCCGGTACACCCATCACTTACACAGTCCTGCATAATAACCAGCATGCATCGTTTATCCGGCCCGCCGTCACGTTCACACCCGATATGTGGTGGGAGAGCTACGGGCTGCCACTGCTCGCCGGCATAAGCTGGCTCATCGCTGGCGCTCTGCTGCTGACCACTGCCAGCGATTGGAACGGGGCCGTGGAGGGCCTGACGCTGCTGCCCGGCGCGATGCTGCTGCTGCTCTACAGCCACCTGGGCAACGTCCAGCAGGCATACCAGCCGGATATCGTCGTTCAGCTCCTCTGGACACCCGCCTTCGCCCTGCTGGGGGCCGCGTTTATCCACCTCAGCCTGATCTACCACCCACAAGCCTTATGGGCAGGTCGCAAGCCGGGCCTGATGATTGATGGACTCCCCTATCTGCCACTGGTTGCGCTCGTGGCCTACGAGTGGAGTTCTTTTATTATTTTCAAGCATGTATCCATGCACATCAATCTGCTTGCCAGCCTGGGCTACGGTATCATCGGTGGTCTTGTGAGCGCAGGCATCGGCCTGAGGTCGCTTGGCCTGCTCTGGCTCCCGGAGCTATTGGGAGGCTCCAGGGACAGGACCCTCGCCACCCCGATCTCCCCGCACATCCGCCGCCGTATCGTCGATATGCTGATGCTCTGGTTCACCGGCGCGGGGCTGGTTCTCTGGTGGCTCGTCGCATTCCCTATCCTGCTGAGCGGTGAACCGCTCCTGCCGCTGCCAGCATTCTATATACTGGCTACTCTCTATCCACTCATCCTGCTCTATGCTATCCGCAAGTTGCGCCTGCTGGACCGCATACAGAGCGCACTGGAGCTGCGCGAGGAGGAACTGAACGAGCAGCGGAGACGCGTGGACGATCTCTTGCAAATCAATAGAGAATTGCAGCGAGCGACCTCGATCCTGCTGCGTGCCGATGCACGCCTGCGCTCGATGCTCTCGCAGCGCATTCACGACCAGCCCAAACAGCAGGCGCTGCGTATCCGCTCGCTGCTCGGCCACTGGCAGCATAAGCTGCGTGTGGAGGCCGAACGCGACGCGGAGGGGAAAGTGACCGTGCAGCCCATTATCGAGGCGCTGGGCAAAGTGCGCAAGATCAGCGAGGAACTGGAGGATGATCTGGGCAGCCTGCAACTGCTGGTCGAGGATGCCTATCAACGGCGCAGCCTCGGCCTGAAACTGCACCTCGACAAACTGATCCGCGAAGATCTGCCTTCGCTGCACCCCGAGTCGCCCTTGAAGGTGCGCGCCGACCTGTGGGCGCTCGATGTCCTCAGCCCCGATCTGGAAGAGACGGCGGAGGGCGCCAGGATCGCCGAGGCCATCTCTTACACCGTCACGCAGGCCCTGCTCAATATCTATAACCATGCGGGAGCCACTTTCGCCACGGTGCGCACGCTCTATAGCAATGGCGTGCTGGAAGTATCAATCGTCGATGACGGGCGCGGCTTCGATCCCGATACGATTTCACCTGAAAAAACCAGCCTGTTCAAAGCCCGCCTGAAAGCTCGCGAAGCCGGAGGCACGATGACCATCCAGTCGTCTCCGCGTCCCCAGGAAGGGCACGGCACAATCATTACGCTGCGCCTCCCGATACCGCCCTCCGCGCGCAGAGCCGCCGGCGCTCCTCAAGCAGAAACGGAACCAGAAACGAGAGGGATCCAGGAAAATCAAAATTCTCAATTACTCCATTGAAGGAAGGGAAGCCTGTCACGACCCGGTATAAGCCCGATAAGCATGGGGCTGGCTAAATACTCCTGCCTGAATCACCCACGGTGCCAGCTGTAATAAAAGCTGGCAAATTATGACCTCATATGGATATCCCTCAGACAACCTGAATAAGAAGCATACGTAAAGCATAGATAAACATAAGAAATTATGTGTTGAACCACCTTTTCCCCGCAACTCGAAAGCTTCATTCGTTTAGCCAGATAATAATATAATTTAAAAATATTACTCGAAGTAATATAATATTATATATTATTATATTAAATACAAAATTATTTATATTTCATTTTCTAAACACGAAATAGTATATTTTATCTGATTCTTTACCAATTCATAACCTACTCGTAACATATATTTAGTATCTAATATATTAGAGACTACCATACACTCTCTAATCGGGAATTCCCTTGTAACCATGGTAGCTCTTTCTCTGATGGTCGTATGATGTATTTCTCGGAAAGGAGAAGCATCCATGAAAAAACTTTTGTTGCCGGCTCTGGTTGCTCTGGCTCTTCTTGGAGCCACTTTTGCCACAAGTAATCGTGCGCATGCCGCCCCGGCATTCTCCCCAGATCTGGGCAGTCCAGGCATTTTGATCGCCTCCCAGGCTACTCTCCTCAATGATGGCAGTAACCCTGGGGAACTCGACGTGACAGTCTCTTACGTGTGCCCATCTACTACTACCGCCCCAAGCATCGATGTCAGCGTCACCGAAACCGCCGCAGCGGATGGGACAACGGCCACAGGGACCGGTAGCGTGCCACTCATCAATTGCGATGGGACCGCACATAATGTCGCTGTCGATGTCGCAACGACTGTCTACCCTCAGTTCAACCTTGGTGCTGCAACTGCGACAGCGACCCTGCTAAGTGGCACAACTACTGTGGTCTCAACAACGTCCACTATCAGAATCGCAGCTTAACACTCGTCATACTTCGATGAGCCTCTAATCCCGCAGGGGCACATCGCTTGAAAGGAGAAACATCCATGAAGAAACTTGCTTTGTCAGCATTGATTGCCCTGGCTCTGCTCGGAGCTACCTTTGTCACGAATAATCGTGCGCATGCCGCTTCGACGTTCTCTCCAGATCTGGGTAGCCCGGGCATCCTGATTGCCTCCCAGGCCAGGCTTCTCAATGACGGCAGTAACCAGGGGGAGCTCGACGTGACAGTCACCTACATATGTCCAACTACTACGTCTACCCCTGCAAGCCTCACAGTAACCGCCACCGAAACCGCCGCAGCGGATGGGACAACGGCCACAGGGACCGGTAGCGTGCCACTCATCAATTGCGACGGAGCCGCACATAATGTCGCTGTCGATGTCGCAACGACCACCTATCCTCCATTCAATGTAGGTGCCGCAACCGCAACTGCAACCATACTGGATTCCACTGGAGCCACCGTGGTCGCAACCCCGGCAGCAGTCCCTATTAGAATCGCCGCTTAATAGCCATCCGGTTGATGTGACTCAGCCTCTGCTCAGGTCGCAGTAAGAAGATGCGAAGGCCGATCATCAGATCGACCCTCGCATCCTTCACAAACCTCGATTGGTTGGCCTCCACCTGTACTGACCTCAGAAGCCTTCCTGCTGCCAACGGACAGCTACCACACGCCCAACGTATCCGGGCGCATATTTTTTATTTAACAGGCTCCTTTCCCGATTCCATCTCTATACTATCTTCATAATGAGCATAGAGGCGTTAGTGATGTCGGCCCCGGTGAGGCTACTCGCAAGTGTAACTGTGAATGTAGACGTGTTAGTCAAGGTGAGCGCATCACCAGGCATCAAACTGACGATGACCTGCTCGTTAAATTGTTCATCGGTTCCCGCGGTATAGTCACCTCCCGCTACGGCTGTGCCGTTAACCCGGAGTTCGAACTGGTTGGTTCCTCCGCTCGTTATCGAGACCATAACGACGTAGGTGCCAGCAGCGTTTACAGTGATTGTGTCGCTTCCGACCACATGGCTAAATGCAGCTGTCATGGAACCATTCGAATCAAAGGCGACATTAGTACCGTTGGGCACCAATTGAAAAGAATGGTTATAAATGTAAGCGTATTGGCTTAACCCTCCAGCAGGCCCCGTTGCGCCCGTAGCACCGGTGGGACCCGTCGCTCCA
>Ga0070740_10001851_pt1 | contig 27139 bp, 28 predicted proteins | sample Coa_R2_FD_67286 | JGI IMG/M metagenome (GOLD analysis project Ga0070740, IMG submission 67286) | Surface soil microbial communities from Centralia Pennsylvania, which are recovering from an underground coalmine fire - Coalmine... | ecosystem: Environmental > Terrestrial > Soil > Unclassified ...
GCTTGGTCGGTTATCCAATCTATAAAAGATTTCCAATATTCTGTGCCAACTAAGATAATAGGAACACGAGACATCTGATGTGTTTGAATAAGCGTAAGCACCTCTCCAAGTTCATCCAACGTGCCAAATCCTCCGGGGAATACCACGAATGCTTTTGAGTAACGAGTTAACAACCACTTTCTGGCATAAAAATAATTTAATTCAAAGTATTGTTGAACACAGGGATTTTTTCTTTCTAAGTTCTTAACTCCAATGCCCATGCTAACTCCCTTGCCCCTGCCGGTACCTCCTTTTAAGGCACCACAACTGGCAGCTTCCATAATACCCGGACCACCACCGGTCAATACTGAAATATCTCTATCAATGAACAATCGAGCCAGTTCATTTGCTTTATGGGCATAGGGATCTGTTTGAACAAAGCGAGAGCCTCCAAAAATTGTTATGATAGGTCTTGGCAAAGAAGAAACTCTCCAGGCTCCGTAGATCATTTGAAAATTGACCCGCAAAAGTTGAAAAAATAGCTTAAGACTGGTCCAAACCCTTTGTAAAAACATGATACTCCTTACCAAAATCCTATTTTTATTGTGGATAGTAGCCTAAAAACTAAATTAGAAACAAGAAAATAAAGATACTTTTTGCGATTTATAGCACTTTGTTTATGCTATTATTTTATTGGCTAAAGTCTGAATAGCGCAATGAGTAGACAACTGAGAACCATGCACAGAAATGCCCTATTACCGAGGCTGAGTTATTCAAGTTGAATATTAACACAAAAGTATGGTAGAATTAAAATAATCTGAAAGTTAGGGAAAAGCGAAAAAGCCTATTTTTCTTATTACTTCCAGCTTTTTTGCAACAACAAGGAATATATGGTGAAAGCACATAAAAAGGCTTATTATTCCATCATTTTGTCCCTATTTATGGGCGGAATTTCATATGCTCCGGCTATAATTGCGCAAGAGCAATCCCCAATACAGCCTGAAACATGGATAACAATTTTTGTTCATGGCATTATGAGTATCAAACCACATCTATCATTCGGTAACTTTATGCGCTTTATGACTGATAATGTGCATGGTACTGTCTATTCCAAAACGGTTGAATTAATGCGCGATGATATTATTTTCCATCAAAATCAGGCCATGCAACAGGTGGGACTTAAAAAAATAGATCCTTACGATGTTGCCCCCGGAAATGCCTCAAGCGCTATGGCCCTCGTTTTTGAACAAATGTCTGCTTTCGCCAATACTGGTCTTAAGATAGAGAATCATTATTATACCTTTGGTTGGTCAGGGCTATTAAGCCCAAAACAACGGTATGCCGATGCAATCAGCATGTATAACGCAATTGCCAAAGAAGTTGCTTCATATGTAGCTCATGGTGTTAATCCTAAAGTTCGTATTATTGGTTACAGTCATGGCGGTAATGTGCTCTTGAATTTAGCGCTTGCCCGTCAACAATCAACGATTGCTGAAACCTTTACCGTTAATGAGCTTATTCTCCTGGGTATGCCAGTGCAAGCAGAAACTGATCATCTGATTAATGATCCGATATTTGAAACCGTATATCATCTCTATTCACGGGGTGATCGTATTCAAAAGTTGGATTTCTTTTCATTCAATCGTTTCTTTTCAAGCCGTTTATTTAAAAATCGTGAAGATTTTCAATTACCGGAAAAACTGATCCAAATTCAGTTGAAATGTACTCGCAATGCCAAACCCACAATCACCGCAGATAAACAGAATGAATTATATAATTTTGCAAACAATGCAATTCTTTCAGGCACTTCACGATTATTGCGGGATGCATCTCCTGGCCATACTGAATTATGGTTCTTTGGATGGACCCCTGGTAACTATCGCAATAATTTCCCGTTATACCCGCTGCCTGCAGCATCATTGATTCCGCTCATATTGCGTGAGGCGCGTAATTTCCAACATAAGGAATGGTATGAAAAACCAACCTTAATAGATATTCGCCCTGAGCAAGAAGTAATATTGATACGTAATCAAAAATCAAAGAAGATGCTTACTATTGCACAATTTTTACCAAAATCTGAGCTTAATAGATTGGGCAAACAAGTGATGCAGTATAAGCCGGAAATTTACAACCAGGAGCTGTATTTTGGAGGCATTCAAAAAGCATTGCAACAGGCACAAGATATGCATAGCCAGAAAGTAAAAAAACATAAAATGGCAAAAAAAGAACGAGCTCGACATAAGAAGAAAATGCTTAAAGAATTTAATGAACAATCCAATCTTGCAGTAGCAATCGACGGATTAAACTCAAAATAGTTCTTAAAAATTATTACAACATAGAAAGTCTATATGATAAAAGCCGCATCATTGCGTAGTCTAACACTCGCATTACTTATCGTTTCTGCCCCTTTTCAACTGAATGCACTACCAACGGTAAGAGATGCATTCACGATTGCAATAAAAACTACTGGATTGGTTAGTGCAGGTTATGGTTCTTTGCAGGCGCTCTGTGCTCTACAGAAAACGATACAAGCATATGGGTCCTATGATAATTACGAAGAATATGTATTAAAAGAAGAGCGCAATGAAAATCTGGTAAAAGCAGCAATGGGTTTTGGAGGGGCTGGATTAGCGGGTTTATTGTTAGCTGAAGGTATTAGTTTAAGCAATATTGCCCATGCTCTTGAAATATCATATCTGATTACGCTGCTGCGCAGAATATAGATTATTCCTGATCATAATGATCATCGTCATGATCAACTAATTCATGATTAGTTGATGGATGATGAGCAACTTTTAAATGTTGCCAAATATTCAAAAAATCATCCATACTCATTTGCTGAGCACGCAATGCAAGAGTTTGATCAGAAATAGAATCTAAAGAATAATGGGATTGTGAAAGATTATTTTTCAAGGTACGTCTTGGTTGCCTAAAACAAATCTTAATAAATTTCCAGAACTCGCTTTCTCGTTCAATTGGCTTTATATTCATTCGTGGCTTGAAATGAAGCAATCGTGAATAAATTTTTGGCGGCGGGTAAAAAGCACCAGGTGGTATTTTTTCCATTTTTTTCCAGTCAAAATAATATTGGAAAAAGAGTGATGGAAATCCATATCCTCGACCGGATGTTTTCAAGATTTTTTCTGCCACTTCCTCCTGCACCATGATGACCCCTTCTTGCAACAAATGCCGATTACGTTGCAAAAGACGCAAAATAGGAAAAGTAACTTGATACGGCAAATTCGCCAAAAGAATCCAGGGTTTATATGGTTCAAAAATCGAAAAATCGAGATCTAAAATGTTTTGTTCATTCACCGTCAATCGTGCATCATGAATGGAAGATCGCACGTATGTTGCCCACTGATGATCAATCTCAAATACCCACAACCGCGCGAGTGGTTTTTCCAAAATTGCTCGTGTTAAAAAACCATCTCCACAACCAATCTCAAAAACTGAGCTATTATTATCTAATGGTACCGCATTGGTGATACGATGCACTACACCATGATCACGTAAAAAATGTTGCCCGAAATTCTTTTTTAAGGGAATTCCTTTAGAATATCCATGCGCCACGAGATAACCTTAATGTTTTTACTATTATTGCATCAAAGTATCTTTGAAGAAATCTAACTCTTCAAGAACTTTTCCTGCGCCATTGACCACGCAAAAGAGTGGATTTTCCGCAACACGTACTGGAAGACCTGTTTCTTTAGCAATTAAGCGGTCTAAACCTTTTAATCCAGAACCACCACCAGACATCATTATGCCACGATCAACTAAATCCGCAGATAGTTCAGGTGGGGTATTTTCTAAGGCAACACGAACTACGTCAACAATGCTTGCAACAGTTTCTAATAATGCTTCGTTTACTTCAGGACCGGTCAACGTAATTGTTTTTGGAACGCCGGTAACTAAATCGCGCCCTTTAACTTCCATGCTTTCTTCTTTATTAGCTAAAAGCATAGCTGAACCAATCTCAATTTTTACTCGCTCAGCAGTACGTTCACCAATGAGTAAATTGTATTTACGCTTTACATATTGCACAATGGCACGATCCATTTCGTCACCACCAACGCGCACTGAACGACAGAAAACAACATCTTTAAGGGTAATTACCGCTACTTCTGTAGTACCACCACCAATATCAACAATCATACTACCACAAGGATCTTGCACTGGTAACCCAGCTCCAATTGCCGCCGCCATAGGCTCTAAAATAGTATACACTTCACGTGCACCTGCTTGCTTTGCAGAATCTTCTACTGCTCGGCGCTCAACTTGCGTGATACCTGAAGGAACACCAATAATCATGCGCGGGCGTACCAAGGTGCGTCTATCATCGTGTACTGCACGAATAAAATAGCGCAACATGCTCTCAGTCAATTCAAAATTCGCGATAACGCCATCGCGCATTGGTCTGCAGGCAACAATACTTTCAGGGGTTTTACCTAACATCTCTTTAGCACTTCTTCCTGCTGCCAAAACCTGATTAGTATGCGCTTTTACTGCTACCACCGATGGTTCATTAAGAACAATTCCTTTATTGCGTACATAGACTACCGTATTTGCGGTGCCCAAATCTATGGCAAGATCATTTGAAAAGATACTAAATAACTTTTTAGCCGGGAAAAATTTAAATAATTGTTTCATGTGGATACATCTTCCTATTAAGCAGCCAAATATAATCTTACCAATTAAACTCTAGTCCTAATGAAATTTTAGTCGTTTTTGCTGAAGCATGTGCAGCAACAAAAGATACCGGAATATCCCAATTAAAATTTACTATCGGATTAAATTCACGAATCACTTTCATCTTACCAAAATCATAGAAAACACAAAGCGTCATATAATCTGAGGCCCACTCAGAAAATTTAACTACTTTATCTAATGAAACAGGAACTGTTGCATCAGACCGCTTATCAGTCCAATGATCTTCTGTATGAACAGAAATAGAATATTGCACGCGCGCACCAAAGCCTTCCCGTAAATTCTCAAATGAGAGATACGGAGACATAATAAAGGTAAACCCTGGATCAACTCTTGCAGGCCCCACTACTCCACCAAAAAGAGATGGTTCGTTACCAATTGGCATACGTTGCAAACAAGTTCTGGAAATACGTTTATTGATGCGGAATAGTAAACCAAGCTTCCAATCTTCTTTCAATTCAAGTTCAGCATCAGCATCTCCATATATTCCCCAAAAACCATCTCCACCAAAAGGAATTGATGATGGGTTATCTAATTTTCTACGAAGACCTGCTGGAATTAAAACCCCCAAACGTAACCCTGCATCAATGTGCCGGAATTTCAAGGTATAATCCCATGATTCACCAAAATGGAGATAAAAATCTAAGTCTCCCCACCCGACTTGATGCGACCGAGGTCCAAATAAGCAAAGCATTTCCTGCATTGAACGGCGCACCTCATCCAGCTCTTGTTCCTCCGATTTGGTGAGCGCCATAGAGTCATTTTTTTTAAGGTTAAAATGCTGATAAGAGTTAAGACTCATAATAAACCAAGTAAAACCAAGTGAGAAATTATTAGTTACTTGTTGTTGGAAATAAAAATCAACACCTTGTCCCTGCAACTTTTCCTGCACAATCCAAGGCAGTTCTAAATTACGAAATGCTGACCGCAGCGGATTAGGGCAACCGCGTGCCACAATAGCTTTAGCTATATCTCGCTGATCATATTTACCAAAAAGTTCGGGAATTCCTATTTCTTCATCAAATTCACCGAATGCTTGATGACCAGTTAGCATAAAAAAATTAAAAGCGCCGTGCGACGGCCTATCAATAACAGTAACATAAGGATGCTGAATAAGCGGAATAAAACGATTATCAAAAGACATCGTTTGCGTTAATCCTGCTGTACATAGCATTAGGATAAAAAACACAACATTGAATAAACGTTTAGCCATGATCATAGTCCTGAACTTTCCATCTACTATGGTGTATGCCCCGGTTTTAAATGCTCTCATTTTTCAAAAATTGGCTGCCATATACAGCATACGCAGTATATGGAGGAGAGAGAGGGATTTGAACCCTCGATCCCATTTTATTTATAGGATAACTGATTTCGAGTCAGCCGCTTTCGACCACTCAGCCATCTCTCCAAAAACCAGAGTAATTACATCAGTGTATGTATATAATACTTGATTCTTGTTTTTTAGAAAGATTTGCTGAGAAACAAAACGCAAAAATTAGTCTCTGCCTCTTTATAGACTTACCCTTGGATTATGTTACAATTTTCTGATCTTTTTTGATTCTGCTCACGATATATACCTTAAAGGAGTAGACATGACCTTACCTAATCTCCAAGCGATACTATTGGCTGCAGGCAAATCATCCCGTTTTCAAACAGGAAAAACAAAACTGCTCGAAAAAATTTGCGGCCAAGAAATGATTCTATATGCAACACGATTACTTGAACAATTATCTATTCCAACATCAATCGTTGTCGGATTTCAAAAAGAGCAAGTCTCCCATGTAGTAAAAGAATATCACGGTGATCTTATTTCCTTTGTAACTCAAGAAACGCAACGTGGAACTGGCCATGCATTATTGTGCAGCAAAGAACTTTGGAAACATGATAATATTCTTATTATGAATGGCGACGTTCCCTTAATACCACAAGGAACAATCACTGAATTATATTTCGCTCATCAAGCGCAAAATGCGGCAATTAGTTTTGTTATCGCTCATAATGCTGATCCCTCATTAGGCAGTTATGGACGCGTAGTTAAAGAAGATAATCAGATCGAAATTGTTGAAGCAAAACATTTTACCGGAGACCCCAACAAACATTGTTGCATCAATGCAGGCATTTATATAATTAATCGTAAGTTCTTAGAAAACAGCATTGCACAGATCAAGCCAAATGAATCTACCGCTGAACTATATATCACTGATTTAGTAAAAATGGCGAGTATGCAAGGTTTGCCGGTAGTCACCGTTGAAGCACCCTTTGATCGAATTCGCGGTATAAATACACTGCAAGAATTATGGATTGCTGAGCAAATCAAACGTGGCGAGTTAATTAAATATTGGATGGATCGGGGTGTTCATTTTTCTGTCGCACAAAATGTTCATATTGATTTGGATGTAACTATTGGTGCAGGAACAAAAATTGGTTGCGGTGTACATTTATTGGGAAAGACAGAAATCGGCATTAATTGTGAAGTACACGAATTTTCTTCTTTGCATACCTCTACCATAGGTGATAATACTATTATTTTTCCGCATAGCATCATCAAAGATACAACTATTGGCTGCGCAAGCAAAATTGGTCCATTTGCACACATTCATACCCAATCACACATCGGCGATCATAGTGTCATTGGCAATTTTGTTGAAGTAAAAAAAAGTTTTATTGGAAATCATACAAAGGCGAAACATCACGCCTATTTGGGTGATGCTCATATTGGATCCAATGTTAATATTGGTGCAGGAACCATTATTTGCAATCATAATGGAGCCACAAAAAATACTACCATAATTAATGATGGTGCATATATAGGAAGCAATAACACCCTAGTAGCACCTTTGACCATAGGCAAACAAGCATTCACCGCTGCTGGTTCTGTAATTACTGATGCTGTTCCAGCTGAGGCGCTTGCCATTGGCAGATCCCGTCAAGTTAACAAAGAAGGGTACGCAAAAAAAATTAAAGAACGCGCCCAACAACAAACAGCTGACCTACCAATTTCTACTCCATTAAAAGATTCTACAACCACACCAATCGATTAATACCTACGATGATTCGTTTTATACATACTGCTGATATACATTTCGGAATGGAAAATTACGGCAAACTTGATGTTAAAACAGGCATCCATTCTCGGCTACTTGATTTTGAAAAAGCACTCAATTTCTGTATTGATCGTGCTTTGCAAGAAAAAGTCGATCTTTTTCTTTTTTCAGGCGACGCCTATAAGACGGCAAATCCAAGTCCTACACAACAAAAACTTCTTATGCAATGTCTTTTGCGACTTTATAAAGCGGGAATACCTGTAGTAATTATCGTGGGCAATCATGATAATCCCCTCAGCTTTGGCAAAGCAAGCAGCTTGGATATTTTTGGCGATCTCCCATTAGATGGATTCCATGTGATAACTAAACCAACTACACTCGTTTTAAAAACTAAAAATGGCCCCCTGCAGATAGTAGGAATTCCTTGGCCAACACGCAATACTATTAGCATTTCATCCAAGCACATACTAAAATCTGCTGCACAAATTACCGAATATATAGCGAAAGCAGTTGGTACTATTATTTCAGATTTAGCACAAAAACTTGACCCTGAAATTCCCGCAGTGCTTGCTGGTCATTTAACAGTAAGTTCTGGTATATTTTCAGGTTCTGAAAAACGTGCAATTTATGGTACTGATCCGGTGTTACTACCCTCACAATTGGCTATAAAGCCATTTGACTATGTAGCACTTGGTCACCTGCACCGGTATCAAAATTTAAATCCTAACGGATATCCTGCAGTGGTATATTCAGGTTCAATAGAGCGAGTAGACTTTGGTGAACGAAAAGAAGAAAAAGGATTCTGTTTAGTAACTATTTCAAAAAAAGATGCAGCGGTTCATGAGTTTATCAAAGTGCCAACACGGCCCTTCATACAGATTGAAGTCCATTTGCAACCAAATTTGGATCAGACAGAACAGATTCTTAATGAAATTAATCAGCATGTTATAACAGATGCTGTTGTAAAAATTCTCTATCATTTACCTGCAGGAAAAAAAGATGCTGTTGATTTACTTACCATACAGCGTGCATGCGCAGATGCTATTCATGTTGTAGGCATTATTCCTATCCGGCAACCAATGATACGAGATGCTCGTGCCTCGTTAAAAATTGATATGGACCTGCCAACATTACTTCATGCCTATTTTGAAACACGGCAAGAATTATCAAGCAAAAAAGATGAGCTTATTAAAAAAGCATTATTGCTGATGGAAGAACAGGAACAAGAAACAGAGCAACAGAGCTAGTTTTTTTGTGATGTTTTATCATCCATTGCAATTGCAGCAGTCAGTTGTGATTTATAGTTATTTAAATTTTTGGTAAGAGCTGCGTACTTATTGTTAACTTCAATTACACCTTCAATGGTATCAGGCATTGTATCATGACAATGCGCTAGCGCATTATTGCACTCGGCTATGAGCGTTTTTAATCTCATTATTTCAGAATCGCTTGTGTCATAAAAACTGCAGTAGCCGTAATACCAATCAGCTCCGTTAACGCCCTTTGAAATAAGTCTTTTAGGTTGCATCATCAAACATGGTCTTGATACTGACATCAAATGAACCTGACGAACTGATCCTACCATAGCTGGTCGCATAACTCTTGTTAATGACTGCATTGGATAAGTAACGTTGGCAGTTACTAATAAAAACAATACAAAAGAATAATACCTACTCACGTAATTTCCTTCATGCTACTTATTCATGTACACAATAGATGCACTATCAAACAAATTCTTTTCATACTCATCAAACATTTTCTCATAGAGAGGCTTACGCAAAAGATTAGAAATCTCCCGATAGCGAGTTTCTAAAGGAACAAGACGTTCTTCTTTGCGCTCAACCATGCGAAACATCTCAAACTGGCCAGAAATTTCCACCGGCATTGAAATTTGGCCATTCTGCATGTCTGCTATAAACATTTTATTTTCAGCCAAATCAGTTTTATTAATCCAGAATGGTTCACTCCATTCAACAAAATCAGGGCCTTTTCGACCTTCAGCAACTTCTTCTAATTCACTTCTGAGTACTCGCTTACTAACACCCGAATGAGCAATAGAGATGACAGCTCGCTGAACAAGAAACGCTGCTGGCTCATACTCTGGATGCGCATCATAATAAGCCTGAATATCTTTATCCGGAACTACTAGTCGTGATCTAATTCTAAAATCAAGCATAGAACCAATAGTAGTCATAATACCAAACTGCTGTTTACCTTCTTCATAGGTATAACCTGCTGCTTTGAAAATATCTTTTAACTGATCTGCTGATAAATTATTCTCTCGTTGCACCACTTTTAAATGCTTTTCTATAGATTCATCATCAGAAATCATCCTAAATCGTTTTGCATCTAAATACATTAACCGTTCAGTAATGATCTCATTCAACGTTCTAAAATTACCATCTAGACTCGGCCGTTCAACTTCTGATTTGATGATAATATCACTGCCTTCTTCACTGTATATAACAACCTCGATAGTATCTACCAAATAAGCATCATTAGGAATTTGAGGTTTCCCTTCTTCCTTTTTGTTTGTTCCGAAAGTTTTAGATTTCTTTTTTGAAGAAACATTTTTTTCAGCAGGTTGTGCTGTTTTTATTTGAACGCAATAGCCTGCAGCATATAAAAACATCAAAAGAACAATTAATTTTTTATTCATGATCATACTATTGGTTATGATACTTTATATAATAAAGGGGAATTTACCTAAGTAAATTCCCCTTCAATTATTACACTCTTTAATCAGTTTTAAGCTGCTTTAGGAGCTGGTGCTTGAGCAGGAACTTCTTCTTGTGCCGCTGCAGCAACTTGACTGTTTTCTTTTGGTTTGAAGAAATCTTCATTGACTACCACATGGTATTCATCTTTTAATTTACCGATTTCTTTATCAAACATCGCCATACGTTTTTCTTTTTCGATAAATTGCTTCAAACCAGCTTTTACTTGTTCAAATGGACGGTATGAAGCTTCTTGAGATTCAGTTGCACTTACTACCCAGAAGTTCTTATCATCACCTTTTACCACTTCAACCGTTGGGAATTTCTTTAATGCAACAATCTTATTCTTAACTGCATTATCGATTCCGAGACTTTGACTATTTACTTGCTTGAAGTCGCGTAATTTGCTTTCTAATCCAGATTCTTTAGCAGCTTTAGTAAAATCGCGACCCTTAGCTTTAGCAGCAAATGCTTTAGCTTCTTCTTCTCTGCTGAATGGAACGCCAGCCGCTTTAACACCACCACGAGATACTAATAAATCTGGCATGGTGTTTTTATTTTCATTGTAGAATTTCTCGATTTCAGCATCAGTTACTTCAATAGTATGCTTCAATCCAAAGTACTTGGTGTTTAACATACGTTTAACTGAACGTAACATGCGTGACAAATCTTTTTGGTATTCAGGATCTTCGTCAATTCTGTTGTCTTCAACAAATTTATCAACAACTCTTTGACTGATTAATCCTTGCAAGAAGTTATATTTTGCATCAGGCATTAACGGTAATACAGATTTCAACTGTGGATTTTCTTCGAGCAATTGATCGAATTCATGATCTAAACTTTTTGCTGAGATAATCGGCTTACCCGCCATAGAAACAAGGGTTTCTCCCTCACCAACAAGGCTTTCACCTTCTTCAATGAGCACCATTTCTTGTTTTTTCTTTAAACCTAATTTTTCTTTAATCCAGTCTAAAGGAGCACATCCTGATAAAAGCACTAATGGAGATAGTGCAAGCGCAAATAAAATCTTGTTCTTCATAGCTGTGTTATGACCTTTCATAAAAAATATCCTTTTTCGTTATTAAAGATACCACTTACCCTAAGTTATTTCAGGGTGTAGCGTATCAGATAATTCAAGTTTTACAATAGCCGGTACTGATCGACCATTTATTTAAGATTTTCTTTTCAAAATTCAAAAAAAAGTTTACCGTATGAGCAATTTTTATACTTCATTAAGGAGAACACAAATGAATAACATACGCTTACTCATATTCACCCTTTTTGTTTTACCTTCATCACTAAAATCGGCCAGTGCTGCTCCAGCAAAAGCACCCGCAAAAACAACTGCCAGCCAACTGCAAATAACAAAACCAGCAGCCGCACCTTTGCCATTACCAGCATCGAGTGCCACCCAAACTGCTTTACTGAGCATGCCAGCTTCAGCTGCTCTGGCGCAAACACAGCCAAAATTGCAAAGTAACACTTCTTCAGAACAAGCGCTTGCATCACTTATTACCCCTGCAGCAATATCTCCTGCCGGCAAAACAGACGGTTCATCAGCAGCCTTATCAGATCTCGTTACTGCATCTGAATTAAGCCATGTTTCAAGCAGTGCAGCAACCGTTGGCGTTATGATCTCTAGTCCTATGCCAGCACAAATACCACAAATGCAGAATTTAGAGTTGGGAACTGCTTCTGTTCCACCTTTAAGAACGCAAGCTAACGCACGCCGAAGAAGTTTATCAGATGCTCGTAGAGCGGTTGCTACAGAATTCTTGCCATTGCCTCCTGCTGTGCCCAAATCTGGATCACATTCTAGAGCAAACGGAAAGAGTGATGATAAAAAAACTGCGCAGCCAGACGAATCTAAAGAGAAAAAAGATAGAGATTCTTCTGATGCACCTTCAACTGTGCAAAAGGAAGATTCCGGCGAATTCCTAGCAAAAGGCTCTCCTGTACAATCAGAATCATTATTATGGTCAGCATTTAATATAGTAGGTTCCGGCTTAGGGATTCTTGAAAGACAAACACGCAAAATTGTTCAATCTGATAGCTCTCATTTACTGCACTTGAACGCTACGGGTCAATTAAAAACATTGCCTAAGGCTGATCAGATTGCTCTGGTGGCACGCGCTTTACAGGCTAATGCCACAAAAATGAAAAGCACTGATGGAACTGCCTTTCAAAGCAGAGTTAGAAAACAAATTGCAGTAGTAGACGCAACCACTCATAAAATTGATTCTGACGTTGCCGGGGAAGCAATTGCAGCATGTGAATTATTCACTAAAGATTTAAATACGCTCATTGCAAAATTAAAAGAAAAAAGTTCTGGTAAAGCTTAATTACACCACCCTGCATGCCACTAATGCAGTGATTGAAGCCGGTTTAAGTTTAGCTAATTCTTTTGCTGCGCAACTGAGGGTTGATCCAGTGGTCATTAGATCATCGATCAGAACCAAATGTTTACCATTATAAAGCTCTGGATTTTTAGCATTGATCATAAATGCTTCAGAAACGTTGGTATGACGCTGCGCTGAAGAAAGCTCTGATTGAAACTTGGTTTGCCTACAGCGCTTGATCAATGGAACTACTGGTTTTTGAGAATGCTTTGCTATTATCTTTGCCATTTCTTCTGCCTGATTAAAACCCCGTTTTGCAAAACGGGTCCAATGCAGCGGAATAGGCACGAGGTAATCAATAGCAAGATTATCCATATAGGGCATAGTACAAATCAATTGTCCCAATAATCTGCAGGAGCATCTATCCGACCAACCTTTTGCTAAAATAAGTGACTTAATTGGTTCTTGATAGGCTGACACTGCAAAAACTTTCACCTGCAATTTTGCAGTTACCGGAATGGTAATTGAAACAATTGGTGCAATTAACGCTCTGCAGCGATCACAAAATATAACACGTTCATTAATATAAATTTTGCAATGAGCACACATGGGGGGAGCGACCAGGTCAATAGCAGCTTGTTGAATTCGTTTAAAGAGATCGATGACATTCATAAGGTACTAAAAAAATAGATACAAATTATTCTTACGAAAATGTTGCTCAGAAAGCCTGCAAAAATATCGTCCAATACAATCCCGAGAGGTGCAATACAGTATTCGATTTGTTTGATACCCAATGGCTTGAAAATATCAAGCAACCGAAATGTTATAAAGCCAATAAGTACCAGTTGCCACCGCCATGCAATACCAACAAATGTTACCAAGCAACCGGCTACTTCATCTATAACAATAGCTGAAGGATCATGTTGTCCAGGAAACGCTACAATCGCTCGATTGACAATTAATAATGCACTGAAACAGATACCACTAATAATTCCCGATGCCCATACGGGAGAAATCATCGTTAAACTATACACTAATGGTAAGGTTAATAGTGTAGCAACGGTACCAGATCCTTTAAGAAGTCCAACTGGACCAAGCGTGGCAAGACCTACTATCCACGAACGTTTCATACCTCGTTAAAACTCATAATAAACATAATGAATACTCCTGAAACAATAGCCGCATCAGCAATATTAAAAACAGGAAATGACCAGCTACCATTAGAAATTAAAATAAAATCGATAACACCATGATACACTATTCGATCAATCATATTCGATAATGCACCCGCTATTATCATTACCTCCCCTACTATATTGTAATTATTCATCCATCTAATCACCGTGTAAATACCAATACCCAGTATTATAAGAGCTATCAGAATACTCACCATTAAAAAGGTCAGATCATTTGATGAATGAAACATTCCCCAAGAAACACCCCGATTAAAAATCAGCTCTAAGAAGATATACTTTGTAATAGGAATAGAGCTCGTTATATCAAGAGCACAAGCCTTGGTTATCCTATCGGCTAAAAAAATGGATAAAAATAATAAACTATACCAAAAACCTGCTGCTAGTTGTCTCATCTGATAGTCGCCCCTAACTCTTTCAACTGCGTCGTTACACGATCCATAATCGCATCAACTTCATCTTTAGTTAATGTTTTTGTGTGATCCTCAATAATAAGTCTGAATGTTAATGACCGTTGATCAAGCCATTCTGCTTTTTCGAAGAAATCAATTAACAATGCTTTAGTAATATGCTCATCTGTTTGCGTAATGCGGTTAATAATCTCGTCTGCCGTAAACTTATTAGGAATCAACATGCTTACATCACGTATAACATCCGGATATTTTGATGCAGCTTTATACTGAATTGTTGAACGCTTGAATGATAAGAGAAAATCACCATCCAATTCAAAAACAAATGCATCTCCCTCTGCAACTGGATGCAAAAAGAGCTGATTAACAGATCCTGCTCGGCCAATCTTCTTATTTTCAAACATAATATCAGCGGTTTGGTATTGTCTGAACCATGGTTGCTCAACTCGTTCAACAGAATGCCAGGTAACTGGCAGATTCAGTGCAGTAAATAATCGTTGTAGCAATTCTTTGCCACTATAAAAATCAATATTCTTCTTATCAAAGATAATACCGGACAAAACTTTCTTTTCTGTGACCGATTTTCCTGATTTGTGCCATATTCTTCCCCATTCGAAAAATCTGAGCGCATGATAATCAGCAACATTCTGATGCACCGCATTAATCATATGAGGAATCAGAGAAGTTACTAATCGGCGCCAATTTTCAGAAACAGGATCTAATACAGAAACCACCTCATCTGCTGCTGGCTGCCATTGTAATTGATGCAAAAATTGTTCATCAAAGAATGCATAGGTATACAATTCACGCATTGCCAATGCATGAGCCATAACATTTTTTATTAATCGTAATCTCATGACGGGCGTTAAATCGGATGGTTTAGACTCAACATATGGTATTTTTGGTTCAATAGTTGAATAACCAATAGAGCGGCCAATTTCTTCAATAATATCTTCTTTTATTGCAATATCTTTTGTAGCCCTGAATGTTGGCACAGTCACTGAATAACTATCATCTTTGCAAATGACCTTGAACTCTAACTTTTCTAATACCGATATAATTTGATTAGACTGAACACTGGTTCCTAAGCGTTTTTCAATAAATACATGGGATAACTCAATAACAGGATTTTTAGGCGCTTCGCCTAAGACTATGATTTCTTGATTTGTTTGCATCGGAATTTGCGCATCAGATAATAATCGTGCAAATCTTTGAATTCCGATGGTAATCTGCGCCGGATCTAGGCTCTTTTCAAAACGAGTTGAAGCCTCAGTGCGTAGCTTATGCCGCCCGGCTGATAATCGAATGGTTGTTGCATCAAAACAAGCTGACTCGACAAATAATGATCTGGTTGCAGCGCTAACACCACTTTCTGCCCCACCCATAATACCGGCCAAAGCTAATGGCTTAGATCCATCGGTAATTACTAAATCTTGATCATTCAATTCTAGAATAGTTCCATCAAGCAATAACAATTTTTCTTTTTTTCGTGCAAAACGTGGTTCAATCAACTTGTTAGATATTTTACCAGCATCAAATGCATGTAAAGGCTGACTAGTATCAAACATCACATAATTAGTTGCATCAACTATTGCATCAATAGGTCTAGAGTCAACGCGGCATAAACGGTGTGCCATCCATATCAATGAAGGCCTATATTCTATCTGGTTGATATACATACCAGAAATGCGCTTACAACCTTGGGGAGCTTTATTGCTTAATGCAAATCCATCTGCTTTGCCAGTTTTGTCACTACCAAATTGTTTAATAGAACATTCACTAATAAACTGATCTAATGGTTTGAGGGGTAGATCAAACATGGCAGCTACTTCGCGCGCAAACCCTCTATGACCCCATAAATCCGGCCTATGATTTAGCGATTTATTATCTAACTCAATAACATAATCTTCAGCTTCAACCTGTTTTTTCCATGCTCCAGCACAATCTGATTCAGTACAATACAGGGCAGGAATCAAATGTTCTTTTGCTGTTGAACCCAGGTCTTTCATGCTTGCCCAAGAATAGCTGCTATCGTTCTTTTTAATCAGATACCATTGACCCATGACGGCATCTATGCGAACGGGCAATTCAACTTCTTTGCCCCATTCTGAACTTTTTACAATAAGCCCATTTTCAATCCGTTTCAGTACCTGGGCTAAGGTAAAAGAAGAAGCATCAAATGATACTTTGTACCATTTTTCTAATTCAGCAGTAGTTTGAATACATTTATTAACCAATGTTTGCATATCTACTGATTGGCATGGGGCATCAATATGATCAAAAATCCAGGCAATCGATAATTTCATAGCTTTGGGTACCTATCTAAACTTAATTTGGATTGAAAACCATCATAACCCAAAATACTCTAATTAAAAAGTCCCTCCATCGGGAGGATTGGCTAATATTGCTTGACCATGCTTACTGTTTCAGCATACTTAGTAAAAGGATAGGGGGATCTATGAATATAACCATCAAGCTTTTTTTAACTATATTACGAAACAAAAATACAGACCTAAAAACATTCCGGAAAGCTGCCTATAACTTATCACAAGTTTTAGCGCAACAAGCATTGCAAGTATGTAAAACAGAACCGACTACAGTCGAAACACCTATTGCACCGGTAGCTCAAGGTCTGATTAGAAAACAACGCACCATTTTGGTGCCTATTCTTCGCTCAGGCATTACTATGTTGCCTGCATTTTTAGATTATTTTGAGACTGCAGTCATTGCCGTTGTTGGTTTAAAAAGAGATGAGGTCACCGCGCAAGCACATCTCTATTACAGCAATATCCCCATACTATCTTCAGATGATCAGATTATTATTCTTGATCCCATGATCGCAACCGGTGGAACAGCAATTGCAACAATTCAATTGTTGCAATCTAAAGGGATAACTGCAAAACAGATAATTTTTGTGGCGATGGTCGGAGCACCGCAAGGAATGATCGCAATTAAACAAGAATTTCCTGATTTAACGTTATTGGTTGCTGGTCACGATGAGGGTCTTACAAAAGATAAATTTATTATTCCGGGATTAGGGGATTTTGGCGATCGCTTCTTTGGCACCCTTGATGAATAATTACTTATTATTGCCTGGTTTAAATATACCGACAATAGCATCCATTGCACCACCAGCCGCTTGCTGAATGTTAGACATGAACCCCGGTTGTCTGCGCTCTTCCGTATCAAGAATTATTAGATAATTACCCTTGCGCAATACATTATCATCATGCAAATCGAGATACCCAGTACGATCTTGAATTCTTTTGAAAGCGTCCCAAACCCCAATTTGTTGAGCTTGAGGATCTGGAATTACTGCTTCATCATCTGATTGCAAAAGAAGTGATGAATCTACCTTATATTGTTTTATTAATGATTCACGGTCTTTCCATTTACCAATTGTTTTGGTAATCGGCTTGGCACCAGAAAGATCAATCCATTTCGCTCTAATTATCACTTTAGGATATTTGTCTTCAACATCTTGTTCAAATCCAGGCATAAACCAAGCATCTTTTTTTGGTAAAATTACGGGAAGGTTATCATCTTGCACTACACTATCAATCGTTTGACGAAATGCTATACGGTTGGCATTGAATGGCTCAGGGCGATCATCATGAGGCAATGCCATTTTAAATACAAATCCTGGGAATCTGTCGATAGTAAAAATATTGAATTTGCCACCTAAAAAAGCAAAACCTTTCGCAATCAAAGCCTTACGTGCTTTTTTAGCCGCTTCATATTTTTTACTATTGTTGCGATCAACCTTATAGATGATTGATAATAATTTTTTTATAGATGGTGAACCAAGAAAAGCATCAAGTTTTTTCTTTGTAGGAGATGAAACTTCATGCTGTTTTAAATATGCAATTTGATCTGGTGCAAGAAAATCAGCATAGATAATTGATACTAATGAACCAATTAAGATTACGCTGAAAAATAATGGTCTAAACAATTTGTTGAAAAACCTAATCGGCATCATAAATGCCCCCATTTAATAAGCATCCCTATAAAACCCTATTTTTATCTTCTATTAATAAGATTAAGCAATAGAAAAGTATTGTCAAAAGCGGCCACATCCTATTGTTGGTTTCTATTTGAATAGAATAAGGGAGGGAGGGGGATTATCGGGATCCGAAGATTCCACCAAGAAGACCACCTATGCCAAGCAATGATACAATTGAACAACAAATGCAGGCCTTGAGATTTCTTTTTTTAGGGTGTACTACCGGAATCTGATCTTTAGCTTCTACAGCAACCGCAGGCGCTGGCCTTGTTGCAGCCAATTTATGTTCTATTTCTCGGATCAATTTCTCCTCAGTTACACCTAACCAGAATACTTCTTGCATTGCTTCGAATGCATCTGCTTCAGTATCGTAGATAGTAAGCATGCAATCTTGACCGCCTCTAATATTTCCTTCACCTTCTTCATCTAAAAAGATTACTCGATTCAAACGTTTAATATCAGCTCGCTGTTGTCCAGTAAGCATATCGGTAGTTCGATGAGTTAATTCTTTTTCAACTACAATCTTTTTAGGTAACGGAAACTGAGAGTTTTCAGGAATTGAGCACACCCATTGCTCAGGCAATGCTATATCAATTTTAAGATATCGCGCTACTATTTTCAAACGTTCTTTGTGAGGAATACGACCAACATTATCTAGTTCATGATGAAAAAAACGAGTAGTAGGAAGTTTAAATACATATCCCTGCAAATGAGGGTTTTCATGTCTGAAAATGGTACTCTTGTTGCCAATAAATCTAAACCCTTTTGAGGTTAAAAATTTTTTATTGTTTAAAACTGATTCTGGAATTGAATACATTTGATAAAATGCTTGCCGAATAGCTTTATCAGAAAAATATTCTTGTAATGTTTTATTTATCACATCTGGAGCTTCATAATTTCTTAGATAATGAGTAACAAATTCTGGTAAAACATACTCTGTTTTAAAAAGTTCTGATCCAAGTCCTAGAATATTTTCTGATAATGACAAAACACCAATATCATCCCTTGGGTTAATATCTATTGCTATCTCAGCGGCATTATTCATACTCGAAAATGCAGCTATTAAACCTATCAAGACAACGTTATTTTTTCTAAAAAAAGACATGAATTACCTCCATTTTTTATCATCTGAAAAGACAGATGAAACCCATTTTTTTCCATTTATATATAGTATACCCTAAAGATGACCTACAAGCAAAAGCCCATCTCCCCCATAAATCAGGAAGAAATTACTTCCCTTATATCCCAAAAAACAGCTCATGCGCGACCAGCTCTTGAAGCTTTTCGCGCATGATAATACTTAGTAACAAAAAAGAACTTATAACTCTAAACTTCTCTTGGATTTAGATACTTAAACCACATTGCTGCAACAAATGCTCCAACCAGTGGACCAAAAACATACACAACTACATTAAGCCATGCTGCCATCATATCGCCATTATAAACATTACCCAATGCAGAAACTGCGCCTAAGGCAGGATTTACAGTACCGGTCAGCGAAGCTAAGGCTACAAGCGTAAATCCAATAATTAAGCCAACCACATGCGATGCTTTGTAAATAGTTGTTGTAGCAACCGTTAAAATCACAATACAGAAAACAAAGGTTAGTAAAAGCTCACGGATGAAACCAACAAGCCACAGTCCTTCAGATGAAAGAATGAAAAAAGACGATGTCATGATATAAAATAAACAGCTTGCCAAAGCAGCACCACTTACTTGTGCAATTTTATAGCCACACAACTCTTTTAAAGACATGGCTCCACGCAACCATACTGAAGTACTAACTGCAGGATTAAAATGTGCTCCAGAAACATGATTTGCCATATAAATCATCGCCATAAGCATCAATCCTATCGCTAATACGTTGCCTGTTATGGTCAATGAAATAGCTATTGTTAATGCAAGAAAGAAGGTTCCTACCATTTCAACTGCATACTGCTTCACTAGTACACCTCATCGATAAAGAAAAAAATAATTAGACAATACTATAGGTAGTCTTATCAATACCGGTCATTTTACGCAAGCTAAAATTCTATAGTGCAGCAATATCATAGAAATCAATGAGATAGGAAGCAGTTTGAAGGATAGGCAATATTTTACGTTCGAACGATTTTTTTGGTAATGAATTTACTTTAAGCTGTAGTTTTTCCATAATATGCTTTCGTCTATCTGCTGCCTGTTTGCGGTGTGCTTGTTCTTCTGGGGTGCATATTTCCCATGGCTTTAATCCAATCATTATAGACTCAGCCATTTTCGTATCGATTAAATTATCAATCATACCAACTTCTTTAATCCGTTCTTGGTCTTCATACGGATTTCTTGCGCGCCAAATATCCATAACACCAAATATTCTTCTTAATGTTATTATCCCTTGTTGTTGTTCAATCAGTGCTGTTGGATATTGCTGTTCAAGAATCGCCATAATCCTGCGTCTGCGAGAAATATGCTGAGCTTTTTTAAATAATTCTAAAGATGTGCATTGCTTGTTAGGCTTTAAAGTGAGTAATAATGTATCTACTACCTCATCTTCTGTATAACCAATAATCGAAGATTCTGCCGTTTTTTTGAAATAATGATAAACATAAGTAACTGGAGCACAAATAATACCCAAAATTGAATCTTTTTGGGTATTAAACCAATCAGCAGTATACAAAAGACTGCAGGTAAAAATCATGATTAGAAAAAGTGAATATTTTTTATCCATATAGATAGAACCCCATTTAATGCCTACTGTGGTAGTAGACGTAGCCCTAATTCCTATTTTTAGTGTAGGGCAAAGCCCTTTTTAGTCAATATCAGTTTGCCTTAACCCAATCCCCCACGTATACTGAAGCTCTAACATAACATAGAGGTATTATGAAAATAGCATTATATTCGGCACTTTTTCTCCTTATTATTGCTATCCCCACAATCTCATCCCCCTATTGCGCGTCATCGACATTTGGCTATGTGTATAGCTCACTATTAGGCAAAGAAGATGCTTCACCCTATTATCACAAGCTCGTTGTTCAAGCATTAAAAGCATATGGCGTTAAAAAAGCAGAAAAAGTTTTAATTAAAAAAATGAATGGGATAGGCCCGGCTCTAGCAGGTATCGATAAAGATCAGTTATTATCATTCACTGCCTTTGGAATATGGCTTAATGAAGAATTACTCAACCATGAGGATGAAGCTATACGAATCATGATCATCTATCATGAGGCAGCTCATTATGTACAAAAACATCATCAACAAATTGTGGCTAGTCTTGCAACATTATCTTTAATAACAGCTGCCATTTTTACTGCCAGTTCATATGTTTCACCACAACGATGGGCACAAATGGCTACCGCAGCAGCATGGACTGGTGCCACATGGTGGGGTTTTGATAAATTTATTTTTACCCCTTTAGTTCTCAGTCAAGAAGAAACCGCAGATCTAGAGGCAACACGGGTATTGGTGGCTGATGGAAAACAAAAAATTGTGCAACAATTTATGAAACATTTAAAGCAACAGGTAGATAGTGGCAATGGAACAAATGCTACCGATCGGTGGCATGAAACTATTGCAAAACAATTAGAATCGATTAAAACATATTATGAACAGCTTACTGCTCGTAAACAATCTTAATAAGGCTCTCTCATGACTGAGAAACCAATTCTTACCATAACTGATTTAACTAAAATTTATAAAAGCAAAAAACATGAAGTACGAGCATTAGATGGTGTTTCTCTGACTATCAATAAAGGGGAAATTTTTGGTCTGCTTGGGGTTAATGGCGCGGGCAAAACAACCTTATCCTCAATTATTGCTACGTTGCATCCGCCTACATCTGGATCCGTACTCTATAAAGGCAAATCTATCTATGAAGATATAGACCGCTATCGTAACCATCTTGGTTTTTGCCCTCAACATCAAAATTTAGATCCTGATCTGACCGTTTATGAAAATCTCCTTTTTGCCGGGCGCTACTTCCTAATGTCTGAAGAACTAATCAAGGAACGCATTGCAACTCTTATGAGAGAGCTTGAGCTGGAACGGTATGCGTCATTTGATGTTGATGCACTTTCTGGCGGTAATAAACAACGAGTGCTCATTGCTCGCGCACTTATTCATGAACCAGAAATTATTATTTTTGATGAACCAACAGTTGGATTAGATCCTGATATTCGCAGAAAATTATGGGATATCATCAAGGAATTGAAAAATAAAGGCATAACCATTATTTTGACTACCCATTATCTGGATGAAGCAGAAGTTCTTTCCGATCGTATCTGTATTTTGCAAAAAGGCAGTATAAAGCTCGTCGAATCCGTTGCTACATTAAAAGAAAAGCATGGTATGGCAAGTCTTGAAAATATCTTCTTACATTTGCATGGGCAAGATTGGGCACATGAATGAGCAATACAACATATAGACATGCACGCATTTTTTGGGTACTGCTCAGCAAAGATATTAAATTGCTTACCTCACGCCTTGATGCATTGTTCCTTGATTGCATCTCACCATTGATTACACAGGTTCTGACCTTCGGCTATCTATTTCCTTTGCTTGGCATGCCAAGCAGCATGATTGCTCCTGTTTATTTGGGAAGCATGATGACTTTATTAATACAATTGGGTTTTACTTTTTTAATACGCGTTGCTTTTGATATTAAAGATACCCATTTTATCGATTACCAAAATACGCTGCCAATCTCAAAAAAATGGCTTTTTTCTTCATACATTGTTAGTAACATGATTGAAACGGCAATAGCGGCAGTTCCCCTTATTACTGCTGGTTTATTGGTATTGCATAATCATGTTTCATTTGAACATACTTCTGTAATAGCACTTCTTGCCATTATTATTATGAATCTTCTCTTTTTTGCGACCTTCTTTTTAGCATGCGCCATTTATTATGATTTTAATTGGCTCATTAATAATATGTGGCCTCGTCGCATTATTCCTCTCCTTTCATTAAGTGCTTCTCTTGTGATTTGGAGCAAAGCATATGCATGGTCGCCAATACTGGGAATCATAATGTTATTCAGTCCATTTACTTATGCCGTTGAAGGAATGAGATCATCTATCTTGGGCAGTCAGGATTACTTGTCGCCATTAACTTGCTTGGGAGCACTCGCACTATTTATTAGCATAAACATCATAGTGTTAACGATAGGCATTCGTAAAAAATTAGATCCAGTTTAAAGGTTATTCATGTTGCATTCACTTAAAACATTTTTTCAATTTTTCCGGCGCGATTGGTATGTGTACTGGCACCGTAATACCCATTACATAATTAATTACGGAATACTATTTCCGGTACTTTTTTCAGTTACTTTTTGCTACATCCAACCCGCAGTATATTTTGGGGCAAATAATGCCTTAATGGGAACCACCGTATTTATTGGACACATTCTCATTATCATTCTTGTTTTGGCATTTAATCTAATGATGAAAATGCTTTTTGATCTGGAAGGTGATCGATATATCAATTTTCAGATTGCGCTTCTTTCTCCACGGCTAGTACTACTCGAGCGCATATTTTTTTGTTCAGTTTTTGTGTTCATTATGGGTTTGCCTTTTTTCCCTGTAGCAAAATTATTAATGCAAGATCATTTCGTAACGGCAGAAGTTTCTTGGCCTATTGTTATTATTATGCTTTATTTAAGCGCTCTTTGTTGCGCAGCATACATGCAGTGCATCATTTGTGTAATTAACAATATACGCACCGTTCGTCGGTTTTGGATGCGGGTAAATTTTATGCTTATTACCCTTGGGGGCTTATTCATTCCTTGGCATATAGTTTCAGATTTTTCTCCCACTCTTGGTTATATCACCTTGTTAAACCCCCTAATCTATATTACCGAAGGATTGCGCAGAGCTATCATAGGCACACCTAATTTCTTACCAGTAACTACCTGCGCGATTGCACTCGTGGTTTACTCTTGTCTATTTATTATGTTGTCATTTTATTTTTTCAAAAAACGAGTTGATCATATTTAATTCTTTATCACTATGGCAGAACAATTTCTGAACCAAATACAACAGATTTTTTCTCTTCATGCTGACCCAATTAGAGCACACAGTCAGCAACAATATATGAAATCAAGCATGCCATTCTGGGGAATCCCAAAACCAACGCTCACAAAATTGATAATACCCATTATAAAGCAGCATGAACCACAATCTTTGGAGCATTATAAAGAAAATATTTTATACACATTCCAGAACGCTCAACATCGTGAAGAATGGTATGCGGCAGTTATGTATAGTCGCCATTATAAGCTCTATATTAGACCTGAAAATATCGATCTTTATATAAATATCATATTAATTAGCCAATGGTGGGATATAGTTGATGAAGTTGCGGATCACCTGATCGGTAAAGCATTATTAAAGGTTCAGCACAGAGAAAAATATTTTGAGCAATGGATCAAACATCACAATCTCTGGATACGCCGTACCGCGCTTATTGCTCAATTAAAGTATAAAAAACAGACTGATTTCAATCTACTAACTAATCTTATTCTTGAAGTTGCTTACGAAAAAGAATTTTTCATTCGTAAGGCAATTGGCTGGTCACTTAGGGAATATTCAAAAACTAATCCAGAAGTGGTTAGGAATTTTATCGAAAATCACAAACACCAGTTATCTACCCTGTCCATCAGAGAAGGATTGAAGATACTGGAAAGAACCTCCTGAAATTGTTATAGTTGCTTGTAATAGTTAACCAAATAGCCTAAAAATCCTATGGGTACCATACTTTTATTCTATAAATATATACATATCCCAAACCCGACCAGCATCATGAACTGGCAGCGTACGCTTTGCCAAGATTTGCAGCTTAAGGGCCGCATTATTCTTGCCCATGAGGGAATCAATGGCACAATAGGCGGAACAATAGAAAATACTGAACTATATAAAAAAGCTATGCTTGAGCATGAGCTCTTTGCCGGCATTGATTTTAAAGAAGCACCTGGCGATGCCTCTTATTTTCCTAAATTGCGCATTGTTGTTAAAGATGAGATCGTCAATTTGGGTATTGATCCTAATAAACTTACGGCAAATAATGGCGGCGTTCATTTAAAACCTGCTCAAGCGCATGAACTGATAAAGCAGAATCCAGAAAATTTGGTTATTCTTGACGCCCGCAATCGGTTTGAATCCAAAGTTGGCACATTTACCGGTGCTATTACCCCCGATATTCCACATTTTAGAGACCTACCTGAATATATAGATAACAACGTAGATCAATTTAAAGACAAGCAAGTGCTGATGTTCTGTACCGGTGGTATCCGATGTGAACGTGCTTCAGCCTATCTAAAGCAGAAACAGGTTGCTCAACAAGTATATCAAATTGAAGGTGGCATCCATCGATATATCGAACAATTTCCAGACGGTTTCTTTCGTGGAAAAAACTATGTTTTTGATGGGCGGGTTACGGTAAAAGTTAATGATGATATTATCGGTTCATGTGATATTTGTGGTATATCATGCGATGATATAACCAATTGCTTGAATGCCAGCTGCAACAAACATTTTATTTGCTGCCCTCAGTGCTTTAATAGATTTAATAATACCTGCAGCCAAACATGCATGGAATTGCTCGCAACTGACAAGGTAAAACCGCGTCCTCTATTTAAAAAAGCTGATTCAACAGAAAAACCAGAGAGCAATTATGAGCCTGCAAGAAACGATAGCAACTAATTCCCACAGTCGTTTTTCATTAATTCAAGAGAATATCTCTCTTGCAGACAAAAATTGGTTCCGTACTGGTGGTTTAGCTCGTTATTATGCAGCGCCCAGAACCATAGCAGAATTTCAAGAAGCTCTTTCTTTTGCGCATGCGCATATCTTACCAATTTTTGTACTCGGTAAAGGTGCAAATATTTTAATCAGCGATGAAGGTTTTAAGGGATTAGTTATTCATCCACAGTTACTTGAAATCTGTACAAAAGAAGTTGATGAAAACACCATTATCTTAAAAGCCGGATCTGGCGTAGCCATGGAAGATCTTATTATTTATTGCCTGAATAATAATATCATTGGTTTGGAAGAATTTAGTGGCATTCCAGGTACCGTAGGTGGATCGGTTTATATTAATCTTCATTACTTTGAATTTTTGCTTGATCAGTTTTTAATAGAAGCTGAAGTAATACATAAAGAAACTAGAGAGATTCAAACAGTTACTACCGACTGGTTCCAATTTGGCTATAATCAATCAACATTACAAAAACATGAACATTATCTGATTAGTGCTACATTCAAATTAAAACGATGCACACAATTAGAGGCCGCTTATGCTAAAGGCCGCAGCATTGAAATTGCTCGTCACAGAGCTAAAAGATATCCGGTATCTCATACCTGTGGTAGCTTTTTCAGGAATTTTCATCCGCATGAAGTAACCCTAGAAAGTAATGGCAAAAAAATGATCTTTGTTGCCTATTACTTAGATAAAATCGGGGTTAAAGGTGCATTGCAAATAGGCGATGCCATTGTTTCTCATCAGCATGCTAATATGCTCGTCAATCGTGGCAATGCAACCTCTTCAGACCTGATTAATTTAGCAAGAACTATGCAAGAATTAGTTCATAAGCAGTTTGGTATTATTCCTAAACCAGAATGCTTATTGATTGGGTTCGAGAAGTATCCATTATTATAGAACCAGAAGCAGTTCTTATTCAAAAGGATGATATTCATGGAACGCTTATTCTCCGTAACCGTATATGTATTTAACCCTGAAGGCACTGAATGCCTCTTTGTTGATCATAAAAAATTAAAAAA
>Ga0070740_10001852_pt1 | contig 27137 bp, 24 predicted proteins | sample Coa_R2_FD_67286 | JGI IMG/M metagenome (GOLD analysis project Ga0070740, IMG submission 67286) | Surface soil microbial communities from Centralia Pennsylvania, which are recovering from an underground coalmine fire - Coalmine... | ecosystem: Environmental > Terrestrial > Soil > Unclassified ...
GGTTCAGCGCGCGTTCGAAATCGTCCACGAGGGCAGTTTGGCGGTCGGTGATGCGGAGGCTGTTTGAGAGGTGATCTTCGAGCCAGGCCAACAGCCCCTCGGCGCCCCATTCGTGCGCCTTGATTTCGAGATCGTCCTGGAGCAGTGGGAGGACCGGGTCATCGGGGGCGATGGCGGCCCAGTCGCGGCGCAGGCGGACATACAAGCGGTTTGATTCCGGATCCTGGAGGAGGACGCCGATTGGCGTCACGGCGCCGTCCGGCAGCTCGGCTTCGAGGATGGAATACCGGCCCTGCTGCGCGGCGATCAGAGTGGCGGGCATCTGGGTCTCTTATCGGTTATGGCGCCTGGGGGTAATAACCCTTGCGGGCGCGGACCTTGACGTTTGCAAGATTGACCCTCACTTCGATCCTGCGGAAGTCTTTGGTCTTGCCGTCGGCGACGTCGGGCACATAGCGGATGATGTACTGGGTGGTGACTTCGCCGGTAACGTTGGCGATGGCCTTGAAGATTCCGCTGGCAATGGCGGCGGCGTAGCCTCCGGTGCCCACTTTTAAGGCGTAGTTGCCCTCATCGGACGGCGTGGACAGATACCCGGAGACATCGCTGTAGTTGCCCTGGAGCGGATATTCGACGCGGCCGCCGGTTTCTTCGGCCAGGCGGACGAGGTTCTTCTCGTCCTCGATGCTGAAGCCGAAGCCGACGGTATCGACGCAGTAGATGGTGACGAGATTACGTTGTGCGAGCTCGATCACCTGGTCGAGCGTGTACTTGCTGTTGTTGTCATGTCCGTCGCCGACGATGACGATGACGCGGCGGGGCTCGATCGGCTCGCCTTTCACCAGCTCGCGCCGGGTGCAGGCCATGTAGATGGCATCGTAGAGCGCCGAGCCGCCGCCCGGTTTCATCTTGCGCACCTTTTCGATCAGCTTCTCGGGATCGTGCGTGGTGTTGACCTGCAGCTCGGCATCCTGCGAATAGGTGATCAGGTAGCCGCTGAACTTCTTGTCGCCCGGCATCAGGTTGGAGATGAGATCGATGATCGCGTCCTGGTAGGTTTTCCAGTACATGCGCATCCGGTTGCTCTGTTCCACGAGGAAACCGACGACCACGGGCTGGCCGCGCTCGCGAGTGAAGAACTCGATTTTCTGCTCTTTGCCTTCGTCGAAGATGCGGAAGTCCTTGGCTTCGAGATCGGAGACGAAGCGGCCCTTTTCGTCGGTCACGGTGACGGGGACGACGACCTCATTCACCTGCACGCGGATCTGGCTGCGGTCGGGGTTGGGGCTGGGCTGCGGGGCGGCAGCCGCGGGCGGCTGGGAGGGAGCGCTGGCCGACTGGGGCTGCGCGGCAAGCGCGGAGGCGCCCAGGATGGCGAGGAAGACCAGAGACCGCATGGGAAACCTATACATCGATTATAGCCGCGGCGGTGGTTGGGACCCGGGGCCGCGCGAGGCGAGGGGGCGGCGGGCCGCGGTTGACGGCGGGGCCGGCCGCCGATACAATACTTAGGAGTCCTAATGATACGGGAAGGCGAACCGCTGGCGTTGCGCATCGCGCAGGGGCTGGCCAAAGTGGGGCTGGCGATGAAAACGCGGCAATGGCGGGATTCGTTCGATGCGGGGATTTCGCCGACGCAGGCCCAGATCCTGAGTCTGATCCGATTTCGCGGGCCGATGCGTCTGCTGGAGCTGGCGGATGCGATGGGGGTGACGGCGGCGACGGCCAGCGACGCGGTTTCGGCGCTGGCGAGCAAGGGGTTGCTGACGAAGAGGCGGAGCGCGTCCGATGGCCGGGCCGTGAGCGCGCGGCTGACGGCGCGCGGCCGGAAGGCTGCGGAACGGCTGTCGCAGTGGCCGGATTTTCTGACGCCCGCGATCGGCGCGTTATCGGCCGAAGAGCAGCGGACGTTTTTGCGGGCGCTGGTGAAGATGATTCGAACGCTGCAAGAGCAGAAACAGATACCGGTAGCGCGCATGTGCGTGAACTGCCGTTTTTTTCGTCCGGGCGTTCACGCCGACGCCGATCAGCCGCACCATTGCGATTTTGTGGATGCGCCGTTTGGCGACGGCGCGCTCCGGATGGACTGTCCAGATTTTCAGGCGGGAGGCGAAGCGGGCTGGCGCTCATGGGTCCGCCTTTCCGCGCCTTCGGCCAAGCGCGCGCAGCGCAACAGCACAGACTAACGAGGAGGCATATGTCGCAAGCAACCATACCCGGATACGCACTGGGGGATCAGCAGGTTCCCCGCTCGCCGGTCAGCATGCAGGAGTTCGAAGAGCTGAAGCGGACGGCGCTTTTTACCGACGAGGATGTCCGCGCGTTGCGGACGTCGCATGAGGTCCTGGCGGACCAAGTGGAGCAGATTCTGGATGTGTGGTACGGGTTCATCGGATCTCATCCGTTTCTGGTGCGGGCGTTTGTGAACCCGGCGGACGGGAAGCCGAACGCCGAGTATCTGCAACGGGTGCGGCAACGCTTCGGGCAGTGGATTCTGGACACGGCCAAGGCGGAATACGATCAGCGCTGGCTCGACTACCAGTTTGAGATTGGCCTGCGCCACTATCGGACCAAGAAGAATGCGACCGACGGGGTTCAGGCGGAGCCCATCGTCCCGTTCCGTTACCTGTTCCCGATCATTTATCCGGTAACGGCGACGCTCAAGCCGTTCCTGTCGAAGAAGGGACACGGACCGGAGGAGGTGGAGAAGATGCATCAGGCATGGATCAAGTCGGTGCTGCTGCAAGTGACGCTGTGGTCGTATCCATACGTTCGCGAGGGCGATTTTTAAAGAAGACGTGAGCGGCGGAGGGAGGGGAGGGTTCCTGCGCCGGATGCGGGGCTAATAATGGGGGAATGCGACTGGGTCTTTTTTCGCGTTCCGCGGCCCGGGGCGGGGAGGAGGGCAAGCCGCGCCTGGATTCCGAACTCGCGCGCCGGATCGAGCGGTTTCTGAACGCAATCGACCTTCCGGACGAGGGCGCGCGCTCCTACTTGCGCGAGCACATGGGGCGGATTGTGCGGACGCTGTGCATCACGCCGCCGCCGGGGAAAACGGGCCGGGTTCTGGAGCTGGGGGCGTACATGCACATGACGCCGGCGCTCCAGTGCATCCTGGGGTACAAAGAGGTTCGAGGCGCCTACTACGGGCGGCTGGGGGGGCGCGACAAGAAGGTGGTCACGGCGCAGGGCAAGCCGGTGTTTGAGTGCTGGGTAGACCTGTTTGATGCGGAGAAGGACCGCTATCCCTACGAAGACGCCAGTTTCGACACGGTCCTGGCGTGTGAAATCTTCGAGCATTTCCTGCATGACCCGATGCACATGCTGTTTGAATGCCGGCGGGTGCTGGTGGACGGCGGCTCGCTTGTGCTGACCACGCCCAACGCCGTCAGCTACACGGCGGTGGAGCGCTCGCTGCGGATGAGCTGGAATCCGCAGGTGTATCCGTTCTATCCGAACCCGCTTGGGGAGTTCGCGGACACGGAGGTGGGGCACATGCGGGAATACACGCCCAAGGAGCTTCGGGAGGCGCTGAGCTGCGCGGGATTCGAGGTGGATGTCCTGTTCACCGAAATCGCGCCGCGCTATGACGCGCATCTGTGGGTGCGGGAATTTCTGGAGAAGAACAATTTTCCGACGGAGCTGCGGGGCGAGCAGATGTACTCGGTGGCGCACAAGGCTGCGGCGGCGAAGCTGACGCGGTACCCGGCCTTCCTGTACGAGATGTGACAGGAGATGTGATACGCTCACGGCTGAATGACTCGCCGCACCGCTGTCGCCGCTCTCGCCGGAGCGCCGGCTGTGCTTTCACAAGCCGGCAAGAAGCGCAATCTGGTCCTGATTCTATCCGACGATCATCGCTATGACACGATGAGCTGCATGGGCCACCCCTGGGTGAAGACGCCCAACCTGGACCGGCTGGCGCGGGGCGGGGCGCTGTTCCGCAACTCTTTCGTGACCACGTCGCTGTGTTCGCCGAGCCGGGCGTCCATTCTGACCGGGCAGTACGTGCATGCGCATGGGGTCATGGACAACGTGAGTGCATTCCCGCAGGGTCTGACGATTTTTCCGCAGGTGTTGCAGCAGCACGGATACCGCACCGCGATGATCGGCAAATGGCACATGGGCGGGGAGACGGATGAGCCGCGTCCGGGCTATCACCGCTGGATTTCCTTTCGGGGGCAGGGGGTGTACAACGATCCGGTGTTGAATTTTGACGGATCGCGCCGTCAGGTGAAAGGCTACGTCACCGACATTCTGACGGAAGAGGCGATCCGGTTCATCCGGGAGAACAAAGGCCGTCCCTTTCTGCTGCACTTAGCGCATAAGGCCACGCACGCCGACTTTTTTCCGGCTGAGCGCCACAAAAACCTGTACACGACCGAGCCCATTCCGCATCCGAAGTCGATGGCCAACACGGAAGAGAACTATCGCGGCAAGCCGGATTGGGTGCGACGGCAGCGGAATTCCTGGCACGGCGTGGACGGCATGTACAACCACCGGGTGAACTTCGATCAGTTCTATCGCGATTACTGCCGCACGCTGATGGCGCTCGACGACAGCGTGGGCGCGGTGGTGAACGAGCTCGAGCAGCGGGGGCTGCTGAACGACACGCTGGTGGTGTACATGAGCGACAACGGATTTCAATTTGGCGAGCACGGACTGATCGACAAGCGCACGATGTATGAAACCTCCATCCGCATTCCGATGATCGCCCACTGCCCGGACCTGTTTGCGCCGAGCCGGGATGTGAACGACATGGCGCTGAACATCGACATTGGTCCGACGATGCTGGACGCGGCGGGGGCGCCGGCGCTGCCCGATGCGCACGGGCGGTCGCTCTTGCCGCTGCTCAAGGCCGGCTCGCGCACGCCGGAGGACTGGCGCAAGGATTTCGTATACGAGTATTTCTGGGAGCGCGATTTTCCACAAACGCCCACGGTGGTGGGATTGCGGACGGACCGGTACAGCTTCATGCAGTACCACGGGGTGTGGGACATTGATGAGCTGTACGATATCCAAAACGACTTCGACCAGATGAATAATCTGCTGGGGGAGGCGAGGACCAGGACGGAGGCGGGGCGCAATTTCCAGCGGATCAAGGATCCGGAGCTGAAGCGGCAGGTGGGGGGATTTCAGAGCCGGATTCATGAGATCCTCGCCGCGACCAATGGACGTCCGGAGCCGAGCTGGAGGCGATAGCGGGGTTCAGACCAGGGAAGGGCGCACTGCTTCTGCTATAATGTCGGGCGATCGGCGGGATCGCTTACAGTGAAGGACCCGCTGACGAGCGGAGGATCGTCATCGTGAAAGGCGTCGAGAGATCCCCGGCGACAGCCCCGTTTTATGCCTGGGCGCCGCCCGACCGCTCGATCCGCGTTTTCCTGAATCTCTCCTTAATTGATGCGTTTCTTTCGTGGCTGGAGGAGTCACGGGCTGGCGGGGAAGAAGTGGGCGGCATTCTGCTCGGTTCGGTGGAAGAGGGCGATGACGCTCCGGTGGTTCGCATTGAGAGCTTCGAGCCGGTGGGCATCGAGCACCGCCGCGGTCCGACCTACACGCTGACGGAAAAGGAAAAGGAGCGTTTGGGCGGGGAGATCGCATCGGCGGAGCGGCGTACGCGGATGACAGCGGTAGGGCTTGTGCGCAGCCACATCCGGCGGGGCATGTATTTGGACATTGCGGATGCGGCCTTATTCCGGCGGTATTTTCCGGGCGCGGGGGTTTTCCTGCTGTTGCGGGGCGGGCCGGAACCGGTGGGCAGCTTTTTCTGGGAGGCGGGGGATCTGCAAAAACAGGCGCCGTACGCGCAATTTCCGCTGAATCGGGGGTTTCTGGAGCGCAGCGCGGCGCCGGTGGTTACAAGCGTGGGCGGGGAGGCGCCGCGGCTGGCGGGGGCGCGGCGCGCGCTGCCCTCTGGGGGGCGCCGCGAAGCGCGCACGGCGCGCCGTGAGCTGGTACGCTGGAGCGCGTCGTTCGGCGCAGCGGCGGTACTCGTTTTAGCGTTCTCGCTTTGGCGGGAATCCCGGGCGACGCCGCCGGCCAAACCGGCCAGGGTCACGCTGGGGCTGAACCTGGCGCGTCAGGGCGATCACTTGCGTTTGACCTGGGACCCGCACTCGCCACTGATCGCCCAGGCGAGCGGGGGCGCATTATGGATTGACGACGGCATCCAGCACACGCGGCGGGATCTGAGCCGGCAGGATTTATTGAAGGGCGCGGCGACGTATGACCCGATCTCTCCGGATGTGAATTTTGCGCTTGAAGTGTACGACGGAGCGCTCACGAGCCGGGAATTGATCCGCAGCATTCAGAGTGACGCGCGGCCGGCCGAGGTCGAGCCGCGGCTTGCGGCGGGCGGGACAGCGGCGGCGCCGGAAGAAGCGCGGCCCAGGGCGGCGAGGTTTGTGGAGGCGCGCACACGGCCGAAGGGGGGCGGCCAGATTGCGGGGCGGGCTTTCACGCCGCCGGAATCGGAGCGGCGGGAGATGCGCAGCTTGAGCGATGTTGCGCTGGCGGCTCCGGCGGTCATCCGGCTGGCGCCTCCGGGTGTGCCTGCGCTGGCCAACAGCAGCGGGGCCGGGGCGCTGCCGCCTCCACCCGCGGCGCTGGAGCTTGTGGGCTACGAAGCGGCGGATACGAAGTTCCGGTCCGGCGCCGGGGCGGGGAGCGATTTCATTGCGGCGCGGGCGCTCCGCACGGTGCGTCCTGAGCTGCCGCGGTTTGTGGCGGAGACGCTTTCTGGAGATCAGCGCATCGAATTGCGGGCGGAGGTCGACCGGACGGGCGCGGTGACGGATGTAGAGCCGCTCACGCACGGAGCGAACCCGTGGCTGATCGGGGCGGCTGACACGGCGCTGCGGCGCTGGCGGTTTGAGCCAGCGCTGTCCAAGGGGCGGGCGGTTAGGAGCCATGTGGTGGTGACGTTCAGTTTCCACGGGGCCGCCGGCGACGAGTCCCGGTGACAATAGAATTTGAGCGCTGCGCCGATTGTTCGTCCGGTGGTGGTGGTCCTGGTGGGGCTGCCGGGCTCCGGGAAGTCGACGTGGGTGGCGAGGCTGGGCCACACGGCTCTTTCGAGCGATGAAATCCGACGGTGGCTGGCGGACGATCCCGCCATACAAACGATTCACCGGCGGGTGTTTGCGACGCTGCGCTACCTGCTCCGGCATCGTCTTGAGCTGCAGCGGCCGCTTACGTTCATCGATGCGACGAATCTGACGCCCAGAGAGCGGCGGCCGTACATCAGAATCGCGGAATTGAACGACAGCGTCGTTGAAGCGGTATTCTTTGACACGCCGGTGGAAGTCTGCATAGAGCGGAATCGTGGGCGGGAGCGCACGGTGCCTCCGGAGGCGATTTACGAGATGGCGCGCCGGCTGGCGCCGCCGCGGCTGGAGGAGGGGTTCAGCAGGATCACGGTGGTGAGGGTCTGAGCGCCGGAGGGGCAGGCTGGCGCGCTCAAAAACAGAGGGCGGGGGCCGAAGGGGGCTCGGTGCGTCTCAATCCTGTGATGATCAATCATTTAGGGCCGGCCGCGAGTCTGGCAACGGCCGGGAACGCGGGATCTTCCTGCTACAATAAGGATCGAGGGCTCTGAAGTCCGTATGAACAGCCGGTTGAAGTATTTTGTTGTCACTGCGTCGACGTGTCTGGTGATTTTGCTGCTGGTCGGCGCGCATCATAACTCTGCCGCATCCACCGAGGACCAGTACCGGCATCTTGCCGTTTATACGGAGGTGCTCAACCACATCAAAGGCGATTATGTTGAAGAGCCTGATCTGAAGAACGTCACGCTGGGCGCGTTGAACGGAATGCTGGAAGCGATCGATCCATACGCCAGCTATCTCAATGCGGATCAATACAAGCAATATTTGAAGGGCAAGGATTCGATTGGCAAGAAGGCGAGCGTGGGTCTGGTGGTGGCGAAGCGGCTGGGTTACCTTGGGGTGGTCGACGCCATTCCGGGATCGCCGGCGGACAAGGCGGGTCTGAACACGGGGGACATCATCGAGAGCATCAATGGCGTTTCCACGCGCGACATGCCGTTGGTGTATGCGGAGATGCTGTTAGAAGGGGAGGCGGGGTCGAACGTGGAGCTGGGCTTGATGCGGTACTCGCATCCGGAGCCGACGAAGATCACGCTGACGCGGACGAACATCCATTATCCGCCGGTGACGGGCAAGATGCTGCAAGATCAGATCGGCTACATTCAGGTTCCGGTGATTGACGCCGCGCATCTTCGCGAAGTGAAATCGAAAGTCGAGGAACTGCAACGGCAGGGCGCCAAGAAGCTGATCCTGGACTTGCGGAACAATCCGATTGGAGCGCCGGAGGACGGCGCTCGTCTGGCCAGCTTTTTTATTGAGAAGGGCATCATCACGTACGTGCAGGGTCAGAAGTATCCGCGGCAGAATTTCGACGCGACGCCGGCCGGAGTGATTACGCATCTGCCGCTGACGGTGATCACGAACCGCGGGACGGCGGGGGGCGCCGAAGTTGCGGCGGCGGCGCTCGAGGACTCCAAGCGCGCGGAAGTTGTGGGGGAGCGGACGTACGGCAATGCGGCGATTCGGAAGGCGATCACCATGGATGACGGGAGCGCCGTGATTCTTTCGGTGGCGAAATTTTATTCTCCGAGCGGCAAGTCGATACAGGACAATGGCGTGACGCCAACGGTTCAGGTTGCCGAGGCGCAGCCGGTGATCGAAGATGACGACAATCCCGACCAGGCGCCGGAGCAGCGCACTCCGCAGAAGCCGACCGAGGATCTGCTGCTGAAGAAGGCGATCGAAGTGGCGAACGGCGTCAAGCAGGCGGCGAATACGGGCGCGCGAGAGACGGCGCTCGAGCGCCGCTAAGATTCTCCAGGAGCGTTACCTGCAAAATGCCCCTTTACGAATATCAGTGCGATGGCTGTGGCTCTGTTTTTGAAGTGATGCAGAAGTTTTCTGATACTCCGCTGACGGTGCATGAGCAGTGCGGAGGACAGGTGCACCGGTTGTTGTCGGCGCCCGCCCTCCAGTTCAAAGGCAGCGGGTGGTACATCACCGATTACGCGCGAGGGAAAGCCGACAACGGATCGAAATCGTCGGAGTCGAAGCCGGACGGCGCCAAGGGCGAGAGCAAACCGGACTCGGGGTCTTCGTCAACGACATCCAGCGCCAGCCAGAAGGAGTCGTAATCCGGCCGGGCGGGTAGGCTGGCGCCACGAATTGTGCCCAAGTCAATTGTCTACAGCTTCGGCTGCCGCGCGTCGCAGGCCGACGGGGCGGCGATTGAAGCGGGTCTGGCGGCGAGGGGCTGGGGCGCGGCGCGCAGCGTTGAAGACGCAAACCTGGTGGTGCTGAACACGTGCACGGTCACCTCCAGCGCGGATCATGACGTGCAGCAGGCGGTGCGCCGCATACATCGCGAGAATCCGAATGCGCGCATTGTGGTGACGGGCTGTTATGCGCAACGCGCTCCGGAGGATATCGCGCAGATGCCGGGCGTCTCGATGGTGGTCGGGAATTCGCACAAGGCGCGCCTGGTGGAGCTGGTGTGCGGCGAGATCCCGTATCACGGGCAGATTCACGTCGGCGACATCTTCGCCGAGCAGCAGTTTTTTACAGCGCCGGTTGAGGACGCGCTGGGGGATCGGACGCGTCCCAACCTGAAAATCCAGGACGGCTGCAATAACCGGTGTTCGTTTTGCGTAATTCCGTTCGTGCGCGGGCGGAGCCGCAGCGCGCCTGCCGAGCAGGTGATCGAGCAGGTCCGGAAGCTTGGGGCGAAATACCGGGAAGTGGTGCTGAGCGGCGTGAACCTGGGGCGGTGGGGACGGGAGCACGGATTTTCGCCGGCGCCGGCGCGGCTTGTGGATCTGCTGCGGCGCTTGCTGAAAGAGACGGAGGTGGAGCGGCTGCGGCTGAGTTCCGTCGAGCCGATGGACTTCAGCGACGAGCTGCTGGAGCTCATGGCGTTGTCTCCGCGGATAGCGAAGCACGTGCATGCGCCGCTGCAATCCGGCTCGGATGCAGTGCTGCGCCGCATGCATCGCAAGTACCGGCCGCGGCATTACCGGGATCGCATACTGAGGGCGCGGTCGTTGATGCCGGACGCGGCGATCGGCGCGGATGTGATGGTGGGGTTCCCGGGCGAGAGCGATGAGGAGTTCGAGGAGAGCCGCGCGTTCATCGAAAGCCTGCCGTTCACATATCTGCATGTGTTCACGTACTCGGAGCGGCCGGGGACGCCCGCGGCAGAGGATGCGCGGCGCGTGCCGATGCCGGTTCGCAAGGAGCGCAACCGCATTTTGCGCGAACTGGGCGCGCGGAAGAATTTGGAATTCCGCAGGCGAATGGTGGGCCGGCGGCTTTCGGCGGTGACGCTGGAAAACGGCCCGTACGGGCTGACGGACAATTACCTCAAAGTGGAGCTGGCGGCGCCGCGGGCGCCGAACCGGATCGTGGATGTGCTGATCGGATCGGTGGGCGAGGGCGTGGTGCGTGAGTATAGTCCGTTTCCGGTGCTGGCCGGATGATGCGGCGCCGGGAATTTCTGTTCATTCTGGGACCAGTCGTTCGCATTAGTCGAAAATCACACGAACAAAAATAAAAATTAAACCTTGACTTTTTCCTGGGGGGGGGATGTTTCTCTAGTGCTATCCGGGAAACGATATGTTATTGCCTTAATCGCGCTGATTACGGTTAATATCGCGGTATTTGTGTACCGATCACGCCGTGAGCCTCACTTACGCCTCGGTGACCGGTTCCCGAATTTCGCCGGGCTGCGCACGCGGACCGCAACTTGGACGCTCGTTCTGTATGGGGACCCTATGTTCAATGAGGCGGTAAGACGTATCGGATTCGCGCACGTCCTGGCGAAGATGTACAAGGACCGAGGACTTGTTGTCGTGGCGATCTGGGCCCGGCGAGACAGCCAAAGACATTCGTTTCTCGTGGCGCCTTCAATTCAGCAGATAACCGATGATGGCGGGTGGGCAAGACGTCTCCACACCGATGGCTCAGCGTTCTGGATATATCTGGTCGATTCCTCGGAGCACGTCAGGTTTGCGGCGCCGTATGCACAGCCCTTGGATATGCGGCAGCTCGTTGAGCGGTTCATGTTTGGGAGGCCGACATACGCGCGTCAGGCCAGGGCGCCGCGCCTCGAACCCGGAGATAAATTTCCATCCCTGGCGGTCGTTGGACGAAGCCGTACCGCCGTGCCGGACGACTGGGCAAGAAACCGCGATCTGGTCGTGATTACCGCTAGGTGCGCTGCCTGTAGCCTTGAGAACACATATAATGCCTATGCCGAATGGGAACGACGCGCGCGGACAGTTCGGCGTACAACGGTTCTGTTCAGCGAGAAGTTCACGTCTGGAGAGCTTGACGGGGTGCTTAAAAAGTCAGTGCGCGCTCCCGTTTTGCAGGCTGTCACGAGCATACCCGGTGTGGAGGACGACTATGGTCAGGAGAGTCTATTCGATGAGGACGTTCTAGTCGTAAGCGTCGATGAGGAAGGTACGGTACGGAAGCTGCGTACATGGGAGGCATTTGTGGCCGACACGCTGAACACACCTACACGGAGCGCCCGAATATGAGCCGTCGCTGCTGGTGGCCATCGGCGCTGCTCGCCATTTCCTCAGCGGCCAGCGCCGCCGTTCCGATCAGCGGTGAGAGGATTTTGCTTCCAGGCACTCCCCTGAGCACCGATCAATTTGTCCCGTCGCGCGACCGCCTGTACGTGTTGGACACGGACGGCCATCGCGTGCTGGTGTACCGGAGCGGAGCCTTATGGCGTCAGATCGGCCAAATCGGGCAAGAAGATGGAAACTTCTACTATCCCTCTGAAATCGCCGGGGATCCGAGTGGCACGCTGTATGTATTCGAAAACGCGAGTGGCCGCGTGCAACTGTTCGACCGTAGCTGCCGGCTGATCGCACGTCTTTGGCTCCCTCCAAAATGTACCGGTTTCGCCGTGAACTCGAAAGGGGAAATTCACACGTTTATGCCAGGATCAGAGGCGCTGATCACGGTTTTCGACCGGCGCGGCCAAATGGTGCGAAGTTTCGGGGCGAGGAAACGGTTATCCGACTTTTACGGGACCAGCATCAACGCTGTCGAGGATGAAAAGACGAAGATCGCAATCAACCGATGCTGGATCGCTGCCGACCGCGAGGACAACGTGTATGTCGCATTTGTTGGCGCTCCTTATATCGCCAAGTACAATTCGGCAGGCCGCCTGCTATTTGAGCGACGAATCCCTGGCCGCGAGGCAGATGAGGTGTTTGAGAAGTTCGCCCGGGACCACAAATGGAACGCTCGGAGGACTGTTGCAGGCGATGGCAGTTCGACGCCATACATTACTACCGGATTTTGCATCGATTCCGATAGGGCGCAGATGTATGTCTCGATACAGGCAGGTTCGACTTGGGTATATACGGGGGACCTGAAAGGTAATCCCATCGGCGTGATCGAACCTGTTGCCAAGGGGAACATTGCTAACATTGCGGTATCGGAAGATGGCGGGAGTCTATATGCAGTCCGCATCTCAACGAAGGTGCGGCACGACATGTACCGGTTTCCGCTCGCAGTAACCAAGACAACGAAAGGAGCGACGAGATGACCACAATGATGAGGAAGTGTTCTCTGTGGGTGCTCACGGCGGCAGCACTGCTGTTCGCTGTACCATGGCGTGCACACGCGTGTGCCTGCGTGATCGACGGCACAGGGAACGGCTGTACCGGCGACTGTTGCAGAGTCACCGAATCGACGTGTTCATGTTATAACGTCGGGTCGGGCGGGTGTGGTTCGTAGTTTATCCGAGGACAGGAGACGAATGATATAAGGGGTGTGTTGCGAAATGTACTCATGTTCGCAATAGCGGCCGCGACTGCAATCAACGCTTTGCCCGGAAAGGCAGCAGCGTGCGCCTGCCAGGTAGGCGACAACTTTTGCTCCGGTGATTGTTGCTATCCCAGCAACACGAGTTGTCTATGCGTTGACCGCGGCGTGGGTAGCTGTTCTTGATTCTGTTGATGATCAACCAATAGAAAGGGGGATTCATGAAGGCCATCCGCACACGGCTCTTTGGAAGAATTTTGCTGCTAGGCATGGCCGCGCTGAACCTGTTATGCGCGTTGCCGAGCATCGCGCGCGGGTGTGATTGCATATTGCAGGGCTATCCTGTATGCTCGGGCGATTGCTGCAATGCAACAGCCACATCATGCGCATGCTTCGATAAGGGGACTTCAGTTTGCTCGTGAGGGGAAACGATTAGCGATGAATAAGTGGATCATGAATACCATGCTCGCGGCGCTCGGAGTTATAAGCACCATATCAATGTCGCTTGAGGATGCACGTGCGTGCGCCTGTAACCTGTACGGCGAGGAAGAGATCTGCTGGGGCGACTGCTGCATCGCAACCGGACCGGCGGAGTGTGTGTGCTATGTCAAAGGACAGGGTAACTGCTCATAATACCGAGTGCGGACGCATTCGAGGGCGCCAAGGCGCTCTCGTTGCTCCGCTCGCGAAAGGTTATCGTATGCGAGCACTCAGGTTTCGAAGTATCTTGGTTGCCGCAGCCCTGCCGGCAATTGTTTGGGCCCAAGCGCGCGAGGCTCCTTCTGGAATACGCACCGGCGGGCTTACGTTGACGTTTAAAACCGTGCGCACCGGACTTCCGCCGAGCGTGACATCTATTCCTATTGCGGACAACCTGGATCGTCCGATACGGCGCAGCGTCCACCTTGGGCAAAACGGGGAAGCGATATATCAGGTCACTCTGGCGGCCGGACCGGCGCCGGGCGCATTTAGGATCCAGGTGACGCCGCTTGAGTCGACGCCGGAATATCGGATAGAAGGTCCGGCCACGGTCCTCGGCCGACCACCGGTGTCTACGGCTGTGACTATACATACGGTGGCGGGTGATACTATCCGCGATTACATAAAGCTATGGGCAGGCTATGAAGATATTCAGAAGATCGTGATGCCGCCCGATTTTCGAACGGAAGCGCTGTCGTTGGCCAGCCCGGTGATCGAGATCGGCGGACAAACGTTTGTGAATTCCGCGAGTGCACAGGTGTTCGGGGATGCGCTTTGGGTCGGCGTGGCTGGCTCTCAAGGTCGCTTCATTGTGATGTTAGATAGTTGCAGCGCGGCGGGTGAGCGCACAATGCCCACTTATGTTCCGGCCACAGTTAGTGATGCGACGATTTCCTTCGAATGGCGTGGCGCCCCAGTTAAGATCACATCCTCCAGCCCGGTGTTACCCGGCGGTACGCAAGCTTCCGTCTGGGTATACTTCGATAGCGTTTTCAATCCGGAGCGAGCTCAGTTTATGGCGGATAATCTGGGTGCAGCTCGACCGAGCCATACGCCTCGACCTGGTACCGTGTTGTGGGGCGCATTGCCCAGTACATGCTTCTGATGATTCGGCTACATGGAGGTAATCGGTGCGAATCACGACGTGTTTAGTTCTTTCGGGGATTGGGGTGCTCTGCGCGATTGCGCAGGACATTGACAACGATGATACGCCACGGGTCAGCAAGGCTTCGCCTCAGCAGTCCCGGACCCTAAAAATGCTCGCGCGCGAATTGCTGGACGAAGCTTTCCGCGCGGCGCCAGCGGCAAGCCACAGTGACATACCGGTGTTCGCCCTGTTGCATATCGGGCAGAATTACTTGTTATTCGATTCGAAGAAGGGAACCGAGATCCTGACACAGGCCTTCGAGGCGGCCCAGGCATTGGACACGGAATCCCGCCGTGAAGTTCAAGCTGACGTGGTGGATGCGCTCGTCGATGTTGACCTGGCGCATGCAATCGCGATGCTGCGCACGCTTGACGCCGCTGACGTGGGCGAAGTGGATTTTCGGATGCGGCCCACAGGAAATATCGTAAGCGCTCTTCTAAAGCGTGGATCTGTAGACGAGGCGTTGGATTGTCTGAGTGTCGTCGGCTCACAAGGAGAATACCCGTTCCGGGCTGCTGGCCTACTCTTTGATCAGCTGACTGCGGATGATCCGCGTAGGCTCAGTCTGTTCAGCAGCGCCGTGAGTGCATTCACGGCACGAGGCCGGGGCGCTGTTTCCGACTTCTTCCTGAAGCGCTGGCGACAAGTTCCGCGCAATTTGGCTGAGAGTGGCGTGCAAGCCCTCATCGATAACGCGCTCGCGGAGACGCAGAAATCCGAGGAGGGGAGTCAAACTACTTTGACTGCTTCCAAGGGCGCAATCACACTGAGTTCACGACAGGACGCAGCGCTTTTCGACATTATGTATGTACTCCGGGAAGTGGACGCGAAACGGGCTGATGCACTCTTAGAGGGCCGGCCAGCACTGCGCGCCGCGCTGGCTCAGTTCCCGCAGGGACGCGCTTCGATGAAGGGCAGCGATGACGAGTTCGTGAGCGTGTCCACGTATGTCGGGCCAAAGCAAAAGATGCACACGCAGGACTCGACGTATTCGATTTCGGAGAGCAGAGCCGCTCAAGCGGCTGCCCTTCTCTCGAAGGACGCCGATCGCGCACTCGACGTTATTAGGAGCATTCCGGATCCAAGCCTACGAGCACAAGCGCTTGCGTCCGCTGTGCGAGCGTTCAGCGGATCAGAACGCGCTGACCGGCTACTCTCAGAGGCGCTCGAACTCGTCGATAAACTACAAGTTCCTAATCAGCGCATTCGTGTCCTGAGCAGTGTCGCGGAAGCAGCGGGTTCGATGAAGAGGCTTGACGTGGCCCGTGCGGCAATCGGGCGCGCCATGTCCGAAGTGGAGACGTTGTACCAGAGGGATACGGACCGCGATCGTCCAAACTCTGCCCTTCGTGAGTACTGGCCCTCCACTCAGGCCTATCGGAAGCTGGCCTGGCGTGCGGGAGCGCTATTCGGAGAGGACGGTCTGTCATTACTCGCGGGAATTAAGGACAATGATCTTGCGTTGCTGGCGAAAATCGAGTTTGCACAAGCGCTGCTCAACCGCCCTGCGACGCCTGGCGCCGTACGCCTCCAATATAGGCAGCGTTGAGGCTGGTGCGCCGTTTGACCGAAAGTGCCTGAAGAGATTTCGTTAGATGCCAAATACCGATGCGCCAGCGGTGTTGTACGTGTGCCGTTGTCCGTCGCTGAAGACGTACTTTACTCTCCAAGCAGCGGCCGATGGATGGCCGTGCCGCGTGCGATTGGAACGCGGGTTCTAGAGTGGCAGCATTTTCGTCGTGCACGAGAGATGGCGGCCGAGCTGCGCGTGGCCGCCATCATGGCGCAACGGCATCCCGGACCGTTGAGTGCGTTTGTGCGGGCGACGAGCGGTTTCCTGAGCCGGCGCGCTGCGGACCTGCCGTGTGACGCGCGAACCTTGGCATTGCTGAATGAACTGTTCGACCGTGGGTTGTTGATGTCTGAGCGCGATCTCGCAAATCGAGTGCTCGGCACCCGCGTGCATGACGAGCGGCGAACAATATCCTCAGTGTGCATTATTACCCGGGACCGGCCCAGCGAATTGCTGAGATGCATTCGAAGCTATGGTGAAAATGCGGAACGCCACGGGCGCCGTGTGGACTTTGTCGTGGTTGACGATTCGAGAGAAGAACAAATCCAGCGGGCGAATTTCAACGGCCTGCGTGAGCTTAGCGCACAACTCGGGCAACGAATTCTGTATTCCAGTCCGGCAGGTCGCGCGGCATATACGAAGCGTCTTGCGCAGGAGAGCGGTGAGTATGAGCTGGCGCAGTTTGCCCTGTTCGCGACCGAAGGCTGTGGGGAGGCGATGGGAGCAGCCCGGAACGCCGTTCTTCTCCAAACCGCGGGAGAACTCATCCTCAGCGTCGATGATGATACGGTGTGCTTACCGGCCCATGCGCCGAATCAACGCTCAAACGCTAATTTCGCCGATGAATGCGATCCAACGGAGTTCTGGTTTTTTGAAGACAGGTCCGCAGCGTGCGCCTTCGCCAATCGGATTGATCTGGACGTCATCGCTGGACACGAGCATCTGCTCGGCGCTGACCTTCCGCTTGCGGTTCGGTGCGCAAGTTCGAGTAACCCAATTGACTTCAGCCGCGCCTGTTCCCATTTGGTCAGCAGCATTCTCGCCGACAGCGGATCGATACGCCTCACATTCAATGGGGTATACGGCGATTCCGGAATGTACTCGGGATTTGGACTGCTGGAGCACACGGAGCCAGGCACCCGAGGTCGCCTGCTGTGCTCCCGCGTCGCGTATACGACAGCTTTGACCAGCCGTGAGGTATTCCGGTCGGCAACAGCCACCACCATTACGCATGGACCGCCGGTCATCGGTGCGATGTTCGGGCTGGATAATCGGAACCTGTTACCGCCATTCTTCCCAATCCTTCGCAATGAGGATGGCGTTTTCGGAGCAACTCTGGCGCGATGCGACGAGCACGGCTATTTTGCGCACTTGCCTTGGGCGATGGCGCACTTTCCGGGCGGCCGCCGCCAATATTACCACTACATGGCAACGGCGGATTCGTTTCGCTTAACCGACTTCGTGGCAGCGCTCATGTTGAACTGTCCGGCAATTTCCCGTAATTCCGCAGACCGAATGCAAGAAATCGGCCAATATCTAGTGAAGATCGGAACGATGGCCAACAGCGACTTTGAATACGCGCTTCAGAGTACGATGTTACACCGATTTTCACGTCAATCGCCGTATCTGCTCGGTTTGATCGACAAGTATTCGGGAACGCCGGACTTTTGGGCGCTCGATCTTTCTGCGTGGGTCGAGCGACGCTGCAAGGCGCTTTTGTCCGGATCTTGTATCCGAGCGATTGATCTGCCCGACTGCGGAAATCTTGAGGCGATTCGCCGCGTTATCCGTAGATTTGGCGCTTTGCTGAATGCTTGGCCTCATCTCATGGCCACAGCGAGGCGGCTCAAGGCTGACGGAGTAACGCTCGCGCGGGATGTGAATGAAAGATCATTCGAGCACGAAGGCGGGTGAAACGTCGTGAACTGCGCCATTTGAATCCACGTCGCCGCAGCGGCACAGAGATACCCAGTCGATCGATTTGCGCATACCAATGCGGCGGGCTGAAGGCGTTCCCCCGCGGGGTACGCGGCGCTCGGATATGCTACAAATTAATGCGGCGCCGCGAATTCCTCTCCGCGCTGGCCGCGCCGCTGGTTCGGGCCGCGGCGCGCGAGATCCGGTCGGATGTTGCGATCATCGGGGCCTCGGTCGGAGGGTGCGCGGCGGCGCTGGCGGCGCTGCGGAACGGAATGAGCGTCATGCTCACCGAAGAGACCGACTGGATCGGCGGGCAGCTCACCTCCCAGGCCGTTCCGCCGGACGAGCATCCCTGGATCGAATCCTTCGGGCGCACACGCTCATACGCCGCATATCGGGATGCCGTTCGCGAATATTACCGGCGCCATTACCCGCTCACGGCTGAGGCCCGGGCGCGTCCGTTTCTGAATCCCGGCGACGGCAGCGTATCCCGGTTGACCCATGAGCCCCGCGTGTCGCTGGCCGTGCTCGAAGAGATGCTCGCGCCATACGTGAGCGGCGGCCGGCTTACCGTTCTGCTGCGCCATAAACCCGTCGCCGCGGATGCTTCCGGCGACTTGGTGCGCGCGGTATCGGTTCGCAGTATTGATGGCGGCTTCACGCGCACGCTTCATGCACGCTACTTCCTCGATGCCACCGAGCAGGGGGACCTGCTGCCGCTTGCGCGCGCCGAGTACGTCACCGGTTCTGAATCGCGCCGCGAAACGGGGGAGCCGCATGCTCCGGACTTGGCTGAACCGGCCGACATACAGTCGTTCACGGTCTGCTTTGCGATGGACCACCGGCCGGGCGAAGATCACACCATCGACAAGCCTGATGAGTATGCGTTCTGGCGGGACTATGTTCCGCAATTGAAGCCCGCGTGGCCCGGAAAACTGCTGAGCTGGTCGATGCCCGATCCGCGGACTCTGAAGGAGCGGCGCGTGACGTTCAGTCCCGAGCCGGACGGCGCCGCGCCAGCGGGCATATTGAACCTTTGGCTGTATCGCCGTATTGCGCATGCAGCCAACCACGTTGCGGGGACTTTTCTGAGCGACATCAGCCTGGTGAACTGGCCGCAGAACGACTACTGGCTGGGCAACCTGATTGATGTACCCGAGGCGGAAGCTGCGCGCCATCTTCAGCGGGCCAAGCAGTTGAGCCTTTCGCTGCTCTACTGGCTGCAGACCGAAGCGCCGCGTCCGGACGGCGGAGCGGGGTGGCGGGGGCTGCGGCTGCGTCCGGACATCACGGGCGCGGAGGACGGTCTTGCGAAGCATCCATATATCCGCGAGTCGCGCCGCATCCGGGCGGAATTCACGGTGCTCGAGCAGCACGTGGGCACGGATGCACGAATGCAACTCACGGGGAAAGGCCGCGACGAGGTGACAGCGGAGCGATTCAAGGATTCGGTAGGCGTAGGCAGCTACCGCATCGATCTGCATCCCTCCAGCGGGGGCCGCAATTACATCGACATCAGCTCGCTGCCGTTCCAGATCCCGCTGGGTGCGCTCATTCATCGCCGGGTTGAGAATCTGATTGCGGCCTGCAAAAACATTGGGGTGACGCACATCACGAACGGGTGCTACCGGCTGCATCCGGTCGAATGGAATATCGGCGAATCGGCCGGTTGCCTTGCAGCGCACGCCATCCGGACGGGGAATCCGCCGCGGCGGATCCGCAACCAGGAGAAGCTGCGAGACGAATTCCAGGCGAGGATTCGGGAGCAGGGGATTGAGACGGAGTGGCCGCAGATTACGCCGCGGTGATCAGACGATCAAAAGATAAAGGACAGGCCGCCCCGGACGGCTTTGGGCATATTGGTGAGGATAATGGCTTGCCCGCCTGGGCTGAACACGGGCAGGTAACCTTGTTTTAAGAGATTCTGGAGGTCGGCGGTAGCTTCGAAGCGTCCGGGCATGCCGCAAAAGCCTGGGAGGGGCTGGCGAATGGAAACATTCAAGCCGGGCTGGATGGCGAGGCGCTGAGTGAGGAACAGGTGCGCGGGCATGAGCGTATCGTGTCCTGACCATCCGTAGCTGGCGGCCACCCTGGTTCCGGCGACGGGGACTGTGGCGGCGAGGCGCGCGCTGGCCCAAGCGCGGTCCGCCATGCGGATGATGGAGCGGAGCTCATCCGGATCGGGAGTCTGGAGTTGCTGGCGCGTGGTGGTGAGCGCGCCGCCGCGGCCGTAGGCCGCGCTCAACTCAACGTGATCGCCGAGGCTTTGCTCCACGGAGGCGACATAACCCCAGCGCTGGAATCTGCCGACATCGAAGATAGCGCTCTGCGAGCCGAGATCGGGCAGCGAGTCTTCGGGATACAGATCCGCGGGTCCGGCCATGGCGAGCGCGCCGTTGGAGAAGCGCTCATGGTACGCCGCTATGGAGAAGGCGCGGCTTCCGGTCTCTTTTCGATAGCCGGCTTCGAAGGTTTCCGACCTTTGCATGCGGGCATGGCCGTCGCGCATGGAAATACGCGGCATGATGGCGAGGGCGGTGAGATCCGATTGCAGTTCGTTGTTGTCGCGCTCCTCGTCGCGCTGTGAACGCGCGGCGAGCTCGACGGGCGCCGCTCCCGAACTGTATGCGACTTGCAGCGAACCGGCGGCGCCGATATCGTATGTGAGCCGGGCGAAGGGGCTGAGCGCATTCAGCCGGTCCAGAAAGCTGACCGACTCGGCCGACATTCCATACTCCAGGCGCAATCCGTCAAACAGCGAAATGTCGTCCAGGAAGCTGACTGACATGGTCCGCAGCGCGGGCGTTGCGTCCGGGGAGCCGGAGTTTGTGAAGCCACGCGCGGGCAGGTAGAGCTGCCGCATGGTGACGGTGATCTCGGGCATTTTAAGGGTCGCCTGAGTGCGGCTGAAGGTGGTGCGGAAGCCTGCCACGGGCATGCCGGAGTGGGACGCATATCCGAAGTTGCCGCTGACTTGAAGCTGGTTGGATCCAAGAAAAGAAGTGGCCAGGGCGAATGCCGTGCCGAGGTCGGGCTGCCATCCTACACCGGCGAGCGATGTCGGGTCGCCCGCGGAAACCTTGACGATGCCGCGGGTTTCCGAGAAGACGGGTCCGAAGCGAGGATGCTCAGCGGGCGCCTCCCAGCCGGCGTCGCGAAGGCGCAGAACGGGGCGGGTGGCTTGCGAGCTGCGGAGCACCCACTTCCAGTCGTCGGTCATGAGCGAGCCTTTGGCCGGGCGCGCGGGCTGGAATTCGACCGAGCTGAGAATGCTGGAGAGATTGATGGTCAAGACGCTGTGGAAACCGGGCTGAATGGCGATGTTGCGCTTAAACGCGGGAACGAAGGCCGCCAAGCTGACGCGGATGGAATAGAGATCGGGAAGGAGGGCGTCAAAGAGAAACTCGCCATGGCTGTCGGTGAGCGTCTGGCGGATGGCGCGGTCGTAGCGGTTATAAAGGACCACGGTGGCGCCCATTTGGGCGACGCCCGCGGCGTCGAAGACCTGCCCGCCGAGGCTTCCCGCAACGGGTAAGGGCGCGGCGGCGATGGCCGGGATGCAAGTGGCCGCTAAAACGGCCATGAGACCGATTGGCGCCGCGGTTTTAAGCATCCTATGGGCGAACGCTGTCACTCAACCACCGCTTCCTGCCCCACCGGGGGCGCACACGCCTGCCCCGTCAGTTCTTGACTTCTATGTTACCGTAAACGTCGCGGTTGGCGTGAGGGTCTGGTTTCGCACCTTGTCCTGAACCTTCAACCGCAGGGTATAAGAGCCTGGCTCGAGCGATTTGAGCGGCAGCAGCTTCTGAATGGTGATCTGCGAGGCCGAACCCTCGAGCGAATTGACATCCTCGGTATATTCAAACACCTTCTGATTGCTGCCGTTTTTTACGATCTCGTATTCCACGGTGCCGTTGGGCTTTTTGGTTTTCTCGTCGGGCTCGAAGTTGTAGAGCTGGCAGTAAATGCCGAGCTTCTCATCGCGCCGGAAGGTCTCTCCGACGCGCGGCCGGACCTTGGAGGCTCCGATGACGAACTGTCCCGTGCCGATGCTCTTGGTGGGCACCTTTTCGAGCAGGTCGGCCAGGATCAGCGAGCTTGAAGCCAACTGGTCCTCGTTCAGGTGGGGAACGTCGAGGGCGGTCTCGTAGGTAGTCATATTGCCGCCGGTGACGTCTTTGGCCACGATATTCAAGCGGTATTTGCCGGGAGGCAGCGGGACGACTTTCTGGTAGACTGAGGCGCCGTTAATGGCCTGCTGAAGCAGCTCCGGCGGAACCTCGACCGACACGACATCTTCAAACACGTTCACCGTGCGCCGGGCCATGTTGCTGATGCGGGCATACAGATTGACGACGGCCTTCGAAACTCCATCTTTGTTCGCGAACTGAAGATCCTTGCGGTCGAACTGGAGGGTGATGGCCGCAAAGATCGAGCTGGTGGTGATCGGAATGTAATCGACATGCACCTTCATCGGCAGGGTGTTGTAGCGGATGGTGGAGGTAACGGCGGCTTCGAGGTCTTTGAACTTGACTGCCGGCGGCTTCTGCAATTTTGCGAATTGCTCCAGGCGCTCGAACTGGTTCATGCGGGCTGGCAGGGGCATATTGCCGGTGCCGAGGTGCGTGCCGTCGGTGCGGTTGAAGCGGTCCGTTTTATCGGCGAGCCCCATCTGTTCCATGAGGGTAAGGCCGGCGCCCGGCACATAGAGCAGCGCATCTTTTTCGGTCGGGTCCATGGTCATGTGGTATTCGCCGGTCATGGTGGGGTCGACGAATTCGATGATGATGTCGCTGCCGATTCCCTCGATATAGCGGTATCGCCACTGTTCGAAGGGATAGGTGGAGGTTGTGCCGCCGCCTTCTTCGATGGGCCGCTCATAGGTGCCGCCGGAAGGGTGGGATTCGATTTCGTCCGGCGGACCGAAGGTGATATAGATTCTGCCGCGGTCCGTTTTCCAGCCCGGAATGCCGGAGGCGAAGTGCTCATTGGCGTATGCGATGCGGCGATAGTGCTCTTCCTTGAATTCGTTTTCTTCGGTATCCGGCGTAGGATCGCGACGGAGCCAGAACTGCTCGACAAACTGCTGGCGCTCTTCGTCGGTATTCAGCCGCTTGAAGGCCTGCCGTTCCTCGTCGGTGATGATATAGGCGACGTCGACGTCAAGCCATTGCTTCCAGGGCGACTCCAGCTCCTTGCGCAGCTTTTTTTCGCGGGCTTTCCGCTCCTTTTCCGACATCGGCTTCGCGACGGTCTCGCGCTGATCCGGGGAAGCGTCCTTTTTATCCGCAAATGCCGTTTGCTCAACCGCAAGCACGGCGAATGCGGAGCTGATAACGAGCAAGGACCTGATATCCATACACTACTCCTGGAGTACGCTCGGAACTAGTTTGATTTTAAGGCGCTTATGGGTGGCGGTCAAGGGCGCTCGACTCGTATCCTGGAGTGACGCGCGCGGGTGTGGGGGAGTTTCAAGAATCGTGCGCATGGGGGGGATTGCAGCCGGACGCAATGGGCTAGAATGAAAAAAGGCGCGATTTTGGAAATGGTCAACCGGCGGCGAGCCGGCGCGGCTGGAGCGCGGACGCGGGCAGGTTTGACACGTGCGCGCCCAGTCGCTAAACTGAAGGAACCGCAAGTCTCGAACGGTGAAGGTCTGTTTCAATGAAAACTGCATTTCCGTCCAAAAACGAGGTGGTACGCCAGTGGCACGTGATTGACGCCAACGGCGCCGTTCTGGGCCGGGTGGCGAGCAAAGCGGCGAAGGTGTTGATGGGTAAGCACAAGCCGATGTACACGCCGTTTCTCGACACGGGCGATCACGTGGTGGTGATCAACGCCGGGAAGGTGCGTCTGACCGGCAGAAAAGAAGAGCAGAAGATTTATCGGCGCCACACTGGATATCCGGGCGGTCTCATTGAGATTCAGGCGCGAAGACTGCGGGAAACGCGTCCCGTGAAGATGCTGGAGGATGCGATTGCGGGCATGCTTCCGAAGACCAAGCTTGGGAAACAGATGTACCGGAAGCTGAAGGTTTACGCGGGGGACCGGCATCCGCATCAGGCGCAAAAACCGGTTCCTTTGGCCGTGGATTAGGGGTGAGGAGCGTGGCAGGTTTGGTTCAGTATCTGGGGACGGGCCGGCGCAAGTCGTCGGTGGCCAGAGTTTTTCTTCGGCCTGGAAAGGGCCAGATTACAGTCAACAAGCGACCGTTTGAAAACTACTTTGTGAACGAAACGGCGCGAGTGATCGTGCGGCAGCCGCTGCTTGCCACCGAAACCGCAGACAAGTTTGACATTTTGATTCTGGCAAACGGCGGCGGGCTGAGCGGGCAGGCCGGGGCAGCCCGGCTGGGCATTGCGCGCGCCCTGATTGAGTTCAACTCTGAGCTGCGGGGCAAGCTGAAGGGCCTGGGATTTCTCACTCGCGACCCGCGCGAGCATGAGCGGAAGAAGTACGGGCAAAAGGGCGCACGCAAACGGTTCCAGTTCTCGAAGCGGTAGTTTTTTGGGTGGTAGCGCTGGCTTCAATCGCTGGAAGTTCTCTCTGGCGGCCATCTACCCTCCGCACCTCGCAACGTCCGATCTGCAAATTCCGTTTGGGCGCAGTCGGACCAGGAAACACTCGAAGGAGGCTTTTTGCCGTCGATTAGCATGAAGGAATTGCTCGAAGCAGGCGTTCACTTCGGGCACCAGACCAAGCGCTGGAATCCAAAGATGAAAGAGTACATCTTTGGCGAACGCAATGGAATTTACATTATTGATTTGCAGAAGACGCTGAAGCTCTTCAAAGATGCGATGCGTTTCGTGGCCGAGCAGGCGGCGCTGGGCAAGACAGTGCTGTTTGTGGGGACCAAGCGCCAGGCTCAGGATGCGATCGCTGAAGAAGCCAACCGCTGCGGGCAATTCTATGTGAACCAGCGCTGGCTGGGCGGTCTGCTGACGAACATGAGCACGGTGCAGCGGTCCATCAAGCGTCTGAAGGAGCTCGACGCGATGGCCAACGAAGGCGGCTGGGAAGGCCGGGCGAAAAAAGAGCAGGCGCGGCTTGAGCGCGAACGCAAGCATCTTGAGCAAAACCTGGCCGGCATCAAGGAGATGAGCGGGCTTCCGGATCTGCTGTTTGTGGTGGACTCGAACAAGGAAGCGATTGCCGTGGCTGAAGCGCGCAAGCTGGGCATTCCCGTGGTGGCTGTGGTGGATACAAACTGCGATCCGGACCAGGTGGACTACGTCATTCCTGGCAACGACGATGCGCTGCGCGCGATCCGCCTGTTTACCACGAAAATCGCCGATGCGGTCATAGAGGGCCGTTCTCTGGCCACCGAACAGGAGTTCACGGCTGAAAAGATCGTCAGCGACGAAATGCCGATGGAAGAAGTTCCGGTGGATGCGCCATATTTCGATCCGAAGTACGCCGAACAGCTCATGTCGGAGACCTTGTCAGACGAGGATCTCCCTTCCGTGTCGCTGCCGCGCAAGGGTCCGGGCAGTGAGACGCCCGCGCCGGAAGAGGTCGGCACGACGAACGTCAGCGAGAAGTAAGGAAAGTCAACAGACGCAGCAAAGCGCACATGGCGCTCTGCGCAGGTGATTGGCGCCGCACGAGCCGCCCGGGGGGTGTTCTCTGAGGAGAGCGCGCCGGGCTCCATGGGCGGACCGTTCTGTTGTTGAGAGCGGTTCGTGTGCGCTCGAGGGCGCGGGAAAGCTGAGGATTCTGGACTGGACATTATGGCGGAGATTTCAGCAGCACTAGTTAAACAGCTTCGGGAGCGCACCGGCGCCGGCATGATGGAGTGCAAGAATGCGCTGGTTGAGGCTAATGGCGATATGGCGCAGGCCGAGATCATTCTGCGAAAGAAGGGTATTGCATCGGCGGCGAAGAAGGCGTCACGAAGCACAAGGCAGGGGGTGATTGGCAGCTACATTCATGCAGGCAATCAGATCGGCGTGCTGGTGGAGGTGAACTGCGAGTCGGATTTTGTGGCTCGCACCGACGATTTCCGCGAGCTGGTCCATGACATCGCCATGCAGATCGCGGCGGCGGATCCGCAGTTTATCCGCAAGGAGGACGTTACGCCGGAGGCGCTCAAGCGGGAGAAGGAGATTCAGCGGGCGCGGGCGCTCAGCGAAGGCAAGCCCGAGAATATCGTGGACCGGATCGTCGAGGGACGTTTGCAAAAATATTACGAAGAGGTTTGCTTATACGAGCAGCCGTTTGTAAAGGAGAATTCGATCACGGTTGGCGATCTCATAAAATCCAAGATCGCCAAGCTTGGCGAGAACATCAGCGTGGCGCGGTTTACGCGCTACAAAGTTGGCGAGACCGCCGCGGCGGAGCCGCCGCCGGCTGAAGGCGCCGCCCAGTAATTTTGAGACTCCGGCGGCCCGGCCGGTTCCTTCATGGCAAAGTACAAGCGCATCCTCTTGAAGCTGAGCGGCGAGGTCATGGCCGGCTCACAGAGCTTCGGCATAGACGCCGAGCGGGTGATCGGGCTCGCCGAGGAGATTGCGGAAGTATCCCGCGCCGGGGTGCAACTGGGGGTGGTGGTGGGCGGGGGAAATTTCTTTCGCGGCGTCGCGGCCGCAGCCAAGAACATTGACCGGGTGACGGCGGATCACATGGGCATGCTGGCCACAGTGATCAACGCGCTTGCGCTGCAAGACGCTCTGGAAAAACAGGGCGTGCCGACGCGAGTGCAGACGGCCATACACATGCAGCAAGTCGCCGAGCCGTACATCCGGCGCCGCGCGATCCGTCACATGGAAAAGGGCCGGATCGTGATCTTCGCGGCGGGCACGTCGAATCCCTATTTTTCGACCGATACGGCTGCGGTGTTGCGCGCGCTGGAAATCCACGCGGACATCATCGCCAAGGCGACGCGCGTCGAGGGAGTATTCGATAAAGATCCCTTGCTGCATAGCGACGCGGTGATGTACCGCGAAGTGACCTACCTGGAAGTGCTTTCCAAATCGCTGCGGGTCATGGACGGCTCGGCGGTGGCTATGTGCCGGGACAACCAGCTTCCCATCGTGGTTTTCAATCTCAATGTTCGCGGCAATATAATGCGTATGGTGATGGGCGAGCCCATCGGAACAATCATCCATTAACAAAAGAAAGACGGATATGAAAAACGATCAGACCGCGACCGCTCAGGCTTTCCAGTCGGTCAAGGATGTGT
>Ga0070740_10001854_pt1 | contig 27126 bp, 21 predicted proteins | sample Coa_R2_FD_67286 | JGI IMG/M metagenome (GOLD analysis project Ga0070740, IMG submission 67286) | Surface soil microbial communities from Centralia Pennsylvania, which are recovering from an underground coalmine fire - Coalmine... | ecosystem: Environmental > Terrestrial > Soil > Unclassified ...
GCCCTGCGGGCGCGCCGGCTCGGCCTCAATCGCATGCTGGAAACGCACACGGGCGGCCTCTGGATCGCCACGGCGCAGGCAGGCATACCCTTTCTCAAGCAGATCACGGTACATGGCTCTCCTCCTGAATGTGCAGTGCCTCTTCTGGATACGCCAGCGACTCTATCTGTTCCACGACCTGGTGAAGCGAGTCCTTGAGCGGATGCTCAGACTCGCGATGCGGCACAGCCGCAGATGCCGGCCCCGGAATGAGATAGACGAGTTTTAATAAAAGTGGCGTGACCAGGGTCGTAATGAGAGCAACGAGGATGACGATCGAGAAGAGCGAGGCATCGATCAATCTGGCCTGTAGCCCGATCGTCGCAGTAATCAGGGCCACCTCTCCGCGCGAAATCATCCCCACGCCCACCGCCAGCGCCTCCAGCGGCTTGAAGCGACAGGTCAACACCCCGCCTCCACAGCCAATGATCTTGGTCACGACCGCAATCAGAACGAAGCCAATCAGGAGCAGGGGCGGAACGGTAAACATCGCCCGAAAATTTGCCTCGATGCCTGCATAGACAAAGAACAACGGGACAAAGAACGAGTAGCCCAGTTTCGACAGGCCATCATGCACCCATTCGCGCATCTCCGTGCGGCTGACCAGAATCCCAGCCAGGTACGCACCGGTAATCGCCGCTACGCTGCCCAGTTCCTCCGCCGACCAGGCGTAGAGCAGGACCAGCGCGAACACCAGGCCGATGCGCGCCTCCAGCGCGAGCAGCCTGGGCAGCCAACGGGAGAGGAGAGGAAACGCGTAGTACCCGATCACATACGCGAGGGGGAAGTAGAGCAACATCTTCAGAATGGACCAGGTCGGATTCTGTCCCAGGGTAAAGGCCAGGATGATCGAAAGCACAACCAGGCCCAGCACATCGTCAATGACTGCCGCACCGAGAATTGTGGTCCCTTCCTTCGAGCGAAGCTTGTTGAGGTCTTTGAGGGTCTCTGCGGAGATGCTGACGCTGGTGGCCGTTAGCAGAGTGCCGAGAAACAGGCTCACGGGCAGTGTGTAATGCAGGGCCAGAGCGAATACCGTTCCTACGATAAAGGGGCAGATCACTCCCAGAGAGGCGGAGAGAAAGGCCGCGCCTCCCACCCGGCGCATCTGCTTCATATCCGTCTCGATCCCGGCAATAAACATCAAGATGATCACGCCGAGCGTCGCAAACGAATTCAGGGTTCCGTTCACCTGAACCCAGCCTAGCAGCGAGGGGCCGGCTACAACTCCCACCAGAAGCTGTCCCAGCACAGCCGGAACGTGGAGACGATGGCAGACCCAGCCAGCACCTTTGGCCGCCAGCAGAAGGCACGCCAGTACCACAAGTAACACCGTTGCAGACATCGCACGAACACTCCCTATCTAGTTGCTCTCACCCCTCCGTTGGAAGGGATGGTGACTCATAAACCTCCAGAAGAATAAGACAGAAGAGACCATCCACACCAAAGGGGAGGTGCTTCAGGATCTCGTTGGAAAAGGAAGCGGGCGTATCCACAGTGATGCATTCAGCGGCGTTGCAGGTCGTTCGTTTGTTCCCTGAAGCAAGTATAGGGTTTTTCTGGGGACGATGGTACGGATAACCTGTCGTAATTTGCCTCGCACAGTTTTAGTCATTGTGCCCAAAAACAGGATTTTTTTGAGAAAATTTTGAGAAGCGAGGCAAAATTTTCAAAAATATCATCCAGAATCTTGCGTAATTTTTGTGAAACAAACATTTGTTAGAGGCAGCTTGCACAAAATTACGCCCTGCCGCACCCTTGAGACCAGATTGCATCTCTTTGCGCAGTAAGGGGCCTGCGCACGGCGCCGGCCAGGTGGGAGCGTATCTTTGCAGATAGGCAAATTTCTGGGATATAGTACTCCATAAGGAGCTGTAGTATTTCGATGAAGCGTTTCCTCTGGCGACAACCCTGGCGAAGGCTCATCACTTTTATGCTGTTGAGCGTTCTCTCGGCAGATCTTTTGAGCCTTCTTCCCATTGATGGTCAGTTCCCGTTCCTTCCGGTTCAGCCGGAAGCTCTTACTATAGCGGAACCGGGCACAGGCATTACGGTCCATGTTGACACGGACGGCGCATATACCGTCACCACCCGGCAGCCGGCGTGGACCTTCGGCGGGCATGTTGGCTCTGCGCTCTCCTCGCTGATCCTGAGCGGCGGCATCGATACGCTGGGCCGGTTCCAGGAGATCAGCTTCACCTATCGCGGGCGGGTTGCGCGAGCAAGCAGCATTCGCGTATACGCCGCGCGCCTGGTTGTACTTTTTCGCACGGCTTACCTGGCTGCAAGCCTCAACACCGAGCCGTTTCCTATCTTCACAACCTATCCACAAAATCTCTTCCATTTAAGTTATCACGGAGGCTTTGGCGTCTACGGTTTTAATCTGAGCGGGTCGGGGAGTCCCTGGCTCTTTTTTGACGCGCATGCCAATAGCTTCCTGCTCTCTCCGGCGGCCAACTTTCTGCAAGCGACGCTAGCATTGCATAGCGACGGCTTGATCTCTAGCGGTATCGATCAACAGATTCGTATGCTCCCGCAGGGCTTCACCCATACAACCATCCTGGCAATCGGCAGCGGCATCAATAGCGTCTATACGGCCTGGGGCCAGGCCATGACCACGTTACAGGGCAAGGCACGCCCTGCCAACGATGCCACCCTCACGCTGGACCGGCTGGGCTACTGGACCGATCACGGCGCCACCTATTACTACCGCTACATCGCCGGCAAAGGCTACGCGGGCACGCTGGAGGCCGTCAAGCGAGACTTTGCGCGGCATGGGATTCCCCTGGGATATATGCAATTAGATAGCTGGTGGTACCCCAAAGGCGTGCCGCCGAGCTGGAAAAATCTGAAGCGAGGGATAGCCCTCTACACCGCCGACCCCACGCTTTTCCCCAGGGGGCTGGCGGCTTTTCAGCAACAACTCGGCCTCCCCTTGATTGTTCACGCTCGCTGGATCGATACCGGCAGTCCTTATCGGACCCGCTACAAAATGTCGGGCAACGTCTCCGTCGATCCGCGCTACTGGCAGGCCATCATGACATATCTGCGCCAGAGCGGGGTTGTGGTCTACGAACAGGACTGGCTCGCCTCCCCGGCCCAAACGGCGCTCGATCTGACCGATCCCAACGCGTTTTTAAATGAGATGGCCAGCGCAGCCGGCGCAGACGGCCTGACGCTGCAATACTGCATGCCCGATCCCAACGACTATTTGCAGAGTACCACGTATAGCAACGTGCTCACGGTCCGGGTGAGCGACGATCGCTTTGAACGCACGCGCTGGGATGCTTTTCTCTACGATTCGCGCCTGGCGAGCGCTCTGGGTCTCTGGCCCTGGAGCGATGTCTTCATGAGCGGCGAGAAGGCGAATCTCCTGCTCTCCACGCTTTCAGGGGGCATGGTGGGCGTCGGCGACCAGCTTGGCAGCGAGAACACAGCGAATCTTCTCCAGGCGGTGCGCCCCGACGGAGTGATCGTCAAGCCGGATACTTCTATCGTCCCGCTCGACGAAACCTATGTGGCCGAGGCCCAGGGCCTGAGACCGCCTATGGTCGCGGCAGCGTATACTTTCCACGGCGCGTTGGTGGACGCCTATGTGTTCGCCTACAGCCGCCGCGATCACGCAACCCAGCCTGTCACCTTTACTCCGGCCAGCCTGGGCATCGCCGGCAATGCGTATGTGTATGACTATTTCACCGGGACCGGGAGCGTGGTCCCTTCCGGGCAGAGCTTCAGCGCCAGGGTCGGCGGCGGCTCGTACTACATCGTTGCGCCGATCGGTCCATCGGGCATCGCTTTCCTGGGCGATGCCGGCAAGTTTGTCGCGCTGGGCTCGAAGCGCATCAGCCGCCTGAGCGACAACGGAAGCGTGCAGGCTACAGTCTCTTTCGCCCCTGGAGAGAGAGCCGTCACCCTGCACGGCTACGCGCCGGCACAGCCCCGGGTCAACGCCATGCCTGGCCTGGTGGGTTCGCTCTCCTATAACCCCAGGAGCCATCTCTTTAGCGTCTCCGTCTCACCGGGAGCAGATGAGACAGCAGTCATTGATATCAATCTGTGACGCCACTCCAGAGAACGGGGGAAATCTGGAAAGCGAGAAAAAATCTTATGAGCGCACCTGCATCGAAAAACCTGTGGGCCAGCGGGTCCTCCTACGAGCCATATGTGGGCCGCTGGAGCCGGCTGGTTGCGCGTGAGTTTGGGCAATGGCTTGTCGTTGCGCCGCAGGACAGTTGCTCCAGGGTCCGCGAATCTCCCAGCATGATAAAATGGATCGCGCGCAACTTGACAGCTACGCAGCAGATGTTTATAATACCTGCTGCAATCTCTCTTCGTCCGTTTGAAATGGATAGACGCCGAGCGGCTCGCCGGCAAGAGCCAGCCTGGCAAGATGCACCAGGCTCGGGCGGGGCCTGAAATGGCTCCTTTTCGATGGTCACATACGCGAAAAGAAGTGCTCCTCTGATCGAACGAACGTCTTCACTGATCAAACGCATTCAACGCTTACACCTCTCTGAAGAGCGCAAACGCACGGGCCTCTTCTATGTCGAAGGAATGCGTTTTGTGGCGCAAGCCGTGCATCATCACGCAAAGATTGAACAGCTTATTGTCTGCCCGGAATTGCTCATCCACCCTTTTGCCCGCAAACTGGTCCACGAACAGAAAAAGCGGGGAATCTCGATCCTGGAGGTCTCTCGATCCGTCATGGAACGTCTCTCCCAGGTGCAGGATTCTCAAGGGTTGGGCGCAGTTGTCCATCAGCGCTGGCTGCGGCTGGAGCAGGTGAAGCCGCGCGGCGAACTCTGCTGGATTGCGCTCGAAACCATCCGTTCTCCTGGCAATCTTGGGATGATTCTGCGCACCTCGGATGCGGTCGGGGGAGCCGGATTGCTCATCCTGGGCGACCAAACCGATCCCTATGATCCCGGCACCGTGCGCGCAACAATGGGCGCTATGTTTACCCAACGCTTCGTGAGAACGAGCAGGGAGGAGATGATGCGCTGGAAAAGGCGCTCCCAGTACCTGCTCGCCGGCACCTCGCCGGGCGCTGCGCGGGATTATCAGGAGGTCAGCTACCGGCCTCCTGTCATCCTGCTCATTGGCAACGAACGCAAAGGACTCTCCCCTGAGCTTCAAGCCATGTGCGACCTGGTAGTTAGCATTCCTATGGTGGGCGAAAGCGATTCGCTCAACGTCGCGACGGCGACCGGCGTGATGCTCTATGAATTGTTTAACCAGCGCAGGAAACAAACGTGAACGCGCCACCACCGCTCACCCGGCACGCCAGGAGATGCGAAATGAACTCGGCAGACCATATGTGAACGTGGGGGCGGGCGCAGAACTTCGCCAGATCGGTTTGTCCTCAGAAGTGATATAGTGGAGAAGCCAGGAGAGAAGAAACCTGCACATACCTGGGAAGTACAGTCCGGCGCTCCCTCTCGCTTCAACCACGCCAGAGGGCAGCGCAGATATACTACGCCTGGCTGAGGAAACGATGTGAATATGGAGACAGAGCAAATCACAATGCTTGCCGATCGCTGGTCCGAGGCAGAGATAACGGGACGAAGTGGACTGGACCTGCTGGTGTATCAGTCCCGGCTGATCGGTTCGGAGCCGCAGCTTGTGCTGTGGGGAGGCGGCAATACCTCGCTCAAGCTGGAGGAACGGGATTACCGGGGCCGCCCCTGCCAGGTTCTGCGCGTGAAGGGCAGCGGTTCTGATCTGAAGGCTGTGGAGCCGCGCGACTTTCCCGCCGTGCGCATGGATGATGTGCTGGCGCTGTTCGAGCGCGCGGAGATGAGCGACGAGGAGATGGTAGAGTATCTCCAGTTCGCCATGCTGGACCCGCACTCGCCTCGCCCTTCGATCGAAACCTTGCTGCACGCGTTTGTGCCCGCACGCAGCGTCGTCCACAGCCACGCTGATGCAATTCTGGCCCTGACCAACAACACGCGTGCCGACGCAATTCTCAAAGAGGTCTTCGGGGATGAACTGGCGCTGGTTCCCTACCTGCGGCCCGGCTTCCAGCTCTCAAAGCTGGTCGGACAGGCCGCGCGCGCCCGCCCGGATCTCAAAGGCGTCATCCTGCTCAATCATGGCCTGATTACCTGGCATGACGAGCCCCGCGAGGCGTATCGCCTGCATCTTGAGATGGTCAATCGCGCCGCGCGCTACGGTCGGCCCGCGATCGTCAGCGCACACCCGGCGCTGGCGGTGCCCAAACTGTCCCGGCGCCGCGAGATAGCCGCGCGCCTGGCTCCCCTGCTGCGGGGACTGGTGAGCCGCGAGCAGCCGCTCGTCGTGCGCTTCGACGATAGCGAGGACGTACTGCGCTTCGTCTCAGGTGCGGCTCTTGGCCTGGAACGCACACGCGCCGTCTTGCAGGAAGGAGCAGCTACGCCCGACCACATCCTGAACGTTAAACGCACGCCGCTGTGGGTCGAGCCGGCCAACCTCAACGATACGCAAAGCCTTGAGCAAGCCACGCGGGCGACCATCGAGAGCTATACGCGGGAATATCGCTCCTATTTTGAGCGGTATCAGCAGGGGGAACCGATGCTGGCCCCGGTGCCACGCGTTGTGCTGGTGGCGGGACTCGGCATGTTCACGCTGGGTAAGGACAGCCGCGCAGCAGGTATCTCCGCCGATATTGTTCACCACACCTTCGCGATCATGGAGCGCGCGGAAGACATCGGCGCGTATCGTTCGCTCCCGCCACAAGAGGCGTTCCGCGCCGAGTACTGGCCACTTGAGCTGTATAAATTGCAACTGGCTCCTCCTGAAAAGCAGCTCAGCCGCCGCGTTGCGTTGATTACCGGGGCGGCGGGCGCGATCGGCGCGGCCATTGCCCGCCGCTTCGCCGCCGAGGGCGCACATGTCGTCTGCGCCGACATCGATCTGCCGGGAGCCGAAGAACTGGCAGCAGAATTGACGCGCGCCTGGCCCCATAACCGCGCCCTCGCCCTTGCCCTCGATGTGATGGATGAGGAATCCGTTGGCGCGGCCTATCAGCGCATTCTGTGCGAATACGGGGGACTGGACGTGCTGGTTTCTAACGCCGGCGTCGCCCACAATGGTCCTCTGGATACCCTCTCGCTGGCGGACTGGCAGCGCAGCCTGGCGATCAACGCCACCGGACACTTCCTGGTTGTCCGTGAGGCCCTGCGCGTCATGAAGGCCCAGGGAATCGGCGGCAGCCTGGTCTTTATCGCCACCAAGAACGTCACAGCGCCGGGGAAAGACTTCGGGGCGTACAGCGCCTCTAAAGCGGCCCAGGCACAGCTTGCGCGCGTGGCGGCCCTGGAGGGTGGACCATTTGGCATCCGCTCCAATATCATTAATCCAGATGCCGTCTTTAGCGGCTCCGGCCTCTGGTCCCCGCAGGTGCGCGCCGAGCGGGCCCGCTCGCATGGAATCGAACCATCGCAACTGGAGGAGTTCTATCGCCAGCGCAACCTCCTGCATGTCGAGGTACGCGCGGAAGATGTCGCAGAGGCAGCGCTCTTCTTCGCTTCCGCCAGCTCCTCCCGCACGACCGGCGCTATGCTGCCTGTCGATGGCGGCCTGCGCGAGGCTTTTCCCCGCTAGCGAGCGAGGTCCGCGCAGATCACAAACACATACAGGCGGCTGGCGTGCCCGCGACGCAGAGCTTAGGAAACAGATCGGATACATTGAGAAAGAGGTGCGTCGATGCTCTCCCTCCTGGTGGCGCTGCTCCTGTTCGCCGGCGGGACTGCCCTCCTGCTGCTGGGAGCCGACTGGTTTCTGGATGGAGCAGGCGACCTGGCCCGCGTCCTGGGCATGAGCGCGCTGGTTCTGGGGGTGATTCTGGCGGGACTGGAGCCCGAGGAGATGCTCACCGCGGCGGTCGCTTCGGCGCGCGGAGCACCTGCCCTGGCTGTGGGTAACGTCGTTGGCACCAACGTGACCATCGTGACGGCGGCCCTGGGCCTTTCGGCGCTGCTCTGCCCCCTGGTGATCAGCCGAGGCGTGCGGCGCCAGGCGCTGATCGCAACCCTCGTCTCGCTTGTCCCGCTGCTCCTCCTCTTTCTGGGCAGCGTGAGCCAAGCTGAGGGGATTCTGTTGCTCGCTCTTTTTGTAGGCTACACTTTCTTTCTGGTACGCACAGATCGGGAGGCGATCAGGCGGCTGGCCGCGTCTGAGAATGAGGATGACGACGAGCGGGAAACACCGGGGCATCCACGTGAAGCCTGGAAACCCCTCCTTCTGACCTGCGGTGGTCTGGCGGCAATGGCTGTGGGAGGTCCCTCCATCGTGGAGGGGGCTCTGCGCCTGGCTGAGATCAGTCGCATCGACCAGGGTGCTGTCGGGGCCACGATTGTCTCATTGGGCACTGGAGCGGAAATGCTTGCCCTGGGAGTGAGCGCGGCCCGTAAAAAACGCTCGGATGTCCTGGTCGGCGGCATTCTCGGCTCGTTCGCCTATAACCTGCTGGTCACGCTTGGACTTGCCGCTGCGATCCATCCACTCCCGGTCGAGCCCCGCCTGGCCTTTCTTGCTCTGCCAATCATGATCGCCGCTCACCTGGCGCTCCTGGCGCTGATCTGGTACGGGAAGATTCCCCGCCTGGCCGGTAGCCTGTTGATCGCGGCCTACCTTGCCTATCTCCTCGCCGTCGTGCTGGTCTAGCGCGGGATGAAGAAGGTTGCTCCATCCCGCGAGACGATCGGGGCTACCCTTTCGCGACGGGATAGCCCGTCTCGTCCAGCACCTCCTCGATCTTCGCCAGATCGACGATACGAGGATCATAGTCGATGTGAACGCTCTTCGTCGGAATATCGACATGGACCTGGCTGACGCCTGCGAGTTTGCCAACGGCTCCCTCGATCGCGCGCTGACAGTGCTCGCAAGAAATTTCAGGGGCCACAAGCGTGGTCGATTCCATAGTTCCTCCCTTGTCAAACGTGGCGAGATATATTCCGCCACCTCTTTCCTAAAAATGCTTCCATCCCTCGCACGGCGATAACGGACCGCACCTACGCGCTTTGTCTGTAGCGCACGGAGCGTCCAAAGCGGCGCAGGCGCAGCGAATTGCTCACCACCGTGACCGAGGAGAGCGCCATCGCCGCAGCCGCGAAGATGGGCGCGTTCTCCCGTAGCAATGGGATTGCCGGTGAGAGGATCGCTGTGGGGATCAGGATCACGTTATAGGCAAAAGCCCAGAACAGGTTTTGCTTGATCGTCCGCATGGTTGCGCGCGAGAGCGCCAGAGCGGTTGCCAGGCTCTTGAGGTTGCCTTGCACCAGAGTGATATCGGCAGCCTCCATCGCAATGTCGGCGCCGCTGCCCATCGCAATCCCTGCATCCGCCTGCACAAGCGCAGGCGCGTCGTTGATGCCATCGCCCGCGAAAGCGACCACCAGCCCTTGCTCCTGTAAGCGTTTGACCTGGTTAGCCTTGTCCTCCGGCACCACCTCCGCGAGCACCTGCCCGGCGGAGATACCCACCTGCGCGGCAATCGACTGCGCGGCGCGCCGGTTATCGCCGGTTATCATCCAGACGGCGATTCCCTGGCGAGCGAGCTGCTGCACCGCCTCCGCCGAGCCAGGCTTGAGGGTATCGGACACGGCCACCAGTCCGACCAGCCGACCATCTACCGCCGCCAGCATGACCGTCTTGCCCTCTCTCTCCAGCCGCTCGATTGGCTCCTCCAGGGCATCACAGGCGAGAGAACGCTCGCTTAAGAAACGCCGCGTGCCGACCAGAACGGTATGTCCCTCAACCTGCGCCTCCAGACCGCGCCCGGCATGGGCGGTCAAACGCTCTGGATGGGGAACATTGACCAGCCCGCGCGCCCGCGCGCCCTCAACAATGGCCGCGGCGAGTGGATGTTCCGAGCCTCGCTCGGCCCCGGCCACCAGGCGCAGCAGTTCTTGCTCCGTCGTTGCGGGCAGCGCGAACACATCAGTAAGCTCCGGCTTGCCCCGGGTAATCGTGCCCGTCTTATCCAGCAGCACGGCGCGCACCGCCTGAATGCGCTCAAGGCTCTCCCCGCCGCGAATTAAAATGCCCTGTTCCGCTCCCTGACCGGTCCCCACCATGATCGCGGTGGGTGTGGCCAGGCCAAGCGCGCAGGGGCACGCCACAACGAGGACCGCAACCGCTGCGGTGAGCGCCACAATCCAGGGATTGCTCGTCGCGGCCATCCCGCCCATCTGCGCGGGCAACTCCACGAAGTGGCCAATCACCGCCCAGGCCAGGAAGGTGAGCAAGGCGATGACCAGCACCGCCGGCACGAAAACGCCGGAGATGGTATCGGCGATCCGCTGGATGGGCGCCTTCGAGCCCTGCGCCTGCTCTACCATGCGAATAATGCCTGCCAGCACCGTGTCAGCGCCAACTTTCGTCGCGCGCATATGTATGAGGCCGCTTTGGTTGATCGTCGCGCCTATCAGCGCATCGCCCTCGCCTTTCTCCACCGGCAAGCTTTCGCCCGTAATCATCGATTCGTCAACCGAGGAGACGCCCCCAGTCACTACCCCATCGACCGGAATCTTTTCGCCCGGGCGCACCAGCAGTTCATCTCCCACCCGGACCTGCTCGATCGGCACTTCTACCTCCCGGCCCGCGCGCACCACATGCGCCGTATGCGCCTGCAAACCCATCAGTTTAGTAATAGCCTCGTTAGTCTGTCCCCTGGCACGGGCCTCCAGGTACTTGCCCAGGAAGATCAGGGTGATAATCAGCGCGGTTGTGTCGTAGAAGGTTGTGGCACCTACCACCTGCGGGAAAATGGTCGCCACAACACTCATGAGGTAGGCCGCCGTCGAGCCAATGGAGATCAGTGTATCCATATTCGCCCCGGCGTGGCGCATGGTCTTGAGCGCGCCCCGGTGGAATTCCCAGCCTACCAGCGCCCAGACCGGAGTGGTGAGCGCGAGCAACAGGATGTTTTCCCCTGCAAAGGCCCCCATCGCGAACATATTGAGGATCACAACCGGCAGGGTCAGGACGATGCCCAGCAGGAGCAGGTTGCGCTTCCTGGCTATCTCCGCCTGCCGCCGTCGGCTCTGCTCATCGGTGCGCAAGAGAAGTGAAGTAGACTCCGGCGCGAGGTCTGCACTGCTCTCCCGGGACGGCGCGAATAGAGGAGACTCGCTGTGGGGCCGGGCCTGGTAGCCTATAGCCTCCACTTTCTGAATAAGCTGCGCCAGATTAACCTGCGCCGGATCATAGGTCACGCTGGCTCGCTCGCTCGCCAGGTTGACGCTGGCCTCCTTGACCCCCGTAAGCTTTTGCAGTCCCCGCTCAATCCGCGAGGCGCAGGAGGCACAGGTCATCCCCTCGACATCCAGAATCGCGCACTCCATTGCCTGCCTCGGCGCCTGTATTTCATCTGAAGAAGTATCGGCCCTCTCTCCGGGCCTGGTTTCTATCGTCATCACACAGAATCCTTCGCTTTTCTAATCATCGCATATCCATACCCCCCCGGTATGGGTATTTTTACTATACGGCGTTTTCGCGCTGTTGTCAAGGTTGGGAAGAGAGAGAAAGAGGGCTTGCAAGCAATCATACACTGTGGTATAGTCATGCTGTACCCACCGGGTAGGGGTACGAGAAGCAAAAAGGAGTATGCATGCAATGCAGGCAAACAAACAGGATGTCCTTAAACGGCTCAACTACATCGAGGGGCATCTGGGTGGGATACGCAAAATGATTGAAGAAGATAAATATTGCGTCGATATTCTGCGGCAAACCTACGCGGTGCGCAAGGCTATCGAGAAATTAGAGGGCCTGCTGGTGGAGGGCCATCTGCACCACTGTGTCCCCGAGGGGATCGCTCAAGGCCGGGGCGAGGCCATTATTGATGAACTCGTCCAGCTCTACAACCTGGCAGGCAACCGCTAGAAGCCTGCCGGGTTATCTCTAACATACTCGTTAAAACCAGATGTCACTGAGAGGAGAAGAGCATGGCCGATAGTTTTGAACTGCGTATGCAATCGCACCCGATCGATTTACCTGCGGGTCGCTTTCACTATTTGAGTTGGGGAGCCGAACGAACTGAACTGCCCGGCATTGTCCTGCTGCATGGTATTACCAGCTCGGCACTGAGCTGGATTCGCGTTGGGCCGGCGCTCGCCGACCGCTATCGTGTTTATGCGCTTGATATGCGCGGGCATGGTGATAGCATCAAGCCTTCCGCGGGAGCCTATAGCCTGCGGCACACAGCCGATGACGCGGCGGCGTTTATAGAAGCCCTGGAACTGGAAAAGCCCGTAGTCGTTGGGCATTCCTGGGGAGGCGCTACAGCGATTGTACTGGCAAGCGGCAAAGGATCAGACCGGCCCGCGCCTCAGCTTGCTCAGGTCATTCTTGAGGACCCCGCTCATGCCATTGGCCGCGGTGATTCCTCGAAGCGCCTCGCGTTCTATCTTAGAGATATCCATCGCCCCGCAGATGAGCTGCGCCCGGAGATCACCGCCGATAATCCCGGCTGGACCTCTGAGGATATCGAGGGGAAGATCGACGCTCTGCAAAAAGTGACCCGCGAGGCGGTCGCAGGCGTCTTCGCGGAGGCTGGCCAGACAGGCGAACTGCTTCCCCAACTTGCCAGGATAGCGGCCCCAACTCTCCTGCTTCGCGCCGACCCGGCCCTGTACACAACGCTGAACGATGCCGACTGGGAACAGGCTCGCCACTACCTGCCCGCTCACAGCCGTGCCATCCAGATGGACGGGGCCACCCACAATATCCATCGCAGCAAGTTCGACGAGTTTATGCAGGCGGTCAACGATTTTCTGTCCCACTAAAGAAGAGACTCCCGCGCTTTTGCTCTCCAGAAAGATGGCGAGGAACTTCCTTTCCCAAAACCTTGACTTTTGGTCAGTTTTGAAGCATATTCAAAAGAGAGGGTTGTGCGCCCCGATCTTTGCGCATGATCGTTTCAAGGAGGACGAGAAGTCATGGCTATCAGAAAGGAAATCGTTCAGATACATGGCTGGCCGGTCCATTACGAGGTCGCAGGCGAAGGGGAGCCGCTGGTGCTGGTTCATGGCCTCTCGGAGTCGACGCGCCTGTGGTACAGAAATCTGCCGGAACTGGCCGAGCGGTACCGGGTCTATCTGATCGATCTGCCGGGTTTTGGCGCAATGCGCAGATTTCGTCGGCAGTTTGATCTCAAGCAGTCCGGCCTCTGGCTGGCCGCGTGGATGCAGGCGCTGGAATTGGAGCAAATCAACCTGGTCGGGCACTCAATGGGCGGCTATGTTTCAATGGCGCTCGCGGCCACGCACCCCGAGAGAGTCAAACGCCTGGTGCTGGTGGACTCAATAGGCATTCCTTTCAACCTTCCGGTTCGCCGCCTGGTCTATCCGGCTCTCAAGGCCATTGCGCGCACAATCCCCTCGTTCTGGATGTGCATCGGCTACGACTACCTGCGCGCGGGCCCACGCATGGTCTTGAATGCCTCGCGGCAAATTGTCGCGCTTGAGGCCGCCGAGGTGCTCGCTGCTGTGCGCGTGCCGACGCTGGTCATCTGGGGCGAGAACGACGACCTGGTCCCCCTTACGCTGGGACGTCGGCTTCATGCGAGCCTGGCGGGCGCACGCCTGCACATCCTGCCCGGCACCAATCACTTTTGCATGTTTGAAAAACCACGCGAATTTAACCAGGCGCTGCTCGCCTTTCTCCAGGAGCAGGAGGCCGGCGCAACATCCGGTGTTCAGGCAGGCAGCCGCGAGAAAAGAGATGATGATGGTACGACAACGCGTTCCCCGGCGGCAACGGCTGATTGAAGTCGGCATGGACCTGTTCTGCAACCGCTCGTATGAAGAGGTCTCGATCGACGAGATCGCTGAGATCGCCGAGATCTCGAAGGGATTGCTCTACTATTACTTTCCTACCAAACATGACTTCTACGTTGCGGTCGTGCGCTATGCCGCCGAGCAATTGCTTCAGGAAACCATACCTGATGAGCAGCTTGAGCCGATGGAGCGCCTGCGCACCAGCCTGAACGCGTACTTCACTTACGTCGACCGCCACGCGCAGGCGTATCTCGCGCTCTTGCGCGGCGGCGTTGGGGTCGATGCCCAGGTCGCGAGCATCATGGACACGGTGCGCCAGACCTACGTCCAACGCATCCTGCAACATATTGCCGCCGACACGCCGCTTTCCCCAGCGCAACTCATCGCCGTTAACGGCTGGGTCGGATTCGTCGAGGCCATCAGCGTCTCCTGGCTTGAACGACGCGAGATCAGCCAGGAGGAGTTGTGCGAACTGGCCGTCGCAGCCTTCCTGGCGGTGTTTCGTTTGCAGAACAAGCGCCTCGTTGTGCAGTAGATTATGCCCTGAAAGGAGTCATCGCCTTATGAGTCAGCTTCAAGCAATCCGCTCTATTCCTCGCATGACGCTGCGTGATAAGTTCGCAGTTATCCTGCTGCGCCATCCCTTAGAACTGCTCACTCACCTGGAGCAAACCTACGGTGATGTCGTCCACTGCAAAATAGGGCGGGAAAGCGTGTTCTTTCTCAATCACCCCGACGATATTCGCGAATTGCTGGTCGGGCAGCATGAAAACTTCCGCAAGGGCGAGGGCGTGATGAGACTCGACCGCATGCTGGGCAGGGGACTGATTACCAACGATGGGCCATCCCATAAGAAGCAGAGGCGCCTGGTTCAGCCCGCCTTTCATCGCAAGCGCATCGCCGGCTATGCCACCGCGATGGTCGAGGCCGCCTGGCAGCAGGCGCAAGCCTGGCAGGATGGCGCGGAGGTCGATATGGCGGAGGAGATGCTGCACCTGACCCTGGTAATCGTGGGGCGCACGCTTTTTAATACCGATGTCACCGCGGAGGCCGATACCTTTTACGAGGCCCTGGATACCGCGATGGAGGCGTTCAGGAAGATCGGCCTCTCAAACTGGGGCCGGCTTATCGAGCGCCTGCCTTTCCCGATCAATGCGCGTCTGCGCCGTGCGCGCGCCCGGCTCGATCAAGTGGCCTATCGCGTGATCGATGAGCATCGCCGCGCAGGCACCGACCAGGGAGATCTCCTCTCGATGCTTCTGCTGGCCCGCGATGAAGATGGAAACCCGATGGACGAGTTGCAGGTACGCGACGAGATTATGACGCTTTTCCTGGCCGGCCATGAGACAGTTGCCCACGCATTGACCTGGACCTTCTATCTGCTAACTCAACACCCTGACGTGCTGGCAAGACTACAACAGGAGGTCGATACGGTTCTTGGGGATCGACCGGCCACGTTCGAGGATCTTCCAAAGCTTGTCTATACCGAACGGGTGCTTTCTGAATCCATGCGCGTCTGCCCACCGGTCTGGGCCATCGATCGGCGCGCCATTCGCGATGTGAACCTGCGCGGCATCCCCATCCCCCAGGGCTCGCGCGTGATCATGAGCCAGTATGTCGTCCATCACGATGCGCGCTTCTATCCCAATCCCGAACACTTCGATCCAGAACGCTGGACCCCTGAAGCGCGCGAGGCCCGGCCCAAGTTTGCCTACTTTCCCTTCGGCGGGGGACCTCGTCTCTGCGTCGGGGAACCGTTTGCCTGGACCGAGGGGATTCTCCTGCTGGCCACGCTCTCACAGTTCTGGGAAGCCCGGCTGGCTCCCGACGCACGGATCGAGTTTCAGCCAGCAGTCACCCTGCGTCCGCGCTACGGGGTGAAGATGACACTCCACAGACGAGCGCCGCGAGCCGGTCAGTACAGCACGGCCTCCGCGCGATCAACCATCACATCGAGCACGACCGGCCCGCTGCTGGCGAAGGACTGAACCAGGGCCGCAGCCAACTCGCTGCTTTTGTCAATGCGCCGGGCTGCGCAACCGTAGCCCCCGGCGATTGTGCAGATATCGATGCCCGGCAGGTCTACGCCGGTAAACTCAGCAATGTTGAACATACGACTGAAGGATTTTAAGGCCCCATACGCCTGGTTGTTGAGAATAACAAAGGTAATGGGCAGGCGCTGCTGAACGGCAGTCCACAGCCCCTGGATCGAGTACATGCTTGAGCCGTCGCCGAGCAGCCCGATAACGCGGCGCGTGGGATCGGCCAGCGCGATGCCAACGGCAGCGGGCAGGCCATAGCCAAGCCCGCCGCTTGCTCCTGTAAAGAAGCCGTTGCTGTGGCGAATTGGCAGATAATCGTGCAGATCGTTGCGATGTGATGGCGCCTCCTCGACAATTATCGCGTTGTCGGGCATTACCTGCGCGATCGTGTGCAGCACAAACGCCGGTGGAATGGGGTCGAGCCGATCCAGCAATGGGGGACGAACGAGCGGAGGCGGCGCGTGACGAGTCGAGGGTTCGATCAACTCAAGCAGGCAGGTCAGTCCCAGGCGTAGGGTAGCGAGCAGGCTGGTGCCCACCGGCGCCCAGGCGGCGGCCTCTGGATCATCGATAATCTGGAAAAGCTGCGTGCCAGGCGGAATGAAGGGTCCCTCGCTCTGCACATGATAGGTAAAGATTGGCGCGCCGAGCACAAGCACACTATCGTAATCTGCAAGCTTCGTGGCCAGTAAGCGGCGGACCGGCGGCAAAAAGCCGGCGAAGAGCGGGTGATCCTCTGGAAAACTGCTCCGGCCAGACATGGGGCTTACCCAGACGGCGGCCCGTGTGCGCTCAGCAAGCTCTACCACTTCATGCCAGGCGCCATCACGATCCACAGAGGGACCAACGATCAGAGCCGGGCGTTGGCTGTGGTTGAGCGCAGCGGCAATCTGTCGCAAAACCAGCGGATCGGGGGCAAACTCAAAGCTGACCCGACGAGCAGCCAGCGGTTCGGCAGGAGCCTCCCAATCGTCAACCGGGATGGAGACGAAGGTAGGGCCGCAGGGCTTCTGCATCGAGAGGTAGTACGCGCGGGCCAGCGCGGCGGGTACGTCCTGCGCGCAGGCTGGCTCGCAACTCCACTTCACATAGGGCCTGGGAAATTCCGTGGCCTGCGTCGCCCAGAGATACGGCTCGTCCAGCAGCATTGCTCGCGCCTGCTGACCGGCGGTAATTACCAGCGGCGTCTGATTGCGGTAGGCGGTGAAGATACTGCCCAGCGCGTGCCCGACGCCCACCGCCGAGTGCAGATTCACAAAGGCCGCGCTCCGCCTTGCCTGAGCGTAACCGTCGGCCATCGCAACCACCGAGGACTCCTGCAAACCAAGAATATAGCGAAAATCCGCCGGCCAGTCCCTGAAAAATGGCAACTCCGTAGAGCCTGGATTGCCAAAAACGGTGGTCAGGCCAAGATCGCGCAGCAGGCGAATCGTCACCTCGCGCACGGTGCCCGGCGTCTCTTCCGCTGAAGAATACTGCATGCGTCTCCTCTTCTTGCTCACTTGTAGTGTAGAGATATTTGTTCAAGGAACCAGGATACCGCGCCCGCGCAACTGGCCGGTCTCCAGGTCGTGAATCGCCTGCTCGGCGGCCTCAAGCGGATAGATCCTGGTATGCAGAGTGACCTTGCCCTGCCGAGTCAGGGTCATCAACTCCACCAGATCGTTATAGGTGCCGACCAGGTTGCCGACGAAGTTGATCTCGTTGCCGATAATGTCGATGGCAGGCACGGCGAGTCGCCCACCGTAGCCAACCAGGTAGTAGCTGCCGGCCCGCCGGAGCATTGCCACGCCATCCTCCAGCGAGCCTCCTTCGCCCACAAAATCCAGAATAACTTCAGCTCCCTGGCCATCGGTGATCTCGCGAACCATGCGAACCTGCTGCCCGTTCGCGTGGACCACGTAATCGGCTCCCCAGCCCTTGCACAACTCAAGAGCCTCGCGCGAGCGGTCCACCACAATGATCTCCGCCGACGTCAGCGCCTTGAGGCACTGAATGCCGATATGGCCCAGGCCACCTGCGCCGATCCCGACCACCCTGGTACCTGGATAGAGCAGGACGGCTGCCTTCTTGACCGCATGATAGGCGGTAAGGCCCGCGTCGGCCAGCGCAGCAACATCTTCGGGCACCAGCCGGGAGTCCAGCCGGACTACCGAGCGAGCGCCGGTCTTTAAAAACTCTGCCATGCCGCCATCAGTGTCCATGCCTGGGAAGGCCGCGTGGCTACAGTGCATGTCATCCCCGGCCCGACAGGCGCGACAGAAGCCGCAGGAGATTTGCGGGTGGACGATCACCGCGTCGCCAACCGCAACGTTGCTGACCGCGGAACCGATCGCCTGAACCCAGCCAGCATTCTCATGCCCCAGAATATACGGCAGGGTCACACCGGACCTATCACGAAACTGCCCCTCTATAATATGCAGGTCGGTCCGGCACAGGCCCGCGCCTCCCACGCGGATAAGCACATCCCAGGGGCCGGTAATCCCTGGTTCCGCGACCTCTTCGAGCACCGGGCGCCGTCCGTAGGCATGCAAACGCACCGCTTTCATTTAGAAAAACACCTCCTCGTTCAGTTCCTCCGGGCCGATAAAGCGCGAACCGGGTAGACCCCAACTCCGAAAGAAATCGCCGGTAGCCCGACAGAGCTCAACGTTCGCATGATTGCCGGCTCGAATCACTGCCCTGCCGCGTTGCCTGGCCCGTGTGATGCTGGAGCGAGATACGGGCGAACCATCCAAGCGGGTCAGCAGTGGCAGCGCCGGATCAAGTGGCCGCCCGCCGCCACGCGCAGGTGCCAGCCAGAGCAAAAGTGCCTGGCGAGCCGGATAGCTCAGAAACGTCAGCCGCTCCGTCTGCTTGCCCCGACGGGGACGATACCGGACCGCCAGCGGCTCCGCCTCGATATCGGGAAGCAAACAGCCATCGGCGTCGAGCGAACCCAGGTCGCCGACACGCAGGCGCAGGAAATCCGCAAGGCTGAGCCTGCTGCCGGAGAGAGCGAGCAAGATAACCGACTCCACACCCCCCCGCTCGGCGACCGGCGCAGGTGCAACGGCCCGGCCCGGCAGGGGACGCCAGGGAAGCGCAATGCCGTTCAGGCGAAACCAGAGCTTCGCACCCAGAGCCAGCGTGGCAATCTGGCCAGCGGTATGATCTGCCAGCACGTGCGCGAAGCTCGCAAGCGCCTGGTCGGCTACTCCGGGATCGGCCAGCGCCTGCTCTCGTAGTTGCTCAAGATCGGGGCAGCCGACCAGTTCGCGAAAACGCGCCAGGCTCGCCACCGCTGCACGTACCCAGGACTCGTCGCAACCGCGCCGGGCGAGAATCTCGACCATTCTATACACCGAGGAACTGGTCAGCAGGGCAGCTTCTCTCCGCCCGTCCAGGATGTGCGCCAGCCTCATAGGTTCTCCCTGCCATTAATCAGTCGCTGAATGCGCTCCCGCAGGAAGTGGTCCTGGAGCACCACCTCGCAGGAACTCACCCCCGGCATAGCCTCCACCCGCTTCCTGATCTCCCTGCCAATTATCGTCGCGAAACGCGAAGGACAGAGCGGACTGGTCAGATGAAAATACACCGTGACCTGTGAGCCTGCAACCTCCACCCCGTCCAGCAGATTCATCTCAGCCAGCGAACGACGAATTTCGGGATCGCGCACCGCTCCCGCCACCGCACGCACGGCGTCAACATTGATCTCGCTTGTCATGGCAGAACCTCCCCGCTCGGATGCGTCGCCTGGTACTCGCGTTTGCGCCTGGCGATCTCATCGTCTTCAATGGCCTTGAGCTTGCTCTCAATATCGATGCCATACAGCCGCGCGATATTGCCGCCGACGATCTTTTGCTTGATCTCGTCGGTAAGCTCAACGCCATACTCGGCCTTCAGGTCGTCCGGGAGATGGAAGGCCATAAATTCATCGAGCTGCCAGTGAGGATACCAGATGGGAAAATCGGTCCCGTAAATAATGCGGTCCGGGCCAAGCCAGAAGAGTAGATTCGCCAGAATCTCGGCGAAGTAGCGAGGACGTCTATAAATAAAGGCGAGCGCTACTGCCAGGGTGCCGTATACATTCGGGCAACTCGCAGCAATCCAGCAGAAATCGTCCAGCCTGGGCAGACCCACGTGGTCGATAATAAAATTCAGTTCGGGGTAGAGGCAGGCGGGCTCGTCGATATCGCGCACGTCGAACTTCGCCAGCGAGAGCGGTTCGACCCCAGGCCCTTTATGAAAATGCATGTTCTTCACGCCCAGTTCCAGGCAACGCTCGTACAGGGGAAAAACCATCGGATCGTTGGCCCGCCATCCCCGCGATTGACCACGCCACTCGGCAGTGTACCATTTGAAGCCCCGCACGCCGCACTCAAGGGTCTGGCGCTCGATCTCCTCCAGCGCATTGGGCACGCGTGGATCAAGCCCCCCCAGCGAGATGATGCGCTCCGGCGCACGATCGCGCAGGACCATATTGCGATCAGCAGAGCAAAAACCCTCGTAGTAAAACTCTTGCAACACCTGCGTCGAAAGAATGGCCATGTCCGCATCGCCCTTAATAAACACCTCCTCAAGATACCACTCGGGATCGACTTTGCGAAAGCGCGTCTCGTACTCTATCGTCCACTTTGGATCGGGCGGGTTCAGCGCGTTATGGATGCCATAGAAGGACTCAATGAATACCTCTCCGAAGCGATTTCTGCAATTTTCCCGGCTGGCATTCCAGAAACCTGTATGCGCGTCAAACACGAATACTCCGTTCTTCATCGAAAGATCCTTTCATTTCACAGGTCTGACAGGGCTCAGGCGAGTTTGCGCTCTGGTTACGGAAGGATTCCCGTATTGATCACTTCCAGGATGGTATGGCCATTGAGCCGTGGTGGCTCAAGAACGGCGCATACACGTCCATGATAAAAGAGAAAGACGCGATCGCAGACCAGGGCCAGTTCTCGCGGGTCTGTCGAGGCCAGAATCTGAACGACACCCTGCGCGGCCAGATTGTGCATCAGGCCGTAGATCTCCGCCCTGGCGCCCACATCGATTCCGCGCGTGGGGTCGTCGAGCAGCAGAACCGATGGCTCCGCCTCGAGCCATTTTGCAAAGACCACCTTCTGCTGATTCCCCCCGGAGAGGTATCCCACCTCCTGGTTAACCGATGAGGCTCTGATTCTCAGACGCTCTACATGCGCACGGGCGCGCTCGCGTAGACGGCTCGCGCGGAGCCATCTTCCGGCCCTGCGCAAGGCCACCGCTCGTACCTGCGCAACATTCTCCCAGAGCGGCTTATCGAGCATCAGGCCGATCAGTTGACGATCGCCGGGAACGAGCGCCACTCCCTGGCGAATAGCGTTGCGCAACCCGGGGCGAAGCTCGGTCCCATCCACCAATACCACACGTCCCTGGCTCGGACGCAGCGCTCCCGCCGCGACCGCCAGCACCTCGCGATACCCCGACCCGGAGAGACCGGCCACGCCTACAATCGCTCCTGCCGGAGCGTCTAGCGTTACATCCTCCAGGTATCCCGGCACGCTCACGTGTTCGAGGCGCAGCGCACTCCCCCCAGGCGCGGGCGATCTATGCATCACGGTCAACGTCTGCATCTGCTCTTTCTCACCCAGCATCGCGCGCACAATCTCATCAATCGAAAGCGCATCGACGGGTTCGGCATTGACCACGCACTCGCCATCGCGCAAAACCGTCACTTCATCACACAGATTCAGGACATCTTCGAGAATGTGCGAGATATAGATCACGGCGACACCGCGCTGCCGCAGCGCACGTAAGATCTGGTGCAGCCGCTCAGTTTCGCGGGCGTGCAGTGCCGAGGTCGGCTCGTCAAGGATCAGCACGCGAGGATGGATCATCAGTGCGCGCGCAATTTCCAGCAACTGACGCTGCTCCAGCGTGAGCGACTCCACCAGCGCGTGCGGATCAACTTGCAGGCCCAGATCCTGGAAAACCGGCCTGGCCTGCTCCCACATGCGCGCGCGCGTCACAAACACTCCCGAGGTTGGCATGTGAACGGGAAAGAGATTGGCCAGCACATCGAGATCAGGAAAGAGACTCAACTCCTGCGAAACGATTGCAACCCCGTGAGCCGCAGCGGCGGCAGTGCTGGCGAAATGCGTCTCCTGCCCGGCCAGGCGCAGAATCCCCGCATCCGGCGCAAGAGCTCCCGCCAGGATCTTGACAAGCGTTGACTTGCCCGCGCCGTTCTCACCGACCAGCGCGTGGACGGAGCCGGCGCGCACGCGAAAATCGACATCTTTGAGCGCCACAATCCCGCCATATGACTTGCGAACCCGTTCAGCCTCAAGCATATAGCCAGCAGCCGCCATGAGCTTTCCCCTTCATGAGTAGTCCGGTGTGCAGATTGCCTGCGTCGCTGTTGAGTCCCCTCTGCCCTGGCCTGCACAACACGGAGCATAGAATTTTCAGCATATCTCTGCGCCCCCGGCGGGGAATGAAGTGCTTGCCGCCTGTTCATTCCCCGCTCGGAGAGCGTGAATGGTTTATTTGGCCTGGTCGTATGGTTTGATCTGCGCAGCCGGATTGGCAAACTCCCGGTCGATAATTGGCTGATAGTACGCGCCTTTCGTTTCGAGCGTCGCCTGGCGAGCAATGATGGCCTGAACGTTTGCCTGCGTCACCAACTGCGCGCCGGGATTCCACCAGCCCTTAGGAATGGCCGTGCCGTGCATGGCATGCTCGATCAGCAGGCGCATAGCGACATAGCCCTTCAGGAAGTGCTCGGGATCAACCAGCGCGAAATTCACGCCATTCTGCACAGCCTGCAGACCGGTCGGATTGAGGTCGAAGGCGGCTGTCAGGTAGGTGCCGTGCTGGGCCTGCTTGATGCGAGCCAGCGAGGCGTTGTCAGCATCCCCAACGCCCAGATACGCCAGCGCGTTCGGATGTGCCCTGATGAGACTGGTCCAGGCGTTGTAGTTGGCCTGCGGCTCCTGCTTCGAGTCGAAAGGGCCGAGCACCTGGACGTTGGGCAGGAGCTTGTGAAATTCCTGCTGGATACCCTGGAAGCGATAGACCAGCACCGGCACACCAGGCGTGTCGATGCCCACAATCACCGTGCCAGAGGCGTTGGCAGGCAGGTGCTTGATTGCCTCATCGGCCAGCATCGCTCCTGCCGCGACGTTATCGTTGCCAACATAGGTGGTAATGCCCGTCGAGGGATCGGCGATGGTATCTACCGCAATGATCGGAATGCCTGCCTTGATTGCCTGAGCCTCCGGGCGCACAAAGAGATTGGGCGCGAGCGTCTCTACGGCAATTCCGTCTGTCGCGGTTCTGGTGAGGTCCTGGAACAGTTTGACCGCGGCCTCGTCATCGATGTTAGGCGGAGCGACGATCTGCGCATTGACATGGAACTGGTTCGCGGCATATTGCGCGCCCGCTGCCATCTCGGCAGCGAAGTTGAGGCTACTGGTCTCGCTTACAAAGCCGACATGAATATCAGACGCGCTCTTTCCGCCTCCCGACGAACCTGTTGTGGTCGTTGAGCCGCCACAGGCCGTCAGAAAAAGCAGCAGCCCCAGCGTCAGAGAGCAACTGCTCAGGACGGCAAAGATCTTTGCGAGCCGACGTTTCGCTTGCATAGGTTCCTCCTTAACACAAATAGATCATACGTTCTAGTTACAAGGAAGAAAAAGAGCTCGGTCAGGCAGGCCGCGTCGGATTTGGCGCAGCCCTTACGACTGGGATCGACGGGCCGCGCGGGCGCGGCGCAAGGTGCTGTCGAGAGCGACCGCCAGCAGAATCACCAGGCCGGTTGCAAAGTCGGTCCAGTTAATCGGCACATTAAAATACGCCATCCCACTGTTCACAACGCCGAGCAGGATGGCCCCCAGCGCCGCCCCGATGATCGTCGCCTTGCCGCCGCGCAGGGGAGTGCCGCCAATGACTGCGGCAGCAATCGCCAGCAACTCATACCCAACCCCGAGGTTAGGGTCCGACGAGCCAAAGTAGCCGAGGGAGAGCATCCCGGCCAGCCCCCCCAGAACGCCCATCAACACAAAGGCCAGCAGGCGCACCCGCCGCATCGGCAAGCCACTGAACTGCGCCGCTTCGGGATTAGAGCCGATCGCGCGCACCCGGTAGCCAAAAGGGGTCATGTGTAAAATAGTAGTGAACAGAGCAACGATCACCAGCATCACCCAGACGTTGGTGGGAACGCCGAGCAGCGAGCCGCCCACAAAAACCGCGAACGGATCGGTCAAGGGCAGCGAAACAACCTGCAGGCCGTTGCTCAGCGCGTACACCAGCCCGCGGTAGATCGAGAGCGTCGCCAGGGTGGCAATAATCGATGGCAGGCGAAAGAGCTGGATGAGCAGCCCGTTGGTCAGCCCCAGCAACGCGCCGATGACCAGCCCGCTGATAGCCCCAAACCAGGAGGGCATGCCCATATGAATCAACAGAGCTGCGCACATGGAGGTGAGTCCATACGTCGAGCCAGCCGAGAGGTCCAGCTCGCGCATCGCCAGGAGAAAAGCCATGCCGCAGGCCAGAATGGCGACGAAGGATGCCTGGCTGAGAATATCCATAAGCTGGTTGAAGGCCAGAAAATTCGGGTGCAGCAGGCCGATGCCAAGCGTCAGCACCACGGTGGCGATCAACACCCCGATGTAGTCCTGCGAGGATATCGCGCGGACCGCAGCGCGCCAAAGCGAACGTGCATGCGGCACCGCCTGGCCGGCACTCGCAGGCTGGAGAGACGGATCAAGGTCTTCAATCACAACCGTAGAAGCCTCCGCCTGCTCTGCAGAGCCAGAAAGTGGCGACGATGGATCTTCTCGCCGATCTGGAAATCTTGCATCCATATTCATTGATGCGTATCCTTTCGTGCCGGGCGCCCTCCATCCTCGCCCGGCCATCAGGCGTCTTGTCCATGCCGCTTGAGGATTCTGCGCTTTCTCCTCCATCACAGGTCTTTTCTCTTTGCGAGCAGAGCAAAAAGCACAGAAGCGACTCAAGCGACAGACGTGCGATGCTCATTTAGGGTATACCATAGAAGAGGAGAATCCACATCCCGCAAACGATATGTTTTTCACCCTCACCTTAGAGCGAGTTCAGGCTCCCTCTTTTGGGGGAGGGGCCGGCAGGACATTGCTCGTTTTGAGCAGTGGCAGGGAGACGAGGATCGAGGTGCCTCTTGCATGAACGCTTTTGATCTCTATCGCCCCACCGAGACGCTGGGCGCGTTCCTGCATTGATTGCAAGCCCAGGTGGCCGGGGAAGGTAGCCGTGGAATCAAAGCCCACCCCGTCATCCTCGATCTGCAGGACGATATTTGTCCCAACCTGAGACAGGTGCAGCATGATCCGCCGGGCCTGGGCGTGCTTGACGGCGTTGTGCAGTGCCTCCTGGGCAATGCGGTAGAGCGCCTCCTTGCTATCAAACGGCATATCCGGCTCCACGCAGAGATCAAGCTCGACGGCAAGGTCGTTGCGACTCCCCACAGCCAGAGCGTGGCGCGTCAGAGCCTCCACCAGCCCGGCTGACTCCAACTCCTTTGGATGAAGCACAAAAAGCAAGGCTCTCATGTCCGCCTGACAGGCCCTGGCCAGGGAAAGAGCGTAATCCAGCGCCTCCGTCGCGTATGGCGGATCGGTTTCGATGAAGTGCCGCGCCGATTGTACGCCCAGGGCAACGCCGTAGAGTTGCTGTGAAACCGAGTCGTGCAATTCACGCGCCAGTCGCCGCCGTTCTTCAAGCGCGGCCCTCTCCTGAGCAGCGCCAAACTCGCGCGCGTTATGAATAGCCACTGCCGTAAGTTCGGCGATCGAGGTAAACAGGCTTAAGTCCGCGAGATCCGGCGGCGCGGCCAGCGGATAATACGCATTAAACACGCCCAGAGTCGCGCCCCGATAGCGCAAGGGAACAGAGACAATGTTTCCACCAGGAAATTGCAAGCGCAATTCGAGAAAGCGGTGGAGCAAAGCATCGACCTCAGAAGACCAGTGCCGCTGAGGAAACAGGCGGGTATAGAATGCGTCGTTGGCCGGGAAATTGTGCAACACAATCCGGCTCTTTTGGAAAGCGTACAGCGTGGGCAGCCGCGCGCCCACCTGGGCCAGATCTCTCATCGTAGCGGTAAAGCCAGGTGGCAGGCCATAATCGCTGAGCACGCGAAACTGTGGAGGGGAGCCGCTGACCAGCGTGATGAAGCAAGCTGGAATGTCCAGCATCTGCACAACATCGCGGGCTAGCGTCGCCAGAATGGACTCGAGCGGCCTGGTGTAGACGATACTGGTCGTCAGTTGCCTCAAAATGTGCGCCTCGCGCGTTGCTGGTCTGGCGTCGGTAAGATCGCGCACCATAAGAACACCCTGGATCTTCCCTCCCTGCTCAATGATGGCCTGCGTACACTCGACCTCGCATTTCTCGCCGTTTGCACGCACGACTACAGCCGGCCAGTGTCCCGTCCCGATCATGAAGCGCGCCTCATGCCTGCCATCAGCAAAGAGGCTCGGCAGCGGTCGCCCACAAATAGTCTCCGAGGAGCGGCCCAGGATTTGACAAATTGCTTGATTGGCAAAGAGGCAGCAGAGTTGGTCATCGAACAGCAGAAAACCATCGAGTGAGGACTCCAGCATCGAGGCCAGCAGTGCCGAGTCAAAGCTCTCAAGGCGCAGCCCGGACCCGTCAGTGGCCGCCTGGAAGCCATCAACAGTGAGAGCCTCCAGCAGATGTTCAGGACTGAGCATAGTCATTTGGATGTCCTCCGTGTGCCGACCGCGCCTCTATATGTGAGCAAGCAGACCGCTGCGGATAGCGTAAATAGCCGCCTGCGTGCGACTGCGCACACCGATTTTAGCGAGAATTTTGCTCACATGCGTCTTCACCGTCTCTTCTTTGAGATGGAGAGAACTGGCAATCTCGCGATTCGACTGTCCTCGCCCAAGCAAGCGCAGAACCTCGGTTTCGCGTTCCGTCAGCGGCTCGGTATGACCTGGCGTGCGCAATTCACGCAGCAGGAGGGCCGCGGCCTCGGGCGCGAGTTGCACTCTGCCGGCAGCCGCGGCATGAATGGCCTTGCAGAGCTCGTCGCCCTCGACATCCTTGAGCAGGTAGCCAATTGCGCCTGCACGCATGACCTCGATAACTGCCGAGTCTTCCAGAACGCTGGTGAGAGCTAACACTTCCGTCTCCGGGAGTTCACGGCGAATAGCCTCGGTGGCCGCAATACCATCCATCACAGGCATAAGCACATCCATCAACACAACATCGGGCCTGAGCTCCCTGGCTAATGCGAGCGCTTCCACGCCATTGCTGGCCTC
>Ga0070740_10001856_pt1 | contig 27111 bp, 26 predicted proteins | sample Coa_R2_FD_67286 | JGI IMG/M metagenome (GOLD analysis project Ga0070740, IMG submission 67286) | Surface soil microbial communities from Centralia Pennsylvania, which are recovering from an underground coalmine fire - Coalmine... | ecosystem: Environmental > Terrestrial > Soil > Unclassified ...
CGCGCTCGACGCGCACTGGCGCGCCCGATTCGCCGCCGGTCGCGCGCCGCGGCCTGCGCCCCGCGCCATCCCGTCCCCGAACCGCAGCCCCGAAAGCCTGCCGTTACCGGCGCTGGAATTGCTGCCGCGCGTGCGCTGGGATCGCGCGCCGATCGCGCACTGGCAACCCGGCGAAACGGGCGCTCAAGCGCGCCTGCGGGAATTCCTCGATCGGGCGCTCGCGCAATACCGACGCGAGCGCGACTTTCCGGCCGTGCCGGCCACCTCGCGATTGTCGCCGCATCTGCATTTCGGCGAGATTTCGCCGTGGACCGTGGTTTGGCAGGTGCAAACCGCGCAGGCTGACGATTCCCGGCCCGCGGGCGCCGACGCCGAAGGCTATGTGCGCCAGCTCGGCTGGCGCGACTTCGCGCACCATCTGCTCTATCACTTTCCACACACCCAGGACGAGCCGCTCGATTCGGCGTTCGCCGACTTTCCCTGGGCGCGCCCGGCGGACTACGCCGCCGAGCTCGCCGCCTGGCAGCGCGGCAGCACCGGCATACCGATCGTGGACGCCGGGCTGCGCGAATTGTGGGCCACGGGTTATCTGCACAACCGCGTGCGCATGATCGTGGCGAGTTTCCTGACCAAACACCTGCTCGTGCCCTGGCAGGAAGGCGCGCGCTGGTTCTGGGACACGCTGTTCGATGCGGATCTCGCCAACAACACGCTCGGCTGGCAGTGGGTGGCGGGCTGCGGAGCGGACGCCGCGCCTTATTTCCGCATCTTCAACCCCGTGCTGCAATCCAAAAAGTTCGATCCGGAAGCTCGTTACCTGAAGCGCTGGCTGCCGGAGCTGCAGGCGTTGAACGGGGAGGCGCTGCACGCGCCCTGGCTGGCGCCCTCCCCGCCGGGCGCCTACCCGCCGCCGATCTGCGACCTCGCCGCCCGTCGTGAGCGCGCGCTCGCGGCCTACGCGCGGCTCAAGACGCAGCCCCGCTCCGCAGGATCGGCACGCCGGCGCTCGGATCGGCGCGCCGAGTGACGCGGCCTCATCCCGGCCGCCAGAGGAGAGCGGGTCCAAACCGGCCGGCTGTCGTGGCTCCCTCGCGCCGGGTAGAATTTCCGGCTCTACCCTCGGGCTTTCTTCTTGAACGACCGTTCCGCCGCCCGCAACGCCCCGCGCGCCGCCGACCCTGCGGGACTGCTGGCCGCGGCCCGCCGCACGTTGGAGATCGAACGCGACGCGCTGGCGGCGCTGCTGCCGCGCCTGGACGGCGGCTTCACGCGCGCCTGTGCGCTGCTCCTCGCTTGTCGCGGGCGCGTGGTGGTCACCGGCATGGGCAAGAGCGGCCACATCGGCGGCAAAATCGCGGCGACGCTGGCCTCCACCGGGACGCCGGCGTTTTTCGTGCACCCCGGCGAAGCCAGCCATGGCGACCTCGGCATGATCACGCGCCAGGACGCGGTGATCGCGATCAGCTATTCGGGCGAAACCGCGGAGGTGTTGACCATCCTGCCGCTGCTGAAACGTCTGGGCGTGCCGCTGATCGCCCTGACCGGCAAGCCCAGCTCGACGCTGGCCCGCAACGCGGACGTGCACCTCGACGTCTCGGTGGCGCAGGAAGCCTGTCCGCTCAATCTCGCACCCACCGCCAGCACCACCGCGGCGTTGGCGATGGGCGACGCGCTGGCGGTGGCGCTGCTCGAGGCCCGCGGGTTCACGCCGGAGGACTTCGCCGCCACCCATCCGGGCGGCGCGCTCGGTCGGCGCCTGCTGCTGACCGTGGCCGAGCTGATGCACACCGGCGAGCGCATTCCCAAGGTCGCGCCGGACACGATGCTCCCGCAGGCGCTGCTCGAGATGACGCGCAAGGGCCTGGGCATGACCGCGGTGGTCGATGCGCACAACCGCGCCCTGGGCGTGTTCACCGACGGCGATCTGCGCCGCGTGCTCGACCAGGGACTGGACGTGCGCACGGTCCGGATCAGCCAGGTGATGACGCGCGGGGGCAAGTCCATCGCGCCGGAGCAACTCGCCGCCGAGGCGGTGCGGCGCATGGAAGAACACAAGATCACCGCGCTGATGGTGCTCGATCCACAACAGCGGCTCATCGGCGTGATCCACATGCACGACTTGCTGCGCGCGGGGGTGGTTTAGTGGGCGCGGTCGCCGAACGCGCGCGCGCCGTGCGCTGTCTGGTGCTGGACGTGGACGGCGTGCTCACCGACGGCAAGCTCTACGTGGCGCCCGACGGCTCGGAGTGGAAAGCGGTCAACGTGCGCGACGGCTTGGGGCTGAAAATGCTGATGCGCGCCGGTCTCGAGGTGGCGATCGTTTCCGGCCGGCCGTCGGAGGCGATGCGCCATCGTTTCCAGGACGATCTCGGCATCCGCCATCTCTGGCTGGGCGTGGAGGACAAGCAGCCGGTCTTCGACGCGCTGATGAAGACGCTCCAGCTTTCGGAAACGCAGATGGCGGTGATGGGCGACGACGTGCCGGACGTCCCGCTGATGCGCCGCGCCGGCCTGGCGCTGACCGTGGCCGATGCGCACCCCCAAGCGCTCGCGGTGGCGCACTGGACGAGCCGCCTGCCCGGCGGCAATGGCGCGGTGCGCGAAGCGGTCGATCTCATCCTCGCCGCCCAAGGCCGCGCATGAACCCGCGCCGCTTGATCCCGCTGCTCCTGGTGCCGGCGCTGGGCGGGATGTACTACACCCTGCAACGCATGGGCGAGCCAGCCAGCGCGCCGGCCGCGGCGCCGGCGAGCCCGCCGCTCTATCGCCTGAACCAGGCCGAACTGACCCGCTACGGGAGCGACGGCACGCCGATGCTGCGCGGCATCGCGCAGCGCGTCGATTATTTTCCCGATCAATCCGGGCAGGCCTACGATCTGCAGCTCGATCTGCTGTCGGCCAGCGGCACGCCCTGGCGCCTGTCCGCGCCCGGTGCGGTGCTGCCGGCAGGGGATCACCGCTTCGAGCTTTCCGGCCCGGTGCTCGCCGAGGGGCATTGGCCGGACGACGGCAGCGCGCTGCAGGCGCGCACCGAACAGCTCTGGATCGATCCCGATCTGCATGAGATCGAAACCGACGCCGCGGTCGAATTGCAGGGCGAGCTGCGCAAAGGCCACGCGCAGGGCCTGCGCGCGGACTGGTCGGCGCGCAACCTGTGGCTGCTGCACGACGTACAGATGCAATATGAAGCCCCGCATTGAACTCGCGTGCCTGGCCGGACTGTGGCTGGCTTGCAGTGCCGCGCTGGCCCAGAACGAACCGCCGGTTCCCGCCACCCCAGCGCCAGCCGAGGGCACACAGTCCGCCGCGGCACCGCCGCCGCCGACCGCAAGCCCGTCCTCGGGCAACCCCGCGCCGGCCGGAGAAAACGCAAACCCACCGAACGCGACCCCGGACAACAAAAGCCTGGAAGCGACCAAGGCCCAGCTCACCGAGCTGCCGTCCGCCGAAAAACTGCGTCCGAGCGGCCCGGTGACGATCACCGCCAACCGCGCCGAGGTGAGCCAGGGCAATGCCGCGGTCTATGTCGGCAACGTGCAGCTTTCCTCCGACACGCTCAAGCTCGACGGCGACCGCATGGAACTCAAGCGTTTCGCCGACGGGCAGTATCAAGCCAAGGTCACCGGCGACCCGGCCCACCTCGCGCATCCCGGCGGCGGAATCGACGATCCGCCGATGAGCGCGCAAGCCAAGACCCTGGATTACGATTCGCGCAGCGGGATCGTGGATCTGGTCGGCGACGCCGTCGTGACCAAAGGCGGCCAGAAGATCGCCGCGGATACCATTCACTACAACGTGATCGAACGCCGCATCGAGGCCTCCGGCGGCAACGGCGGCCAAGTGAAGATCGTGATTCCGCCGGCACCGGCCGGCAATCCTTCCGGCGGCGGTTCCCCTGCGCCGGCGCCCGCGGACGCGACGCCGAACCCGCCGCCCGCAAGCCCGCCGTCCACCCATCCCGGGCCATGAACCGCAGCGTCGAGATCCCGCGCATCGAGCCGCGCCTGACCGCGGCACCGGGCACCGCCCCGGTCTCGCGGCTGTCGGCGCGCGGCCTGGTCAAACGCTACCGCCGCCGCACCGTGGTGTGCGACGTGTCGCTGACGCTCGCCGCCGGGGAAATCGTCGGTCTGCTCGGCCCCAACGGAGCCGGCAAGACCACCTCGTTCTACATGATGGTCGGGCTGGTCAAGCCCGACGGCGGCACCATCGAGCTCGACGGCGTCGACATCACCCGCGCGCCGATGCACACGCGCGCGCGTCTGGGGCTGGGCTATCTGCCGCAGGAGGCCTCGATCTTCCGCAAGCTGTCGGTGGCCGACAACCTGATGGCGGTGCTGGAGCTGCGCGAGGATCTCAACGGCGAAGGGCGCAAGGCCGAACTGGAGCGGCTGCTGACCGATCTGCACATCGGCCACGTGCGCGACGGCCTGGGTCTGTCGCTGTCCGGCGGCGAACGCCGTCGCACCGAGATCGCCCGCACCCTGGCCGCCAATCCGCGCTTCGTGCTGCTCGACGAACCGTTCGCCGGCGTCGATCCCATCGCCTTGCTGGAGATTCAGCACATCGTGCGCGGCCTGGCCGCGCGCGGCATCGGCGTGCTCATCACCGATCACAACGTCAGGGAAACGCTGGGCATCTGCGACCGCGCCTACATCCTCAACGAAGGCCTCGTCATCGCCGAGGGCGCGCCCGGTCACGTGCTGGAGAACGAAACCGTGCGGCGGGTCTATCTGGGCGAACAATTCAAGCTGTGAGCCCGCCCGCGGCGCGCAAAAAATCCTTGCCGGCACGGGAACGATTTTTGCGATCATAACCCAACCGGGGCGCCGTCGGGCAAGTACAATGCCAGGCATGGCCAGATCCTCTCTCGCGCCATGACCATGAAACAGTCGCTGGCGCTGCGCACCGGTCTGTCGCTGACCATGACGCCGGCCCTGCAGCAGGCGATCCGGCTGTTGCAGCTTTCCAGCCTCGATCTCCAGACCGAGATTCGTCAGGCGCTGGAATCCAACGTCATGCTGGAACTGTCCGACGACGATGACGAAGACGAGCTGGTGTCGGCCAGCGCCGGAGACGAGGCGGTGGTCGCCGAGCAAGCGGCCGCCGAAACCCTCGCCGAGCTCCCGTCGGAGTCCACGCTGGACTTGGACGAGGCCGCCGACATCCCGGAACAGATGCCGGTGGACGCGGATTGGGGCGACATCTACGACAGCATGCTGCCCTCCGGTGCCGCGTCCGAGGACGAAACCGAGTTGCACGACTACCTGGAGTCCAACCTCCACGGCACCGCCAGCCTGCGCGAACACCTGCTGTGGCAGGCCGGCATCGCGCACCTGGACGAGACCGACGCCGAGATCGCCGAGCACCTGATCGACGCGATCAACGACGACGGCTACCTGGAGGACTGGGACGGCTTGTGCGCACGGTTGACGCAGAAACCCGGCGTGACGCAGGAGCGAGTGGAGCGGGTGCTGCGCACCGTGCAGGACTTCGACCCGCCGGGCGTGGGCGCGCGCGACCTCGCCGAGTGCCTGCGCCTGCAGCTCCTGCAATTTCCCGCCGGCCAGCCGGGCCGCGCCGAGGCCTTGCGCCTGCTGGAGGCGCCGCTGGGGTGGCTCGCGCGCCGCGACGAGGCGCAGCTCGCCCGCGCCACCGGTCTGGAACCCGCGCAGGTGCGCGCGGCCCTGGGCCTGATCCAGACCTTGCAGCCGCACCCGGGTCGTCCCTATCAGCCGCACGAGAGCGACTATGTCGCCCCCGACGTCTTCGTCGCCAAGAAGAACGGCCGCTGGCGCGTCTCGCTCAACCCCGAACACACGCCGCGGCTGCGCATCAACCGCTATTACCAGAGCATGATCCGCCGCGCCGACACCTCGCGCGACCAGCTCACGCTCAAGCAGCACTTGCAGGAGGCGCGTTACTTCATCAACAGCCTGGAGGCGCGCAACGAGACCCTGCTCAAGGTGGCGCAGTGCATCGTCGAGGAACAGCGCGCCTTCCTCGAATACGGTCCGGAAGCGATGCGCCCGCTGGTGCTGCGCGACGTGGCCGACAAGCTCGGCGTGCACGAATCCACCGTGTCGCGCGCCACCGCCAACAAATACATGCTCACGCCGCGCGGCCTCTACGAATTGAAATTTTTCTTCTCCAGCCACGTCCAAACGCTGGAAGGAGGCACCTGTTCGGCCACTGCCATCCAAGCCATGATCAAACGTCTGATCGCGCAGGAAGACCCCGCGCAACCCTGGTCCGACGCCGCGCTCGCCGAAATGCTGCTCAAGGAAGGCATCCAGGTGGCACGGCGCACCGTGGCCAAGTACCGCGAAGCCCTGCGCATTCCCCCCTCGCACGAGCGCAAAGCCGCAGGTTAGGGCTGGCCGGTCCGGGTTCGATGCTGCGGCCTGCGGTTTCTCTCACGCCACGAGCCGTTCTCCAGGAGTCGACGAATGAATCTGAACATCAGCGGTCACCACCTCGAACTGACCCCGGCACTGCGCAGCTACGTCGCCGACAAGCTCAAGCGGGTGGAGCGGCATTTCGATCATCTGATCGACGCGGCGGTGATCCTCACGGTGGACAAGCTGCACCACAAGGCCGAGGCCACGCTGCACGCGCGCGGCACCACGCTCCACGCCGAGGCCATCGACGGCGACATGTATGCCGCCATCGATCTTTTGATCGACAAGCTCGACGAGCAGACGCGCCGTCACAAGGAGAAGCTGCGCGACCACCACGCGCGCGAGGTCCACAGGAAAACCGTTTAGCCCGGGCGCGCAAACCGCGCTGCCGCGGCTACACTATTCCGAGGCAGGCAAGGCCTGGCGCCGGGCCCTGCCGCGCCCACGGGTCAGTCACGATGACAGCCGGGAGCCCCATGAAACTCGCAGAGATCCTCAGTCCCGCCCGCGTCGCCACCGGCGTGGCCGTGACCAGCAAGAAACGCGCGCTGGAAGAAATCGCCAAGCTCCTGGCGCAAGGGGCGCCGAGCGTGAGCCCCGCCGACATTCTCGGCAGTCTGGCCGGGCGCGAAAAGCTCGGCAGCACCGGCCTGGGCCACGGCGTGGCGATCCCGCACGGCCGCGTGCCGGGCATCAGCGGCAGCGTCGGCGCTTTCATGCGCCTGCGCCACCCGGTGGACTACGAGACTCACGACGGCCAGCCGGTGGACCTGGTGTTCGGTCTGCTGGTGCCGCAGAACGCCACCGGCGAGCATCTCCAGCATCTCGCCGCCATCGCCGAAAAGTTCTCCGACGACGGATTTTGCGCCCAGGTGCGCGCCGCCGCCGACGCCGCCGCGCTGTACGCGCTGTTCGCCCGCTGAAAACTTCGCCCCCATCCAGGACCGCCCGCCGCGCCGCGACCGCAACCGCGACCGGCCACGGCGTGCTGCTGACGGTGGACCGCCTCGGCGTGTTGCTGATCGGCAAGAGCGGTAGCGGCAAGAGCGAGCTGGCCTTGGAACTGGTCGCGCGCGGCCACCGGCTGGTGGCCGACGATGCGGTGGAGTGGCGCCGCGCCGGCGCGGCGGTCATCGGCCGCGCGCCGCCGCCGCTCGCCGGCTTCATCGAGGTGCGCGGGCTGGGCGTGCTCGATCTGCGCGCGCTGTACGGGCGCCGCGCGCTGGCCCCTGCGGCGCGCCTGCGCCTGGTGATCGAACTGGGCGCGCGCGCGTCGTCGCGCCCCGAAGCCCGTCTCGTCGGCGACCGCGGCGTGTACCAAGTGCTCGGCGTGCGCGTGCCGAAAATCTCCTTGCCGCGCCGGCTGGGGCATAATTCCGCGGTGCTGGTCGAAGCCGCCTGCCGCGACCAGCGCCTGCGTGAAGCGGGCCGGATCGCCCCCCAACGGTTCGCGGCTCGCCTGCGGCGGCGGCTGCAAACTTCATCGCCTTGAGCGCCCTTTTGCCGCCATGCGCCTGGTCATCGTCAGCGGATTGTCGGGTACCGGCAAGACCGTGGCCCTCAAACAGTACGAGGACCTCGGCTACTACTGCATCGACAACATCCCGCTCGACCTCCTGCCGCCGCTGATCGCGCACGCGATCGCGCATCCCGAGCCGCGTTACGCCCAATTCGCCATCGGCGTGGACGCGCGCGGCAGCCGCGCCGAGATCAAGCGTTTCCCGGAGGTGCTCAACGCGCTGCGCGCCCAGGGCGTGGACGCGCGCGTGCTGTTCCTCACCGCCGACGACGCCGTGATCCTGCGCCGCTACCACGAAACGCGCCGGCGCCATCCGCTGGCCGGCGCGGAGCTGACGCTGGACGAGGCCATCGGGCTGGAGCGCAAGCTGCTGGCGCCGATCGCGGCCTTGGCCGACTTCGCGCTCGACACCTCGGCGATGAACCTGCATGAGTTGCGTCAGGCGATCCATCGCCACGAACCCGCCGCCGGCGCCGCGGGCGCGGCGCTGCTGCTGTTGTCGTTCGGCTACAAGAACGGCCTGCCGGATGGCGCCGATTTCGTGTTCGACGTGCGCTGCCTGCCCAATCCGCACTGGGTGCCGGAGCTGCGCGAACTGGACGGGCGCAGCGCCGCGGTGAAGCAATACCTGGAGCGCCAGGCCGAAACGGAGAAGTTGATCGCCGACATCGGCGACTTCCTCGAACGCTGGCTGCCGGCGTTCCTGGCCGCCGACCGCAGCTATCTCACCGTCGGCATCGGCTGCACCGGCGGCCAGCATCGCTCGGTGTATGTCGCCGAGGTCCTGGCCCAGCGGCTGCGCGCTCCTTTCGGAACGGTGATGGTCAAGCACCGCGAGTTGGCGACGTGAGCGTCGGACTGCTGCTGGTCACCCACGGCAAGCTCGGGCATTTCCTGCTCGACACCGTGGCCGAAATGATCGGCCCGCTGCCGCTGCGCGCCGACGTGCTGGAAGTGCGCAAGGTGCAGGCCACCGACGTGCTGCTGCTGCAGGGCCGGCGCATGCTGGAGCGGCTGGACGACGGCGCCGGCGTGCTGATCCTGACCGACGCTTTCGGCTCCACGCCGAGCAACATCGCCAAAGGCCTGGCGGCCGCGCCGAACACCACCGTGGTCGCCGGCATCAACCTGCCGATGCTGGTGAAGATCTTCAACTATCCGCAGCTGCCGCTCGCCGAGCTGGCGCAGGCCGCGGTCGAGGGCGGGCAGCGCGGCGTGATGATCTGCGCGCGCGGCGGGGAGCCGGCATGAACGACAGGACGAGCGTGCCGCTCGAACGAACCGTGACCATCGTCAACCGGCTGGGGCTGCACGCGCGCGCGGCGGCCAAGCTGGTGACGCTGGCGGCCAAGTACCGCTGCGAGGTGCGCGTGCGCAAGGACGGTCGCGAGGTCAGCGGCAAAAGCATCATGGGGGTGATGATGCTGGCGGCCGCCCAGGGCAGCCGCATCACCCTGATCGCCGAAGGCCCCGACGCGCGCGAGGCGCTCGACGCGCTCGCGCGGCTCGTCGCGGAGCGCTTCCAGGAGGAAGCCTAAACGCCATGAGTCTGTGGCTTTCCGGCATCGGCATCTCCCGCGGCATCGGCATCGGCCGGGTGCAGCGCCTGCACGGCGGCGATCTGGAAATTCCCGAATACGCGGTACCCGCGGAACGCGTGGCGGCCGAAGTCGCGCGCTTCGAAGCGGCGCGCGAACAGGCCAAGGCGCAGTTGCGTCAGGTGCGCGCGCAGGTCGGCGCGCTGCCCGGCAGCGGCGGCGTGCAGGGCGAGATCGCGGCGTTCATCGACACGCACTTGCTGATGCTCGACGATCGCACGCTGTCGCAGGCGGTCGTCGCGCTGATCCGCAAGGACGGCCTCAACGCCGAGGCCGCCCTGCGCCGCCAGCGCGACGTGCTGGCCGGCGCGTTCGAGCAGATGGAGGATCCCTATCTGCGCGCGCGCCGCGACGACGTGCACCAGGTCTGCGCCCGCGTTTTGCGTCTGTTGTTGCAACAGGACCAGAGCGCCGCGGCGGCGCCCTCCGGCGCGGCCGCGCCGCGCACCGCCGGCGCCCACGCCACGGCCCTGCCCCCCGTGATCGTCGCCGACGACGTCACGCCGGCGGACATCATCCTCCTGGCGCAGCAGGGCGTGGCCGGCTTCATCACCGAGTACGGCGGCCCGCTGTCGCACACCGCCATCCTGACGCGCTCGCTCGGCATCCCGGCGATCGCCGGCCTGCACAACGCGCGCCGCCTGTTGCGCGAAGGCGAAACGGTGATCGTGGACGGCGAGCTGGGCCATGCGCTGGCCGATCCCGACGCGCGCGCGGCGGCGTTCTTCCAGGCCAAGCGCGAACGCCTGCAGGCCGACCGGGCGCGGCTCGCGCGCCTGCGCGACCAGCCGGCGGTGTCGCGCGACGGAGTGGCGATCAAGCTGCTGGCCAACATCGAACTGCCGGAGGACGCGGCGGCGGCGGCGGCGCTCGGCGCCGAGGGCGTGGGCCTGTATCGCACCGAGTTCCTGTACATGAACCGCAAAACGCTGCCGGACGAGGAGGAGCAGTATCAGGCTTATGCCCGGGTGGCCGCTTCGGCCAAAGGACCGATCACCATCCGCACGCTCGACCTCGGCGCCGACAAGCAGGTGGATTCCGGCGCGCGCGCCGGTCCCATGCCCAACAATCCGGCGCTGGGCCTGCGCGCGATCCGCCTGTGCCTCAAGGAGCCGGAGCTGTTCCGGACCCAGGTGCGCGCGCTGCTGCGCGCCTCGGCGCTGGGCCGCGTGCAGATCATGCTGCCGATGATCTCCAGCGTGCAGGAGTTCCGCCAGGCCCAGCAGCTCATCGCCCAGGCGCGCGCGCAGCTCCTCGCCGAAGGCTACCCGGTCGCCGACGAAGTGCCGGTGGGCGCGATGATCGAGGTTCCGGCCGCGGCGCTGGCCGCGCCGTGGCTGGCGCAGCACGCCCGCTTCTTCTCCATCGGCACCAACGATCTGATCCAGTACACCCTGGCCATCGACCGCGTGGACGAGGAGGTGAACTACCTCTACGATCCGCTGCATCCCGCGGTGCTGCGCTTGATCCGCATGACCATCGAGGCCGGCGAGCGCGCCGGCGTGCCGGTGGCGATGTGCGGCGAGATGGCCGGCGACCCACGCTACACGCGGCTGCTGCTGGGCCTGGGTCTGACCGAGTTCTCGATGCATCCGAACTCGCTTCTGGAGGTCAAGCGCATCATCATCGAGTCCGACGTCGGCGCGCTGCGCCGCCAGGCCCAGCGCCTGCTCGCCGCCAATAGCGCGACCGAGCTGCACGAACTGATCGCCCAGTTCGCGCGCGCGGCTTGATCCGCCGCGAGGGCGATGAGTCCGCGCCGCTCGACCCGCGCCGCGACTCGGCGCGCGACGCGCCCCTCACGGCGGACCGGCGATGGTCAAGCCCTCGATCAGCACCGAACCGCAGCGCACCGTGCCGCGCACGTCGAGGTCGTCGCCGATCGCGCGTATGCCGCGGAACATCTCGCGCAGGTTGCCGGCGATGGTCAGCTCCTGCACTGGGTAGGCGATGACTCCGTTTTCCACCCAGAAGCCGGACGCGCCGCGCGAATAGTCGCCGGTGACGAGGTTGGCGCCGCGGCCAAGCAGTTCGGTGACGATCAAGCCCTCGCCCATCTCGCGCGCCAGGGCGTCGAGCCCGCCGGCGAAGGTCGGTTCCACCACCAGGTTGTACACGCCCCCGGCGTTGCCGGTGGTCTGTAAGCCGAGCTTGCGGGCGCTGTAACTGCCGAGCAGATAGCCGCGCAGCACGCCGCGCTCGACCAGCGTGCGCTCGCGCGTGGCCACGCCTTCCTGATCGTAGGCGCTGCTCGCCGCGCCGCGCGGGATGAATGGTCGCTGCTGCGCGCTGACGATCGGCGCGAAGACCTCCTCACCGACGCGGTCGAGCAGAAAGCTCGCGCGCCGGTACAGCGCGCCGCCGGAGATCGCGCCCAGGAAATGTCCGAACAGGCTGCGCGCCACTTCGGCCGGGAACAGCACCGGCGCGCGCCGCGTCGTCAGCCCGCGGGCGCCGAGCCTGGCGGCCGCGCGTTGGCCCGCGCGCCGTCCGACCGCCGTCACGTCTTCCAGATCCTGCGGGGCGCGCGCGCTGCTATACCAGTAGCCGAGCTGCATCGCGCCGGCCTGGTCCACCGCGATCGCGGCGCAGCCCAGGCTGTGATCGGTGGTTTCGCGCACGCCGAGAAAGCCGTGGGTGTTGGCGTACAGCGACAGCCCGTGGCGCGTGTCCAGGCTGGCGCCTTCCGACTGGCGCACGCGCGGATCGGCCGCGAAGGCCGCCGCCTCGCAGGCGCGCGCGCGCTCGATGGCGTCCTGCGGCACGAGCGGCCAGGGATGGCACAAGTCGAGATCCGGGAACTCGCGCGCCAGCAGCTCCGGCTCGGCCAGGCCCACGCAGGGATCCTCGCCGGCGGCGCGCGCGATGGCGCACGCCGCCTCCACGGTGCGCGCCAGGGCCTGGTCGCTGAGTTCGGTGGTGCTGGCGGAGCCGGTCTTGAAACCGAAGTACACCGTCAAGGCCAGCTCGCGGTCGCGCTCGAACTCGACCTTTTCGACTTCGCCCATGCGCACGGAAACCGACAGCCCGCGGCTCACGCCGAGGCTGGCCTCGGCACCGCTCGCGCCCGCGCGCCGCGCCGCCTCCAGCGCCCGCGCGAGCCAGGCCTGCAATTCCGTACGGGGAGGCAAGGAAACCGGCAGCGCCGCATCCATGACGGGCATCTCCTCGATCAAACCTGCGCCCGCGGCGCCGCCAGCGCGGCGAGCAGCCGGTCGTGCACGCCGCCGAAATCGCCATTGCTCATCACCAGCACGCGATCGCCGGGCCGCGCCTCCGCAACCACCTGCGCGACCAGCGCCTCGAGCGTTTCGTGCAGGCACAGCTTCGCGCCCAGTCCGGCCAGCGCGCCGCGCGCGTCCCATTTCAAATCGGGCCGCGCGTAGACGTAAGCCCGGTCGGCGCCGGACAGGCTGGCCGCGAGCTGCTGCGCGTGGCCGCCCAGACGCATGGTGTTGGAGCGCGGTTCCAGCACCGCCAGCACGCGCCCGGAACCATTGCCGCGCAAGGCGGCGAGCGTGGCGGCGATCGCGGTCGGATGATGGGCGAAATCGTCGTACACCGCCACGCCGCCCACCGTGCCGCGCAGTTCCAGCCGCCGGCGCACGCCGTGGAAGCGCTCCAGGCCGGCGAGCGCCGCCTCGAGCGGCACGCCACAGCCAACGGCGGCGGCGATCGCGGCCAGGGCGTTGCTGCGGTTGTGGGCGCCGGGCAAAGGGCTGCGGGCGCGGCCCCGAGCTGCGCCGCGCAGCAGGATTTCGAAACCCTCGCCCGTTTCCCGGGCCTGCCAGCCGCGCGGGTCGTCGAAATACTCCACCGGCGTCCAGCAGCCCTGCGCCAGCACGCGCGCCAGCGCGGGATCGGCGCCGTTGACGATCAGCCGTCCCTTGCTCGGTACGGTGCGGATCAGGTGATGGAACTGCCGCTCGATGGCCGCGAGGTCGGGAAAGATGTCGGCATGGTCGTACTCGAGGTTGTTGAGCACGGCGATGCGCGGCCGGTAGTGCAGGAACTTGGAGCGTTTGTCGAAGAACGCGGTGTCGTACTCGTCGGCCTCGATCACGAAATGCCGGCCCGCGCCGAGACGCGCCGAGACGCCGAAATCCAGCGGCATGCCGCCGATCAGGAAACCGGGCGCCAGGCCCGCGTGTTCGAGGAGCACCGCGAGCAGGCTGCTGGTCGTGGTCTTGCCGTGGGTGCCGGCGACGGCGATGACTTCGCGGCCGCGCAGCACTTCTTCCGCCAGCCACTGTGGCCCGGACACGTAGGGCAGATCGCGATCGAGCACCGCCTCGATCTCGGGGTTGCCGCGGCTGACGACGTTGCCGACGATCACCCGATCCGGGGCGGGATCCAGATGCGCCGGATCGTAGCCGCGCCGCACTTCGATGCCCAGCGTCTTTAGCTGGGTGGACATCGGCGGCCAGGCGTTGGCGTCGGAGCCGGACACCTGGTGCCCCGCCTCGCGCGCCAGCGCGGCCACGCCGGCCATGAAGGTGCCGCAGATGCCGAGGATGTGCAGGCGCATCGCAGAACCGTGGGCAGGCCCGGCCGCGCTCAGCCGCCGAGCCACTGGATCAAGGGGCTGGCGACGAGCTCGAACATCAGCACGTTGAACACGCACAGCAGGGCGATCAGCACGCCGCCGAGCGGGCGCGTGTCGGTGGCGTGGCGGAAGATGTTGACCGTCACCGCGAATTGCCAGAACAGGATCGCGTAGATCAGCAGCACCAGGCTGCCGTTCATTGGCGGCAAGCGCTCCGGGTGCTCCATCAGCTCGGGGTTTTTCGAGAGCTGCTCGAGCATCTGCTGCATCGCCGGAACCAGGCGCGAAGCCGGCGGCCACAGCGCCAGGGTCAGCACCGAGCTGGTGGTGAGCAGGCTGTTGAACGTCTGCTGCAGGCGGTTTTCGAAACCGCGCAGGCGCAGCGCGAAGCGCGTGTACAGCCACAGCGCGGCCACCACCACCACGCCCAGCGCCAGCGCCGCGCTCCAGGGGGCGACCAGACGCGCCACCACGGCGTTGGCGAGCACGGCGAAAGCCACACAGCCATAGGTCAGGGACGGCTGCTGGGCATAGGGAAAATCCTGCGGCCCGGCCCGGAACGCCAGGATGCGCAAGGTGACGATGAGAGCTTGGTTCAGCATGCGAGAACGTTATTCTACGCGACGCATGGACACTTCCGCCGCCAACGCGAGCGGCCTCGAATGGGTCGCCACCGCGCAGGACCTCGAGCGGCTGTGCGAGCGCCTGCGCGAGACCGAATGGCTGGCGCTGGATACCGAGTTCCTGCGCCAACAGACCTATTACCCCAAGCTGTGCCTGATCCAGCTCGCCGACCAGCGCCAGACCTGGTGCGTCGATATGCTGGCGTTTCCGGAGCAAGCGGCCGCGCCGCTGTTCGAGCGGCTGGAACAAGGACACACGGTCAAGGTCTTGCACGCCGCCTCGCAGGATCTGGAAATCTTCGTGCAACGGCGCGGGCGCGCACCGCAGCCGGTGTTCGACACGCAGATCGCCGCGGCGCTGTTGGGGCACGGCGACCAGCTCGGTTACGCCGCGCTGGTGGAAAAGCGCCTGGGGATCACGCTCGACAAGAGCCTCACCCGCGCCGACTGGTCGCGCCGGCCGCTGCCGGCGCCGATGCGCGCCTACGCCGCAGCCGACGTGCGCCACCTCGCCGAGCTGTATCCGCGCTTGCGCGCCGAGCTCCAAGCTTGCGGGCGCCTGGGCTGGCTGGAAGAGGACTGCGCGCGACTGGCCGAGGCGCAGCGCTATCTCACGCCGCCGGAACAGGCCTGGCGCCGGTTGAAGGGCTATGCGCGCCTGTCGGCGCAGGCCCGCGCGGCGGCCGCGGCGCTCGCCGCCTGGCGCGAAACCCAGGCGCAGGCGCGCGACCGGCCGCGGCAATGGATCCTCGACGATGCGGCGATCTACCGTCTGGCGGAGCGGCGGCCGGCCACCCGCGCGCAGCTCGAAGCGCTGGACGCGCTGCCGCCCAGGACGCTCGCGCGCCACGGCGAGGCCTTGTTGCGCACGCTCAACGAAGCGCCGCCGGCGCCGGCGGTGACGGAAGCAGCGCCGCTGGAGGCGAAGGATCAGGTGCGGCTGCGCGAGCTGCTCGCGCAGGTACGCGAGCGCGCCGCGGCCTTGAACCTGCCGCCGAGCCTGCTGGCGTCGCGCGCGGAGCTGGAACAGCTCCTGCGCCACGGCGCGCAAGCGCAGATCGTTCTGCTGCGCGGCTGGCGGCGCGAAGTGCTGGGCGCGGAGCTGCTGCAACGCCTTTGAACCCCGCGCCACGCGCCTGCGCGGCGCGCGACGGCCTTCAGGGCAGGGCCTTCTCGATGCGCGCGAACACCTCGTCCACACGCCCGTCGCCATCCACGCTCACGAACTTGTTCTGCGCCTGGTAGTAGCCGATCAGCGGCTCGGTCTGCTCGTGATAGACCGTCAGCCGGTTGCGGATGGTCTGTTCGTTGTCGTCGGCCCGTTGCAGCAGCTCGCCGCCGTCGAGATCGCACACGCCGGGCTTTTTGGGCGGACTGAAGTAAATGTTGTAGAGATGGCCGCAGACCTTGCAGGCACGGCGGCCGGACAGGCGCTTGAGCAGTTTTTCGAAGTCCACCTTGAGCAGGATCGCCTTGTGCAGCGGCTTGCCCTCCTGCTCCAGCATCTCGTCCAGCGCGCGCGCTTGCGGCAACGAGCGCGGAAAGCCGTCGAGGATGAAACCGAACCGCGTGTCCGGGACGTGCAGCCGTTCGCGGATCATGCCGATCACGATGTCGTCGGCCACCAGCTTGCCCGCCTCCATCGCCGCCTTGGCCTTCTTGCCCAGCGCCGTGCCGGCGGCCACCGCCGCGCGCAGCAGATCGCCGGTGGAAATGTGCGGGCTGGCGTACTCTTCCATCAGGCGCCGCGCCTGCGTGCCTTTGCCGGAGCCGGGCGCGCCCAGCAGTACGATTCTCATGTCGTGTGCAGCCCTGTCGTGCGTGAAATCGGCGGTCGCGGCCGGCCCAGATGATTTTGAGCGCCGGGGCGAAAAGATGGTGCCTAACGGTACTGTTCGCTGCCCGCCGCGTCAACGCGCCTTACGGCGAGCCGCTCAATGGCGCCCGGCCGGTTTATACTGCGTCGCGGGCAGACGCGGGAACGGCACAGGCGGAGGAACCCGCGCTGCCTTGACGCCGGTTCGAGCTTATTTTCGGGAACGCGCTCATCACATGCCACGCAATGCCTTCTATGCCCAGAGCGGCGGCGTCACCGCCGTCATCAACGCCTCGGCCGCGGGCGTGATCGAAACCGCGCGCAAGTACGAAGACCGGATCGGCAAGGTCTACGCCGGGCGCAACGGCATCCTCGGCGCGCTGACCGAGGACCTGATCGACACCTCGCAGGAATCGCCGGCGGCGATCGCCGCGCTGCGCCACACGCCGGCCGGCGCGTTCGGCTCGTGCCGCTACAAGCTCAAGGGCTTCGAGGACAACCAGGCCGAATACGAACGCTTGATCGAAGTGTTCAAGGCGCACGACATCGGCTATTTCTTCTACAACGGCGGCGGCGATTCGGCCGACACCTGTCTCAAAGTCAGCCAGCTGGCGGGCAAGCTGGGCTATCCGCTGCAGGCGATCCACGTGCCCAAGACCATGGACAACGACCTGCCGCTGACCGACTGCTGCCCCGGCTTCGGCTCGGTGGCCAAGTACACCGCGGTGTCCATCCGCGAGGCGAGTTTCGACCTGGCCAGCATGGCCAAGACCTCCACGCGCGTGTTCATCCTCGAAGTGATGGGCCGCCACGCCGGCTGGACCGCCGCGGCGGGTGGCCTGGCGGCGGAGAAGGAGGGCGAAGGCCCTCAGGTGATCCTGTTCCCCGAGATCGTGTTCGACGAGGCGAAGTTCCTCGCCAAGGTGGACGACTGCGTGCGCCGCTACGGCTGGTGCACCGTGGTCGCCAGCGAAGGCCTGCGTGCACCCTCCGGCGAATTCCTGTCCGAGATGGGCAGCAAGGACGCCTTCGGCCATTCTCAGCTCGGCGGGCTGGCGCCGATCCTGGCGCAGCGGGTCAAGGACCGGCTCAAGCTCAAATACCACTATGCCGTCGCCGATTACCTGATGCGCGCGGCGCGGCACATCGCCTCCAAGACCGATCTCGAACAAAGTTACGCAGTCGGCAAGGCGGCGGTGGAATTCGCCATCGCCGGCAAGAGCGGGGTGATGGTGTCCATCGTGCGCAAGTCGGATTCGCCCTACGTGTGGGAGATCGGCGAGGCGCCCCTGGAGCAGGTCGCCAACGTCGAACGCAAGATGCCGCGCGAGTACATCACCGACGACGGCTTCCACATCACCGAAGCCTGCCGCGCTTATCTTTCGCCTTTGATCCAGGGCGAGGACTATCCGCCCTACCGCAACGGGCTGCCCGCCTACGTCACGCTGCGCAACGTCCCGGTGCCGAAGAAGCTCAAGCCTTTCGAACTGAAGAAGTAACGATGCGCGTGGTATGATCCGCGCGCCGTCCGGGGCGCCGCAGCGCTGGCGCCGCCCGGCGCATCCAGCACGAAAATCGGGGAGGAGAATCGATGTCGGCCCAGTTCGCTCTATGGTTTGCCATGAACTGCGCGCTCGCCGCAGTCATCTATGCGGTGCTCGCCGCGCGCTGGGTTCTGGCCAAGCCTGCGGGCAACGAGCGCATGCGCGAGATCGCCGCCGCCATCCAGCAGGGCGCTTCGGCCTATCTCAACCGTCAGTACACCACCATCGCCATGGTCGGCGCGGTGTTGTTCGTGATCATCGGCCTGGCGCTGACCTGGCAGACCGCGATCGGTTTCGCCATCGGCGCGATCCTGTCGGGGGCCACCGGCTACATCGGCATGAACATCTCGGTGCGCGCCAACGTGCGCACCGCCGAGGCGGCGCGCGCCGGCTTGCCCGCGGCCTTCGCGGTCGCGTTCCGCGGCGGCTCGATCACCGGCATGTTCGTGCCCGGCCTCGGTCTGCTGGGCGTGGCCGGTTACTACTACCTGCTGCTGGCTTTCGGCGTACCCCAGGACGAAGCGCTGCACGCCCTGATCGGATTGGCCTTCGGCGCCTCGCTGATCTCGATCTTCGCGCGTCTGGGCGGCGGCATCTTCACCAAGGGCGCCGACGTCGGTGCCGATCTGGTGGGCAAGGTCGAGGCGGGGATTCCCGAGGACGACCCGCGCAACCCGGCGGTGATCGCCGACAACGTGGGCGACAACGTGGGCGATTGCGCCGGCATGGCCGCCGACCTGTTCGAGACCTACGCGGTCAGCAAGGTCGCGGTGATGCTGGTCGGCGGCCTGCTGTTCGGCACCGCCGCTGGCGCCGCGCCGGTGCTGTTTCCGCTGGTGCTGGGCGGCATTTCCTGCGTGACCTCGATCATCGGCCTGTTCTTCGGCCGTGCCAAGGAAGGCCACAAGATCATGAGTGGCCTGTATCGGGCCGTGCTCGTCAGCGGCGCGCTGACCGTGCTTGCCTACTGGTTCGCCACGAAATGGATGATGGGCAATCTGCCCGGTTACAGCGTGGGCGGCATTTTCGCCGCCACCGTCACCGGCCCGATCCTCACGCTGGCTCTGATGTGGATCACCGAGTACTACACCGGCACTCAATTCGCGCCGGTGCAGCACATCGCCAAGGCCTCCACCACCGGCCACGGCACCAACATCATCGCCGGTCTGGGCGTCTCGATGAAGGCCACCGCCTTGCCGGTGCTGGCGATCTGCCTGGCGATCGGCGTGGCCTACGCCGCGGCCGGCTTGTACGGCGTCGCGCTGGCCACCTCGACCATGCTGTCCTTCGCCGGCGTGGTCGTCGCGCTCGACGCCTACGGACCGATCACCGACAACGCCGGCGGCATCGCCGAGATGTCCAACCTGCCCAAGGAAGTCCGCAACATCACCGACCCGCTGGACGCGGTCGGCAACACCACCAAGGCCGTCACCAAGGGTTACGCCATCGGGTCGGCGGGGCTGGCAGCCGTGGTGCTGTTCGCCGATTACACGCACCGCCTGAGCGCGAGCCATCCCGGTCAGACCTTCAGCTTCGACCTGTCGGATCACATGATCATCATCGGCCTGTTCATCGGCGGGTTGATCCCCTACCTGTTCGGCGCGATGGCGATGGAAGCGGTCGGCCGCGCGGCGGGGGGCATCGTCAACGAGGTGCGCCGCCAGTTCCGCGAGATCAAGGGCATCATGGAAGGCAAGGCCAAACCGGAGTACGGCACCGCGGTGGACATGCTCACGCGCGCGGCGATCAAGGAAATGATCGTCCCCTCGCTGCTGCCGGTGCTGGCGCCGATTCTGGTCGGTTTCATCCTCGGCACCAAGGCGCTGGGCGGCGTGCTGGTCGGCACCATCGTCACCGGCTTGTTCGTGGCGATTTCCATGACCACCGGTGGTGGTGCCTGGGACAACGCCAAGAAGTACATCGAAGAGGGCAACTACGGCGGCAAAGGCTCGGAGGCGCACAAGGCCGCGGTCACCGGGGACACGGTGGGCGATCCCTACAAGGACACCGCTGGCCCGGCGGTCAATCCGCTGATCAAGATCATCAACATCGTCGCCCTGCTACTGGTTCCTCTGTTGCACTAAAGAAAGATCGCCAGGGTTCAAGCGAGGGCGCCGCCGGGCGCCCTCGCTTTTTTCGTCGCCACGCGGTCGTCGGGCACTTATAATTCGCGGCCCGCAACCCGCTTGGAGCCCCTTGATGGCCCTCATGCAGATCGAGGCTGGCCGCGAAGTCCCCGAAGACGTCAACGTGGTCATCGAAATTCCGATGAACAGCGAACCGGTGAAGTACGAAGTGGACAAGGCCACCGGCGCGATCTTCGTGGACCGCATCCTGACCACGCCGATGCGCTACCCGTGCAACTATGGCTACGTGCCGCAGACCCTGGGCGACGACGGCGATCCGCTCGATGCGCTGGTGATGATGCCCATGCCGCTGTTGCCCGGCTGCGTCATCAACTGCCGGCCGATCGGCATGCTGGAGATGACCGACGAGCACGGCGGCGACGAGAAACTGATCGTGGTGCCCAGCAACAAGGTCAGCCGGCTGTACAGCGGCGTGGAGACCGTGCGCGCCCTGCCGGATTTGATCCGCGACCAGATCGCGCACTTCTTCCAGCACTACAAGGACCTCGAAAAAGGCAAGTGGGTGAAGATCGAAGGCTGGCACGGCCCGAAGGATGCGCGCCGCCGCATCCTCGACGGCGTGGAGCGTTACCAGAAAGAAGTCGCGCACGCATGAAAACCACGGCGCGCAGGCAAAGGCGGGGCGTGGCGTGACTGCGCTGGCGCGGTGCTGCGCGATCTTCGCGGCGGACGCCCGATGAAGGTGCTGGTGATCGGCGGCGGCGGACGCGAGCACGCGCTGGCCTGGAAGCTCGCCGCCTCGCCGCGCGCGACCGAAGTGCTGGTCGCCCCGGGCAATGCGGGCACGGCGCGCGAGCCGAAATGCCGCAACGTGCCGGTGGCGGCCGAAGACGCGCCGGCGCTGCTTAAGCTCGCCTGCGCCGAGCGCGTGGACTTCACCGTCGTGGGGCCGGAAGCGCCGTTGGCGGCGGGCATCGTGGATGCGTTCCGCGCGCGCGGCCTGCGCATCTTCGGCCCCACGCGAGCGGCGGCGCAGCTCGAGGCGAGCAAGGCGTTCTGCAAGGATTTCCTCGCCCGTCACCGCATCCCGACCGCAGGCTACCGCGTGTTCACCGACGTCGCGGCGGCGCTGGCCGATCTGGATCGACGCGGCACGCCGATCGTGGTCAAGGCCGACGGCCTGGCCGCCGGCAAGGGCGTAGTCGTGGCGCAGACGCGCTCCGAAGCGCAGGACGCGGTGCGGGACATGCTGGGCGGCCGCCTGGGTCGCGCGGGCGCCCGCGTGGTCATCGAGGACTTCCTCGTCGGCGAGGAAGCGAGCTACATCGTCGTCGCCGCCGGCACGCGCTACGTGCCGCTGGCCACCAGTCAGGACCACAAGCGCGTCTGCGACGGCGACCTCGGCCCCAACACCGGCGGCATGGGCGCGTGTTCGCCGGCGCCGGTGGTGACGCCGGCGGTCGAAGCGCGCATCGCGCGTGAGGTGATCGAACCCACGCTCGCGGGGCTTGAGGCGGAAGGCCTGCCCTACACCGGCTTCCTCTACGCCGGCCTGATGATCGCGCCGGATGGCACGCCGCGCGTGCTGGAATTCAACGCGCGCCTGGGCGATCCCGAGACCCAGCCGCTGCTGATGCGCCTGGACTCGGACCTGCTCGAGCTGCTGGAAGCCGCGGTGGACGGCGAACCGGATGCGGTGACCGTGCGATGGCGCCCCGAGGTCGCGGTGGGCGTGGTGATGGCCGCGGCCGGCTATCCCGGTGTCGTGCGCAAGGGTGACGTCATCCGCGGTCTGGATGCGGATTTCGGCCCGCGCGCGAAAGTGTTCCACGCCGGCACGGCGCAGCGCGGCGATGAGATCGTGACCAGCGGCGGCCGCGTGCTGTGCGTGTGCGGACTGGGCGCGAACACCCGCGCGGCGCAAGGCGCGGCCTACGCCGCCGTGGCTAAAATCGCCTGGGACGGCGCACACTACCGCCGCGACATCGGCGCGCGCGCGATCGAACGGGAGGAACGGCGGGCATGAAACGATCTCGATGGATGCTCGGGCTGTTGCCCTGGTGCGCAACTGCCTTGGCCGCCGCGCCGGCGCCGCTGGGCCGGCTGGAGCGCGTCGAGATCGAGGATGCCAGGCCGATCGTGGTCACGGCGCAGCTCGACGGCCGGCTCGAGCGCACCACGCTCTACGCGCTGGACATCAAATACTTCAGCCGCGACGGCCAGACCTGGGTGCGCTTCACGGTGGACAATGGCGACGTGCTGCCCGGCCAGCGCGTGACGCTGTCGCGGCGCGTGCTGCGCGATCAGCAAATCCGCCTGCGCAACGGCGGCATCGAGCATCGTCCCCTGGTGGCCTTGGACCTGTGCCTCGGCCAGCGGCGGCTGCCCGCCGAAGTGGATCTGCGCGAACGCCAGGGCTACACCCCGCCGCTGGTGCTGGGGCCGGCGGAACTCGCCCGGCTTCCCGGCGTCGATCCGGCGCGGCAGTACACCTCCGATCCGGCCTGCGCGCCCCCGACCGCAGCGGCGGCGCCCAAGGAAAATTGAAGGTTATTTGCTTATATCCTTTCCGGCGCACCCCTGGCGGCCGCCTTGCGCGCCCCTAGAATTGCGCTCCGGTCCACAACCGAAACCGCCGCACCCAGCATGAACGCCACGGCCGCCGCCGCGCAGGTGCCCGAACTTCCCCGGGCCGCAGCAACGCCTGCGGCCGCGGGCGAGCGGCCGACCAACAGCGCCGGCCTGTCGGCGGAGGCGATCGCCCAACTCAACGCGCGTTACGCGCCGCTGGATTTCGAGCAGCGTTTGCGTCGCTTGTATCAGGACTTCGCGCCGGACAAGGTGCTGGTCACCTCCTCGTTCGCCGCGACTTCGGCGTACTTCCTGCACATCATCTCGCGCATCCGGCCCGATCAGCCGATCGCCTTCATCGACACCGGCTACCACTTTCCGGAGACGCTGGCCTACCGCGACTATCTCACCCGGTTGTTCGGCCTCAAGGTGTTCGATCTCAAAGCCGAGGACTGGAAGCATCAGTTCACGGCGGACGACAAGACCTACCAGCGCGATCCCGACTTGTGCTGCACCATCAACAAGGTCGAACCGCTGGACGCGATCAAGCCGCGCTACCACGTGTGGGTGTCCAGCCTGATGCGTTGGCAAACCGACGAACGCGCGAGCATGTCGATCTTCGAGGAGCGTCGCGGCATCATCAAGTTCAATCCGATGATCGACGTGACGCGCGAGCAGCGCGACGCCTACATCCGCGAGCACCGCCTGCCGTTCCACCCGCTGGTGGCGCAGGGTTATTCCTCGATCGGCTGCACGCACTGCACGGTCAAAGGCGAGGGCCGCAGCGGGCGCTGGGTGGGCAAGCCCAAGACCGAGTGCGGGTTGCATTTGTAGTCGCGCCGTATAATGCGCGCACGGCCGTCCGCCGCCCGCGGCGCCGTTTCCACGGTAGCGCAAATGCCCGGCCCCGCGCGGGCGGTGCCGGTGCCGCAGGATTTTTCGGTTTTCGACGAGGACCCGCAGCGATGACCCAGCAGAAGGCGACCAACGTCCACTGGCACGAAGGAGAGGTGACGCGCGCGGATCGCGCCGCCTTGTTGCGCCAGAAAGGCGCGACGATCTGGTTCACCGGCCTGTCCGGTTCGGGCAAGAGCACGATCGCGGTGGCGCTGGAGAAAGCGCTCTACGAGCGCGGCCATCTCGCTTACCGGCTGGACGGCGACAACGTGCGCATGGGCATCAACAAGAATCTGGGCTTCTCCGCCGAGGACCGCACCGAGAACATCCGCCGCATCGGCGAAGTCGCCAAGCTGTTCGTGGATGCCGGCGTGATCGTGCTGACCAGCTTCATCTCGCCCTACCGCGCCGACCGCGATCTGGTGCGCAAGCTGCACGCCGACGCCGGCATGGACTTCATCGAGGTGTTCGTGGACGCGCCGCTGGAAGTCGCCGAAAGCCGCGACCCGAAAGGCCTGTACAAGAAGGCGCGCGCCGGCCAGATCAAGAACTTCACCGGCATCGACGATCCCTACGAGCCACCGCTCCAGCCCGAGCTGGTGCTGCCAACCCACAAGCTCACCCTGGAAGCGGAAGTGCAAGCCCTGCTCGAGCTGCTCGACGCGCGCGGCATCGTGCGCAAGGCGTAAGGAAGACCTGCGATGATCCAGCCTCACGGTTCGACGGCACTGAATCCCCGGTTCGTCCACGACCCCGCACGGCGCGCGGCGCTTTCGCAAGAAGCGCAGACCCTGCCCTCTCTGCTGCTCAACTCCGCCGCCGCGGCCAACGCGGTGATGCTGGGGGCCGGCTATTTCAATCCGCTGACCGGCTACATGAACCTGGCCGACGCGCTGTCGGTGGCGGAAAACTTGCACACGACCTCGGGCCTGTTCTGGCCGGTGCCGATCGTCAACCTCACTCGGGAAACCGGAATCAAACCGGGCACGCGCCTGGCCCTGCGCGACCCGAACGTCGAAGGTCATCCGGTGCTCGCCGTGATGGACGTGCAGGCGGTCGAACCGGTCAGCGACGCGCAGCTTCAGACCATCGTCCAGCAGGTCTTCGGCACGCTGGACGCCAAGCATCCCGGCGTGGCCACCTTCCTGTCGCTCGGCAACACCCTGCTGTCCGGGCCGATCGAGGTGCTGAACTTCAGCTATTTCCAGTCCGAATTCCCCGACACCTTCCGCACCGCGGTGGAGATCCGCAACGAGATCGCCGCGCGCGGCTGGAAGAAGGTGGTGGCCTTCCAGACCCGCAATCCCATGCACCGCGCGCACGAGGAGTTATGTCGCATGGCGGTGGAACGGCTCAAGGCGGACGGCCTCGTCATCCACATGCTGCTGGGCAAGCTCAAGGAAGGCGACATCCCCGCGCCGGTGCGCGATGCCTGCATCCGCACCATGGTCGAGCATTACTTCCCGAAGAATTCGGTGATGATCACCGGCTACGGTTTCGACATGCTCTACGCGGGTCCGCGCGAGGCGGTGCTGCACGCCGTGTTCCGCCAGAACATGGGCGCGGACTACCTGATCGTGGGTCGCGATCACGCCGGCGTGGGCAACTATTACGGCCCCTTCGATGCGCAGACCATCTTCGACACGAAAGTGCCCAAGGGCGCGCTCCAGATTCAGATCTTCCGCGCCGACAACACCGCCTACAGCAAGAAGCTCGGCCGCGTGGTGATGATGCGCGAAGCCCCCGACCACACGCCCGAGGATTTCATCACCCTGTCCGGCACCAAGGTGCGGCAGATGCTGGGCCAGGGCATCGCCCCGCCGCCCGAGTTCTCCCGGCCGGAGGTGGCGAAGGTGCTGATGGACTACTACCGGTCGATCGGCGGCTGAGAATCGCACATCGCGCGGCGGTCGCCGCGCCGCGCCATCGCCGCCTAATTGCGTTTCATCGAGTCGAAGAACTCGGCGTTGGTCTTGGTCTGGCGCATGCGATCGAACAACAGTTCCATCGCCGCCAGTTCGTCCATCTGGTGCAGCAGCTTGCGCAGGATCCACACTTTCTGCAGCTCGGCAGGCTCGAGCATCAGCTCTTCCTTGCGCGTGCCGGAGCGGTTGATGTTGATCGCCGGGAACACGCGCTTCTCGGCGATGCGGCGCTCCAGGTGGATTTCCATGTTGCCGGTGCCCTTGAACTCTTCGTAGATGACCTCGTCCATCTTCGAGCCGGTGTCGATCAGGGCGGTGGCGATGATGGTCAGCGAGCCGCCTTCTTCGACGTTGCGCGCGGCGCCGAAGAAGCGCTTGGGCTTCTGCAGGGCGTTGGCGTCCACGCCGCCGGTGAGCACCTTGCCGGACGACGGCGCCACGGTGTTATAGGCGCGCGCCAGACGCGTGATCGAGTCGAGCAGGATCACCACGTCGCGCTTGTGCTCGACCAGGCGCTTGGCCTTCTCGATCACCATTTCCGCGACCTGGACGTGACGGGTGGCCGGCTCGTCGAAGGTGGAGGCCACCACCTCGCCGCGCACCGTGCGCTGCATGTCGGTGACTTCCTCCGGGCGCTCGTCGATCAACAGCACGATCAGGAACACGTCCGGGTAGTTGGCGGCCAGCGACTGGGCGATGTTCTGCAGCATGATGGTCTTGCCGGCCTTGGGCGGCGACACGATCAGGCCGCGCTGGCCTTTGCCGAACGGCGCGATCAGGTCGATGACGCGTGCGGTGATGTCCTCGGTGGTGCCGTTGCCGCGTTCCATCTTGTAGCGCTCTTCGGCGAACAGCGGCGTGAGGTTCTCGAAGCTGACTTTCTTCCGACTGACCTCGGGCGGCTCGTAGTTGAGGGTGTCGACCTTGAGCAGCGCGAAGTAGCGTTCGTTGTCCTTGGGCGGGCGCACGCGGCCGGCGATGGTGTCGCCGGTGCGCAGCGCGAAGCGACGGATCTGGCTCGGCGAGATATAGACGTCGTCGGGGCCGGCGAGATAGCTGGAATCGGGTCCGCGTAGAAAGCCGTAACCGTCGGGCATGATTTCCAGCACGCCCTCCGCGTAGATGTGGTCGCCGCGCCGGGCGGCGGCGCGCAGGAGCTGGAACACCACGTCCTGCTTCTTGGCGCGAGCGATGTTCTCCAGGCCCAGGCTTTCGGCCATTTCCAGCAGCTCGGCCGCGCTCTTGCGCTTGAGCTCGGCGATGTGGACGACCCGGGGCGGCTCCTGCGGTTTGGCTTCCGCCTCCGCGGCCACGGTAGCGCCGCCGTTTTCCTCCTCTACCACCACTTCTTCCGCGCCCGGCGGCAGTTCGCGCTTGCGCGCCACCGGCGTGGCGCCCGGCGGCAATGCGTCTGCCGCGGCTTCGGCGGCTTCCGTTTCGGCTTCCGCCTCGTCCACGTCCGCGGGCGGGCGGGCGTTGCCGAGGTAGTTGCCGTTGGGGCTGCCGTTGTTCGGGCCGTTGTTGTGACCGTTGGAATATTGCGGGCGGCGGCGATGTTTGATCATGAAAAAGTTCGGCGAAGTT
>Ga0070740_10001857_pt1 | contig 27098 bp, 20 predicted proteins | sample Coa_R2_FD_67286 | JGI IMG/M metagenome (GOLD analysis project Ga0070740, IMG submission 67286) | Surface soil microbial communities from Centralia Pennsylvania, which are recovering from an underground coalmine fire - Coalmine... | ecosystem: Environmental > Terrestrial > Soil > Unclassified ...
GGGCGGCCCATAGCGGGCGCATTTTGATTCTCCACCTGCTGCGCTGCCTCGGAAAGGATGAGCATCTGCCCGGCGTTTACAAAAAGCAGGACAACATCCGGCGGTAACGGTGTATCAGCCAAAGGCGCATAGATGACGTACTTTTGTCTGGATTGCAGGACCGGAATCAACGCGAGGTCCTCTTGCCGAACATAATCAAGCTGACCAAAAATCTTCAGGGCATCCATCAGGTCAGTTTGCTGTGCATGAGATGTTTCCAGATTGTGAGTGTAAATGCCGATTGCACACAGCGCGTGGTCGGCAGAGGTGGTTACGAAGGCCGTGGTTGCGGCATCCTGCCAGAAGCGGCATCCAGCGGGAACCGGACCATCATGTTTCTGAACACCCTCGGGAACTGATTCAGAGAAAGAGATGGCGATAGGCGGCTGACTAAGGTTCAGGCCTGCGGTCAATGTGTCCGCGAGACTTGCATAGGAACTCATTCTTCTCTCGGGTTCAGCTCAAAGTTGAATTTATGAAGAGGTTTCAGTTGGCGGTGAAGCCCATCTCCGCGATGTACGACTTGAGCTGATTTTCGGTCACGCTTCCGGGTTGATATCTGATGACGGCTGAAGCCTCAGGGTAACTCGCTTTGGCCCATACCACGCCCTTCTGCTGACGCAGAAGAGTTTCAAGACCCACGGCGCAAGTGATGCAGGTAAACCCCTTCACATGATATGTAACAGTTGCGGTGTCTTTTGCTTCCAGTGTGCCGAGTGCTGCGAGACTTCCGGTTCCTGCTGCTGTCATGAGTTGAATGAATTTTCTGCGAAGCATTTCTTTCTCCTGATTTATTTGGCCGTTGCGATGCCCGGTTCATATTTCCATGCGGTCTGGATGCTGGCGTTGTCTGAAAAGCGAGTATCTGTATAAGCCGAGAAGTCGATCTTCTTGTTCAGAACGCCGGTTTCGATCATCAGATCGCGCACCATGTCGAAATCTGCCTTGCGCGGCGCGAGCGAGCTGTAGACAACTCTGTCCATAGGCTTCGTAAGCGCCCACCGCAGCAGGGCGGGCTTTTGGTTGTAGTAGTAACGACCCACAAAATCGGCGGCGTCCTCTCGGTAGGGCCTGCCTTTGTCGAGCCACAGGCCGGAGCGGGCAATGCCATCCACCAGCACCTGCACTGCTTCGGGACGCTTGTCGATCAGGTCCTGCCGCACGACGAGAATGCATGACATATAGTCCGGCCAGTATTCCCGCGCCTGAAAGAGAATACGGCCAAAGCCAGCCATCTCTGCCTGCGACGGGAACGGCTCACCCATCACATAGCCGTCAATCGCGCCGGCGGCCAGCGCTCCGGCGACATCGGGCGGGGCCATCTCGACCATCTTGATGTCTCCCGGCTTCATGCCCCACACCTTCATGGCGCGAAAGAGGATCAGGCGCTCGTCGGAAAATCGGCTCGGGATGGCAACTGTTCGCCCTTTCAGGTCAGGGAAGCTTTTCACCGGCCCATTCTTGCGAACGACCAGAGCGCTGCCGTATCGATGTCCAAGATAGACAACCTTGATGGGAACTCCCTGCGCCACCAGTGCAATTGCCAATGGCGCAACGATGAATGCAGCCTGCACTTTGTTGGAGATGAGCGCTTCCTTGATCTCAGGAAAGCCTTGAAACATGCGGGGCAGAAAGATTTCGCCGTTCTCTGAGAATTTAGAAATGTAGTCCGTCACCGGGCAGGTAAGCTGGCAGGTGACCGGAATATAGGCAACGACAACCTTGCGCTTTTCCGGCGGGCGGAAATCGTTGAGGACCGCGCCCCAGTTCACATTCAGATAACCATGAAGGACGGTTATCAGTACGAGCCATCCCGCAGCGCACAGCAGAACTTTGCTTTTAGGACTCATTGCGGAACCCCCAGCGGACGGACCGGATTTTTTCGAGGCGGCGAAAACCATAATCAAGTACAAGGCCGATCAGCCCGATCATCAGAATTGCGGCGACGACGAGGTCATACCTCTTGCCGGAGTTGCGCGAATCGATCACAAGAAAGCCGAGTCCGGAATCAACCGCGATCATCTCCGCGGCAACCACCACCAGCCAGGCAATGCCCAGCGCGATGCGCAGTCCGATAAGAATCTGTGGAAGAGCAGCAGGGAAAATCACTTTTGCCAGAAGCTGCGCCGGGGTCAGGCCAAAGTTGCGCCCGGCGCGCCGGAATACAGGAGGCACGTTGGAAACGCCGTTGATGCAGGCTACGACGATCGGAAAAAATGCGCCAAGAAAGATTAGAAAAATTGCAGCGCCATCTCCCACGCCAAAAAAGATAATGGAAACCGGAATCCATGCAATCGGGCTGATGGGTCGCAGGATCTGCATGACCGGATTCACGACATGGTTTGCCGCCGGATACCAGCCGAGCGCAAGGCCCAGAGGAATTCCAAGCAACGCAGCAGTGCCGAAGCCAATAAGCACCCGCCGGAGCGAGTCGATAATATCGGCCCACAGAACGTGATGCCGCAGCAGCTCCGCCAGCCCCTTTTCCACGTCACGCGGGGAAGGAAAGACCCTTGTCCCAGTCCAGATCACAGAGTAGCGCCACAATGCCAGCATCAGGCCCGTCGCCAGCAGTGGCCAGAAAAACTTTTCCCATTTGCGCGGTTCGGACAGCGAGTTCATATCTTGTGTGCCAGACCAATCTGTTTAAAGATGCCGTCGCGCAGTTCAAGATAGCGGGCAGAACTGATATCGCGCGGATGCGGAATGTCAATTTCAACAATTTGCTGGATTGTCGCAGGGCGAGCGCTCATGACCACGACACGGTCAGCCAGTTGCACGGCTTCATCGATGTCATGCGTAACGAAGATGACGGTCTTGCGCTCTGCCTCCCAGATGCGCAGCAGTTCGCTGCGCATGATGAGGCGCGTGATTGAGTCGAGCGCGCCAAAAGGCTCATCGAGGAAAAGCATGTCTGGATTCACAGCCAGCGCACGAGCTACCTCAAGGCGCTGCTTCATTCCGCCTGAGAGCTCATGCGGGTATGCCTTCTCAAATCCCTGCAGGCCTACCATTTTGATATAGTGCGCGATGCGCTGTTCCTGTTCGGTCCGTGACAGCTTGAACAAGCCGAACCCGATATTGCCTTCGACTGTGAGCCAGGGAAAAACGCCGCGCTCCTGAAAAACAAAGATGCGGCGAGGGTCCGGCTCGCGTACCAATTCGCCATCAACACGGATTTCTCCGCTTGTGGGAGAGAGGAAGCCGGCCATCGCGTTCAGCAGTGTCGTCTTGCCGCAGCCGGAAGGACCAAGCAGACAGACAAATTCGCCATCCCGTACTTCCAGGTGAATATCCTCGAGGACGCGTGTACTCTTACCGTCGCGATTGAACGTAATGACGACGTTCTTCACGGATAATTTATTTTCGAGGGCCGTTGTCACGCCCGCCTTTTCCTTGACCAGCACCTCTAATCCTCCGAATAGCTCCAGCGAAATGCCTTTACTCGTTCCAGTGATCGCATTCCTATATCCAGCAAAAAGCCAATAATCCCGATAATTACCATCCCCGCCACCACCAGGTCATAGCGATTACCCGCGTTGCGCGCATCTACGATGAGAAAACCAAGCCCTGAATTAACGGCAATCATCTCCGCCGCGACCACCACAAGCCACGCAATGCCGAGTGTGATCCGCAAGCCAACGATCAATTGTGGAACCACGGCAGGAAAGAATATCTGATAGATGAGACGCGGCGTGCTTAGTCCGAAATTGCGCCCGGCGTTCACATGCACAGCAGGAACGCTGCGGGCTGCGTCGATGGCCGTAAGCAGCAAAGGAAGAAACGATCCGATGAAAATCAAAAAGATGGCCGCAAGATCGCCCACCCCGAACCAGAGGATCGCAATCGGAATCCAGGCAAGGGGAGAAATAGGACGAAGAATCTGAATGATCGGATTAAACGCCATTTCCGCGCGGCGATACCAGCCGATGGTCAGCCCTAACGGAATGGCCAGAACCGTAGCAAGGATGAAGCCCCATGTCACGCGAAACAGCGAAGCAACGACATACTTCAGAAGAAGGCCGTGACGAATCAGGTCCGCAATACCGCCGACAGTCTCCCACGGCCCCGGCAGCAGATGCGCAGGTTGGTGGCGCGCGCCAATGTCCCAGAGAACGATTAGCGCAAAGATAAACAGGACCGGGTAGAGCTGCGCTCTTATTTTGATTGCTGGTTTTATTGTCGTCGCGCTCATGATGTTCTGAATAAATAATTGTCCCGATGATCTTAGCTGTATGCTGCCGCTTGCGCCTCAATCGAAAGGTTGAAGCGGAGGTCCAACCTTGAGTGTTAGAAGATAAACCTGCTCGTAAACACGAGCCCATGGTTGTAACTATGAAATCGGGATGTAGCAATCTGCATTCCCGCGCCGAGTGCAATCCCCGGCCGGCTTTTGGAATCGGCTGGATGGAATTTGAACTTGCTCAGTGTAAGGCCGGGTGTCAGGAAGTTCTGCATCTTGCCGTCGTTTTTGCCGCCGTAAAACCATGTCGCATTCGATTCCACCTCCGGCCATAGCCATTTGCCCAGGTGGTATTGAGCTGCGGTATTCCAGACAGCAGTGCGTCCCAGCTTGTCTGTATTTCCGGTTGGCAGCGATCCGCCGAGACAGGAAATGACATCGAACCTGCCGAATCCCTTACCCGCAAGCAGTGTTGGCGAGACCGCCGCATCTGTGCTGCCGTTGCTGTAACTGCCGGTTGGGATAGTCGCGGTTAGTTGCGCGCTCAGCATATAGTTGCCGTGCTTCTCGTTGCCGGAAAGGATGCGGTACTTATATAAGAATCCGACATCGCCGAATCCGTCCTTAGCGGTGGGTGTGTTGTGCTGAATGTATGGCGGATAGTAAAAATCGAATTCGCTGTTGAAGCCGGGTACGAGATTGAGACCGCGGCTGAATCCATAATTCCAGGTCGAAGTGCGAGCCGGCGTGATCTGGCGAACAAAGTCGGCGCGAAAAACCTGAATCAGCATGGGATAGGGCGCTACCAGGGGAACGGACCAGGATGGCTGTTTGGATTGGGTTTGCGTCGTGCGCGCTTCCCACTTTTCAAAGAAATTGTCTTGGGCACAGAGAAGCCTCGTCGATGCCAGAAGGCAAAGAACAGCAAATTTTCTAACCATAGGTGTTCAAAGCATTCATGGAAAGCGCGCAGCCGGTCAACCAACCTTAGATTGAGTTTTACTTCCAACCGATGATGATTTTCTGGCGAGTGATTTTCCCCGCAACTCAATCTTAGGGTGGATGCAAAGGCCAGACTATTCATGGAAGATGATCTTGTAACCATGTCCACCAGATTGAGTGCTGCCCGCTTTCCCGCAACATGTTTCTACAAAATGACCTTATTGTTCTGTCCAGGATTCGCATTACGATATGTTCAGTAATACCTCCACAATAAAAGATTGCATGCGAATCCAGAATCGTAGTCGTCAGGGCTTGAGTTGCCAAATTCATAGACTTTATCGTTCAGTGGGAAAAAGTCTGGCCTGTGCTTTGACGGCTTTGGCCTGCATTTCTTTAGGGTGCCGCTCTGGCGCGCGGCTGCCTGATTCATCTTCAAAAACTTATGCCGATTACGTTTCTACTTTCTACGTTGGACTTGCGGCTCTGCAGGTAGGGGATGATGTTCGCGCCGAAAGCTATCTGGGAAAAACGACGGAGATGGTTCCGGGGGAACCTGCCGGATGGGCGAACTGGGGAATTCTGGCCCTGCGCCAGCGCAGCTTTGATGCGGCCGGGCAGCGATTCGAAAAAGCGCGCGAACTGGCTCCGAAGAATGGCCGCATCTATTACCTGTTGGGATTGCTGGAGAGCAATCGTGGAAACTCAGCTAAAGCGATTGCCGATCTGCGCCAGGCAATCCAGCTAAATCCAGGGAATCTGCGCGCTGTGTATCAGCTTGCGTCAGAGGTCGAGCGGCAGGGCGATGCGAACAGCGATGCGGATTTTCAGAAGCTCATGCAACAAATTCTTACAGAACAGCCGAATAATTTGGCCGCGCTGCTGGAACTGAGCCGGATATCCGCTAAACGCGGGGATGCGGCGACGCTGCATTTCGCGGTGGACAAAATCGCAGCTCAATCAAGCGCATGGCCGCCAGATGTAAAGCAGCAATTGACGGCACTACAGACTGCAGCCAATGGACCTGAGCCGAGAGCGGCGGCAACGCGATCTATTTTTCTCCGAAACGTGCTGATGCAGGTGCCGGAGTTTCGCACCAGCTTGTCAGAGATCAAGCCTCAGCCCGGAGAAGAGGCGGTCCCGTTTACGCATTTTCTGCGATTGCCCTCACCGGACTTCAAACCCGCTCCGCCGGATACGGCGATGACATTTGTGGCTCAACCGATAGCAAATCTGCCGGCAGGGAAGTGGAACTGGATTGGCGCCGTTTCTCTTAACGGCTCTGGTGCCCCGGCTGTTGCAGTGGCAAATGCGCAGAATGTGCGCCTTACTACCGGCGCGGCGGCCCCATTTCCAGGCGCGAATGAAGAGCCGATGCCGGAGGGAATTCTGCCTGTTGATTTCAACTACGATTTCAAGACCGATCTTGTGCTGGCAGGCGCAGGCGGTTTGCGATTTCTTCGTCAGGACAAGCCCGAAGCCTTCACCGATGTAACCGCGCAAACAAAGCTGCCGCGCTCCATCACCGAAGGCTCTTACACAGGCGCATGGGCTGCTGATATCGAAGCTGACGGCGACCTCGATATTGTGGTTGGCGCGAAAGATGGACTGCCGACAGTCCTGCGGAACAACGGCGACGGCACGTTTCAGGCCATCCATCCCTTTACAGGAATTTCCGGCATCCGGCAGTTTGTGTGGGCTGACCTGAATGGCGACGGCAATCCGGATGCTTCGTTGATCGACGGCTCGGGTCAGCTTCATATTTTCATCAATGATCGCTCCGGACGGTTCCACGAGCAGGTCGTACCCGCTGACTTCTCCGACGTCAAAGCAATTGCTGTGGCAGACGTGAAGCGAAACGGAGTGCTCGCCTTGCTTGCGGTTCGCAGCGATGGTTCCGTGGTTTCCTTATCCGAAACGGCAGAAGACAAAAGTTGGACCTCAGCGACGATTGCAGATGTGCCGGATGCGGCGAACTATCTTGCGCATGAAGTCCGCCTGCGAGTGGGCGATTTCGACAACAATGGAGCCTTCGATCTGTTGCTCGCTTCTACTGATTTCGAGCAGGGCGCTCTTATCTGGCTTCAGGATGGGCAGGGCAAGTTTGTGCCGATGAGCAAGCCTGCTGGTTCCGGAGCAATTTTTGCCGCTGCGGATTTACAAGGTAACGGACGGCTCGACCTGTTGGAGATCTCCTCTGACGGCGCAGCGCTCGAAGCCGTCAACCACGGAACCAAAAATTACCACTGGCAGACGATTCGTCCTCGCGCGCGTCAGGCTACGGGCGATCAGCGCATCAACTCCTTCGGCATCGGCGGCGACATTGAGATTCGTTCCGGATTGTTAGTACAAAAACAGACGATCACCAGCCCCGAACTGCATTTTGGTCTTGGCAATCAGACCGAAGTCGATGTAGCCCGAATCGTCTGGCCCAATGGCTCCGTGCGCGCTGAATTCGCGCTCAAAGCCGATCAGCAGATTGTGACCGAGCAGCGTCTGAAGGGTTCGTGTCCGTTCCTCTTCGCTTACAACGGCAAACAGATGGAGTTCGTGAAGGACACGGTGCCGTGGGGAGCAGCCATTGGTCTGCGCATCAACTCACTCGGCCCTGCCCGCATCGAGGCAACGCAGGAGTGGTACAAGATCAGGCGCGATCAGCTTGTTCCGCGCAATGGCTATTACGACCTGCGCATCACTGGAGAATTGTGGGAGACGTATTACTACGACTATCTCGCGCTGATGACGATTGATCATCCAGCAGGAACTGAGATATTTACCGACGAGCGCTATGCCGTGCCTCCGGTAAAGCTTGCTGTGACCACCGTGGCTACCCCGCAACCGATTGCGCGCGCCATCGATGACAATGGGCAGGATGTGACCGATATCCTTCGCTCACTCGATGGCAAATATCTGGATAATTTCGGGCGCGGACAGTATCAGGGCATAACCCGCGACCACTACGTCGAAATCGATCTCGGAAACGATGTGCCTGCGAGTGGGCCGCTGTGGCTGATTGCGCAAGGCTGGCTGCATCCTTCGGATTCATCGATTAACATAGCCATGGGTCAGGGACACCATGAAGCGCCGCATCCGTTGAGCCTTGAAGTTCCGGATGGACATGGCAGCTGGAAGGTCGTTAAACCCAATCTTGGCTTTCCGGCGGGACGCAATAAAACCTGCCTCATCGATCTGACAAACGTCTTCGTTCCAGGAACGCAGCGCAAAGCACGTCTGCGCACGAATCTCGAAATCTACTGGGACGAAATTCAGTGGGCGAAAGGCTTGCCTCAGACTCAGCTGAAGATTACGCGGCTTGCTCCTGCAACAGCCGACCTTCACTACCGCGGCTACTCGGTGATTCATCAGGCCAATGCGTCGTCACCGGAGATTCCGGACTACAACCATCTGATGGCGACGACGCAGATATGGCGCGATCTCGCCGGCTATTACACTCGCTTCGGTGATGTGCGCCCTCTGCTGACGGGCATCGATGACCGCTACGTCATCATGAACGCCGGCGACGAGATGGCGCTCCGCTTTGCTGCTCCAACGCCTCCGCCTGTAGGCTGGGTGCGCGACTACGTGATCGCCGGCGATGGCTGGATCAAGGATGGCGACTACAACTCTACCGATTCTAAAACCGTGCTGCCGTACCCCTACCATGCACGGACTGAGTACGGCACACCTCCGGGCAAGCTTGAAGACGACTGGGAATACCGTCACCACATGAGCGATTGGCAGACATATCAAACGCGCTATCTTACGCCGGATATTTTTAACAACGCCCTGAGGAGCAGTGCCGGAAAATGAAGCGCGTACCCATTGCACGAATACTGATTGCGATCCTTTTCGGCGGACTGCTGCTGACTCCCATTGTCATCAAGCGCGTTTCATTGGCGCGCAAGACATCGGCAGCAACGCTCGATGAGAGCGCCGCGCTTGCGCGTCACGGCTTCTACCTTAAAGAAGTTTCCCACGAGGCGGGCATAGACTTTGTTCATCAGGGGCCAACGCTCGACCCGCAATTGGCCCACATCATGCCGGAAGTGGCCTCGATGGGCGCGTCGGTTTCCATTGTTGATTTCGACCGCGACGGCTGGCCCGACATCTATGTGACCAATAGCAAAGAGGGAAGCAAAAACCACCTCTACCGAAACATGCATGATGGCACATTCAAAGATGTTGCCGAAGAGATGGGCCTCGCCGACGTGAACCAGGCCGGCACCGGCGTTTCGATGGGCGCGGTATGGGGTGACTACGACAACGATGGCTACGAAGATTTGTTCCTCATCAAATGGGGTCGTCCTGAGCTGTTTCACAACGATCACGGCCACGGGTTTACCCGAGTAAGCGAGCAGGCCGGACTGCCGCCGTGGATCAACGCCAACACCGCTGTTTGGTTCGACTATGATGGCGATGGTCTGCTCGACCTCTTCGTCGGCGGCTATTATCCCGAAGATGTCGACCTGTGGCATTTGAAATCAACCCGGATGATGCCCGAGAGCTTCGAATACGCCAAAAATGGCGGGCGAAAATATCTTTTCCATAATCTGGGTAGTGGAAAATTTGAAGAAGTCAGCGCGAAGCTCGGCATTGTGAGCAGGCGCTGGGCTCTGGCCGCTGGCGCTGCTGATTTGCGCGGCACAGGCCATCCTGATCTCTTCATCGCCAACGATTATGGCGTTTCCGAACTGTACCTGAATGATGGCAAGCGCTTCCACGAAGCAGGCGAGCAAACCGGCGTAGGGTTTGCTCCCAAGAGCGGCATGAACGTTGCCTTCGGCGATATTTTTAATCAGGGCCGCTACTCAATTTACGTTTCAAACATCTCCGAAAATGGCGTGTTGATTCAGGGAAACAATCTCTGGGTGCCGAAAGAAGGTACGTCCGGCAATGACATTAAATTTGAAAATCTCGCGCGTGACATGGGTGTGGAGCTTGGCGGATGGAGCTTCGGCGCGCAATTTGGCGATCTGAACAATGACGGCACGCTCGATCTGTTCCTTACCAACGGATATGTCTCGCTCGACCGCAAGCGAAACTACTGGTATGACTTCTCCAAAGTGGCTGGCGGGAATTCATCGATCATCGGAGACGCGAAGGATTGGCCGGCAATGGATGGTCGCAGCCTTTCCGGTTATCAGCAGAAGCACGTGTGGGTTAATGACGGCGCAGGCAAATTTGTCGATGTAGCGCAGGCCGTCGGCGTCACCGACACGCACGATGGCCGCGCCGTGGCCTTTGCTGATTTGTGGAATCGCGGCGTGCTGGATGTGGTAGTGGCGCACCAGCGCGGTCCTCTGCTGCTCTACAAAAATACCGTCGCGCCGGAGAACCAATGGATTGAATTTGAGCTCACTGGAACAAAGAGCAACCGCAGCGCTATTGGCGCGCAGCTAGCTCTTTATTGGAATGGCCAGGAGCAGATACAGGAAGTCTCCGGCGGATGCGGATTCGCCGCGCAAAACGACCGTCGCCTGCACTTCGGCCTCGGCAAAAATCCTCAGATCGAGAAGGCAGTCATTCGCTGGCCTTCCGGCAAAGTGCAAACTCTGAATAGCCTGACGCCGGGCAAACTCTATAAGATTGAGGAGCCCGAATGATCCAGTCCACCATTACGACACACGCGCCACAGACAGAGAAACGATGGCTGAGCCTGGATAACCGATTCATCCCGCCGGTCTTCATTACGCTTATTCTCCTTGCCGGGCATCTCTCCTTCGGCATCCTCGAAAGCTATTCGAAGACTTTGTTAGCCATCGGCACCGCCATGGCGGCGGAGCTTATCCTGGGCCGTATCTTCTATCAGAAATGGCCGAACCTGGCCAGCGCTTATATCACCGGCATCAGCGTTGGCATTCTGCTGCGCTCACCTGCGTTCTGGCCCTATGCGCTGTGCAGCCTGCTCGCGATCACCTCGAAATACGTGTTGCGAGTGAAGGGCCGCCATATCTGGAACCCGTCAAACTTCGGCATCTGCGTAATGCTGTTTCTCGCGTCAGAAGCTGTAGCCGGCTTGAGCATTCAGTGGGGCAACAATCTGTGGGCCATGCTGGTGATCTGGATTCTTGGCTCAGGAATCATCTGGCGGCTTCGCCGCTTTCATATCTGCGCCACATATGTTCTGTCCTTCATCGCACTGGCGCTTTTGCGGGCATGGATCACGGGCGACCCCTGGCAATCAGAAATTTCACCGGCTACTGGTCCGGAGTATCAGCTCTTTATTTTCTTTATGATCACCGATCCTAGAACGACAGTCCGTTCAAAACTCGGGCAAAGCGTCGTCGCTTTCTTCGTCGCAGTGTTGGAATTCTTTCTGCGTCTTGACCAGAGCATCTATGCGCCACTCTATGCGCTGTTCATCGTCGGCCCAATTGCCATGCTGATCGAGATGTGGATGAGCTCACGCCGAGCAGCTCTTGCTACTCCGGCGCAGGCATAATTTGTGCCGTGGAAATTCTGTCATCCTGACGCTGAGGAACGAAGCGGAAGGATCTATTGTTTCTTGTATTAGCCCAAAAGGAATCTCTTCATGTTGTTGCGGGTCTCTCGATTTGTTCTGCCACTGCTTGCGTTGCTTCTTATCCCAGGCTGCAAACGAAGCCAGCCGACCCCGTCTCCACACGAGAAGCCTGTGACGGCAAACCCAGCAACCTCAACAACAAATCCGGAAACCCATCCCATCTCGGAAGCCACACCCGCGCGTCCGTCCGGTCCAATCCGTTTTACGGATGTGACTGCGCAGGCAGGCATTCATTTCCGGCATAACAACGGCGCATTCGGAAAAAAATATCTGCCGGAGACGATGGGCAGCGGCGTGTGCGTTCTCGACTACGATAACGATGGCTGGCAGGACATCCTCTTCGTCAACTCGATGGACTGGCCGGAACATGAGGCAACGAAGTCCTATCCTGCGCTATATCACAACAACAAAGACGGCACATTCACAGACGTGACCCGTCAGGCTGGCCTGGAAGTCGAGATGTACGGCCTGGGCTGTGCCGCCGCCGACTATGACAACGACGGCTTTGACGATATTTACATCACCGCGCTTAACGGCAACCATCTTTTTCGTAACCTCGGCAATGGAAAGTTCGCAGATGTGACTGCGAAAGCCGGAGTGGGTGATCATGGCTTTTCAACCGGCGCCGTCTGGTTCGACTATGACAACGACGGCAAGCTGGACTTGTATGTCGGTCACTACGTCGACTGGTCGCCTGCAACGGACCAATATTGCACTCTCGATGGCAAGCACAAATCCTACTGCACGCCCGAATTGTACAAAGGCCAGAGCGCAACGCTCTTTCATAATCTCGGCAACGGCAGGTTTGAAGATGTAACGAAAAAAGCTGGTCTCTACGATCCCACCAGCAAATCGCTGGGGGTGGCTCTGCTCGATTATGACAACGACGGCTGGCTGGACCTCTTCGTCGCCAACGACACGCAACCGAACAAGCTTTACCACAATAACCACAACGGAACGTTTACTGATGAGGCATTCAGCACCGGCGTTGCCTTCAGCGATGCCGGCAAAGCTCGTGCCGGCATGGGCGTCGATGCCGTCGACTATGACCTGTCCGGCCATCAAGGCCTGGTCATCGGAAACTTCGCCAACGAAGGCATGGCGCTGTATAAGAATGATGGCTCCGGCCTGTTTACCGACGAGGCCGCGACGAACGGCATCAGTTCAGCATCTCTCAGTTCACTCACCTTTAGTACGTTTTTCTTCGATTACGATCTTGACGGGCTGCCTGATATCTTCGCCGCAAATGGCCATGTCGCCGATGACGTGAGTGTGGTGACCCCGACACTTCACTATGCGGAACCGCCGCTGCTCTTCCATAACAAGGACAAAGGAAAATTTGAAGATGTGACGGACAAGATGGGAGCGGCTCTGCGCCGGCCGATTGTTGCGCGTGGCGCAGCTTATCTTGATTACGACAACGACGGCGATCTTGATCTGGTTATCAGCACCAGCAATGGTCCCGCGAAGCTGCTTCGCAATGACAACGGCAATCAAAATGACGTGCTGAAGGTCAAGACAATCGGAACACGCTCAAACCACGACGGGATCGGCGCGAAAATCACCGTGAAAACAAACACAGGCTTGCGCCTCTTTCGCATGGTCAAAGATGGATCAAGCTATCTCTCGCAAAGCGAATTGCCGCTGACCTTCGGCCTGGGAAAGCCCGACGGAGACAAACCCGTAAGTCTGGAAATCGTCTGGCCAGGCGGGAAAAAAGAGGCGGTCGAGAACATCAAGCCAAATCAGTTCATCACTCTTGAAGAAGGCAAAGGCATGATCTCTGCGCAGCCGATTGTATTTCAGCATTAAAGTGTCGTCATTCTGGCGACCTGCGGGGGGAAGAATCCCTGATGTGTGCGGCCAGCCCGCAATTTGTGCTCTTAGGGATAAAATTCGCAGCTTTCAAGCAATTGCGTAATTTCTTCATGCGTCGCCTCGACTTTCGAAGCCGAACAAAACAGATCCTCTGCATCGACCGGATACCAATTACGACGGTCATCACGGCAGAGCCCGGCTACATCAATCGGATCAATTACTCGACGAACTTCCTCCATCAGCTTCGACGAATTCTGTTCCGTGCGTTCCAGTAGTTCCCGGCATGCAGGCCCGAACGTTGGGTGACCATGTAGCAGAAATGACGTCGCGAGATGTGGCTTTTTCAATCGACGAGCCGTCTCAGAAAAGCTTGCTGCGGCAAAGTACAGCAGCGAGAGCGCGCCGAAGGCAGAAAAGTCGCTCATATTTGCATATAACCTGCCAATCAGGCGCGCGGTTGCGTGTAACTCTGTGTTTGTCTGTTCCGCATACTGCTGCAATCGCTGCTGGAAGTGCGACGATCCCCAATCTCGCCCAAAAATCTCTGCGAGTCTGCTGATACCCAAAAGCGTGAGCGGAAATCCGGTTGAGAGCAGGGGATCGACGAATCCTGCCGCAGAAGGAAGCAGCGACCAGCGTTCACCGCAGATCGCGCCGCTTAGAAATGAAAGCCGCGGCGCATGAATAAACCGGCGTTCGGCCTTTGCTTCCGCAAATTGCTCTTTAAGATTCGGCAGCAGATCCAGCAGCCGCTCCCATGCAGATGCGCCATCGCACAAATGCAATCTGGTTGCCAGCTCATCCGTTGCGGCAACCCCTGCGCTGGTCATGCCATTGTTGAAGCGCAGAACCCATACCCAGCCGCCATCAAAAACGTGATGCACAGCCGCATCGTCCGCTGGATATGGCGGCGTTTCCAATTCCGGCTCAGTCTCCGCACGCCGTTTCACTCCAGAGAAGTGACTGTAGAGCGCCTGTGTTCCTGGGTAATCAGGAAATTGCGCTTCCGGCAGTTGTAGCGCGCGATGAAGAAATCCGCGCGGTCCAGTTGCATCGATGACAAATTTGGCCCGAAAAGACGCAGTAGCGCCTTCCTTTATTCCCCCAAGGGTGATCCCGTCTGCATCTTCCGTCAGCGTATCCAGCCTGACCTCATCCACATAATCAACGCCGGCCTCCTGCGCCTGCTGGACCAGAAATGCATCGAAGTCAGCACGATACCAGTGAGTGTCCGCGATTCTGTCATGTGGGCTTGCCGCTACAAGAAGCTGATTTCTACGCCCCGGATCGGGAGCATCAGCCTGACCGAGCACGTGATGGTAAAAAGTAAAACCTCGCTTCAAGCCGCATGGAATCTCAGGATGATGCTGCTGCCAGCTCCCCCATTTCGCCAAAGGCTTGATGGCCGGCAGGTCGTATCGTGTCGCAAGATCTTCAAGCAGCAGGTTCGAGAGCGGAGTCGATGACTCGCCAATCATGAAACGTGGATGTTTGCCGCGCTCCAGCAACACGACTGAAAGTCCCAGCCGCCGCGCAATGATGGCCATAAGCGAGCCCGCAAAACCCGACCCCACAACGGCGATGTCGTACCTCTTACTCAACGCGTGTGCTCAACAGGAGAAGGGATTGTCTGTGTCAGATTCATCGTGCGCAGCCGGCCAGCACGCTCAGGAGGTACATTCCATAGGTCAACGAATACGCGGCCCCTGTTAAGAGCAATGCCGTATTCTGCTGCTTCTTCCACAAGATCAAGACGTGGCGGAGTAAAGACGCCCTCCTTCGCCAAAATATCCATCGCTCCATTGCCGCCGCGCGTAGGAATCAGTATTGCTGCGGTTGCGCCGCAGTCGAATGCAAAATCAAGCGATCGCTGTGCCCAGAAGAGGGATTCTTCGGGTTTCATAAATGGCGGCTGAACAAGAATGAAAACCCGCAAATCGATGTCATTTCTACGCAGAAAATCAGCCGCAGTCGAAAACTGATCAAGTGTCATCCGTTTGTTTAGCCGCTCCAGAACCTCCGGATGAGCCGTTTCGAGGCCCATCGCAACTTCCAGCCTGCCCGGCAGCATGCCGCCAAATTTCAGGCAAGCATCCCCAATCAGCGCAGGATGGCACTCAACAATGACCCGTTCAAATGAGCGAACGCAGGCCGCAATCGCCGGGTAGTCCTTTGAAGGAATCGCCTTCGGATCAAAAAAACTGCCGCTGTTATAAAGCTTGATCTGTTGCGCAGCAGGCAGTCGTGACAGCGCGTAGTCGATCTGTTCAGGAATCGCGCCATCTGGAACCGCCTCCGTCAACGTATTGCGCCAGAGGTCACACATCAGGCAACGCCACGGGCACTCGCGATTCGTCAGAAACACCGTAGCTACCGGCACGACTTCTCCCGCAGCTGAGCGCTCTTCTTCCACAAAAAACGCATAAGGCCGCCGCGGATCAAGGGCATTTCGCTTCGGTCTTTGCGAGAGAATCCATCGGTCGCGCTCTGCGGCCTGATCTGGATAGGGCGAAGTCGGCATCACTGATACAGAGACAAAAACTGTTTTCTATATTCCACTTCGCGAAAAGGCAATTTCCGGCGCATCGCATCTTCCGGCAAAGCGCCATGCTGGAAGCGACGCTTCGGGAAAACTGGCATGTTCATCCCTGTCAGCTTTTCGATCCCTCGCGAAACGATTTCGCCTTTCAATTCATAGAGACGTTCGACGCTGTAATCCGTCAGCTTGATAAAGGGAATTGCCTCCGCAACCGCAACCACATTGGGTCGCGTATACGGACTGAACCCTCGGAAACCGAAATGATGCCCCGGAGCATAGGTGCGCGTGTAAGAACGGCTGAGTCCGCCGCTGTAAGTCAGCGAGTGCTTGATTTTCCCCACACCCCAGCCCTCCTGATACAGCATGCGATTATGCACCACGCTGCGAATCGTGAGTTCGGGGTTCTCCTCGATGGGATAGTCCTTAAGGTTCTCATCACCGCCATCGCCATCCAGCAAATAGCGCCACTCCGGATATCGTGCGCGAATCCCCCGACAGAGCGCCAGCGCCATAGTGGCCGATTCAATATCCAGGGGTTTGTAGTCTTCTACAATACGGATTGTCTCCTGCGGGTTAAGAGTCGAAGCGTCCGCCTCAATGGTCTCCAAAAATAAGCCCAGACCGAGCGCATCCAGAAACGCGCGCGCCTGCTGCACATCAGGACCATTCCCTAAATCAAGAACAAAAGCCTTCAGCCGTCCCGGATGCATGCCCCGTTTCTGCATGACATGGTAAGCAGTAAGAAAAACGCTGCCGCTGTCAATCCCACCTGAGAAGCAAACGCCGACAGGCTCGTTGGTAGGTACACGAGCAAGCCACTGCGAAATTTCTTCAGCCAGCGCGCTGATATAAGCCTTGCCAATTTGGTCCAGATCAGGCGGCAATGTTCCCAACTCCGGAGTAAAAAACCGCGTGTAGACCGGATCAGGATCAGGGCAGCCAACCAGTTGTATCTCGACCACGTGATGCGCCGGAACCATCCGCGTATAACTAGGATGAAATTGCCCATCCAGCCCTTCGCTTTTAAGCCATTCGTAAATGGTGTCAATTCGTGAAGCGACGACCAGCACAGGCCCTTCCTGCCGCTTGGCCAGGAAATACCGCATAGGCCGGTCGAGCGACCGGGCCATTTTCACCGTTTTCCCCGAGCGCGCGATTAAGGTAAACGACCCCTCAATATTGCGAACAGCTTCGGCAGGCTGTTCCAGCAGCAGACGCTGCGCCTCTTCCACTGACAGGTTGTAGATCTGGTTTGTTTCCGGCTCGATAAGATCGACGACTCTTTCCACGTATTGCTGCACTGCAATCCTCTGTTATGGGCTGGACTCACCACAGTTTACGCTCTTTAGCGCTGCCATGCCGTTCGCAGCGTCTTCTATAATCAATTGCGCCCATGCGACCACTTTTCACTCGCTTCGTTCCTCTCAGAAATGCACAAACCGCCGCCCTTTTGTTGCTAAGCCTGGGCATGGCTGGCATATCGAACGGGAAAGCGCTCGCCGCTGATTCCGTCGCCGCCGCGCGAGCGAACAATACGGGTGTCGCATTGATGAACCAGCAGCTCATGGAGAAGGCGCTGGCAAAGTTTGAAGAAGCGCGCAAGCTCGATCCATCTTCGGCAATCCCCGCTCTGAATCAGGGTATTGCGCTGCTCTATCTTCGCAAACTGCCTGAAGCGGAAGAAGCGCTAAAGAAGGCTGGCTCCATTGATCCGAATAATGTGCGCGTCTGGTACAGCCTGGGGCTCACGCACTTCACGGGCGATAATCCGTCGCTCGCCGTCGATGACTTCAATCGCGCTCTCAAGATCGATGCTAACGACGCAGACAGCCACTACTATCTCGGCTCGCTCTATCTCAATCTCAAGAACTACCCCAGCGCCATTGCCGAATTCGAAAAAGCGCTAAAGATAAATCCGTTGCATGCCTCCGCTGAATTCGGGTTGGCAAGCGCCCTGCAGCGTTCCGGCAGAGTCCCTGAAGCACGCGAGCATCTGCGCCGCTTTCAGAAGATCACCCAGACGAAAATCGGCACTCCTCTGACCGTTACCTATGGCGAGCAGGGACATAACGCCACCGTCGAGGACATGCTGGCCCCTTCACAGCCTGCCGGCCCCATGATTCCAGTTAAATTTGTGGCTCAGGGCGAAGCAACAGCCTCATCCACAACAAAGGACGCAACCGGCGGAGGCGCATGCATTCTCGACGTTGAAGGCAAAGGCGAGAAAGACATCATCGCCATGAGCGATGGTGATGCCGCGATTCGCATCTACAAGCCGGTACAAAACGGCGGACTGGAAGAGATTCCACCACAGCAGGCAGGGCTGGCAGTCAGCGGTCATGGAATCGCCTGTGCGGTCGGCGACTACGATAACGATGGCAAGCCCGATCTGGCCGTCACTCTAACCGACCGCGTCATTCTCTTCCACAATCTCGGCCGCGGCAAATTCGCCGACACAACAAAAACCGTTGGCATCGAGCAGCTGAACCATCCCGCAGGCGTCACCTTTGTCGATTTCGACCATGATGGTGATCTTGATCTCTATATAACAGGCTCCCCGCTTGCACCTGGCAAAGGCCCAGGCGTCCTCTGGCGCAATAACGGCGATTCAACCTTCACCGAGTGGACCAGCCCAACCGGACTCGCAGGAACCGCAGATTCCGCAGGAGCCACTTTGTCAGATATCAACAATGACCGTGCTGTCGATCTTGTCGTGACCGGCTCCGCCGGCTCTCCAACAATTTATGAAAACCAGCGTGAAGGCGCTTTTAAGCCGGTATTGCTCTACTCCGAAACAGGATTGGCTCCAACCCGCGGAATCTATATCTTCGACTTCAACAAAGATGGCTGGATGGACGTAGCTGTCACCCATGCAGGCTCACCCGGCATCAGTCTCTGGCGGAACATTGAAGGCAAGCGTTTCGAACGTGTCTCCCTGCCCATCACAGGCGCGACCGCAGCATGGGGAATCACAGCAATCGACATAGACAATGACGGCTGGATCGACCTCGCGGCCATTGTGGAAACCACAAGCGGACCGGAGCTGCATGTGTGGCGCAATCTGGGCGCGCAGGGATTCGAAGATGTAAGCAATGCCGTGGGCCTAAGCAAGTTGAAGCTCACAAATCCGCGTTCCGTGATTGCTGCTGATATCGATGGCGATGGCGCGGCCGATCTGATTGTTACCCGGCTGAACGCTGCCCCGCTGGTACTCCGCAACATAGGCGGTAACAAAAACCATTCTCTGCGTATCGAGCTTGCAGGCCTGGCTGATAACAAATCGGCAATTGGTACTAAAGTCGAAGTCTTTTCAAATGGCCATGTGCAGAAATTCGAAGTAGCCGGAGGCAGCGGTTATCTGAGCCAGGGATCGACAGAAATTCTCGCCGGCCTGGGTCAGGCTGAAGGTGCGGATGTGGTCCGCCTGCTCTGGCCTACGGGCGTTCCTCAGGATGAGCTGGATGTTGCCGCTAACAAACCCATCGCATTGCAGGAACTGGACCGTCGCGGAAGCTCCTGCCCGGTTCTCTTCGCCTGGGATGGCAGCAACTACCAGTTCGTCTCCGATGTCATCGGCGCAGCAGTTGTCGGTCACTGGGTTTCTCCAACCTCAACAAACAACGCCCGACCGGACGAATGGATCAAGGTTGACGGCTCAACGCTAAAAGCCCGCAACGGCTATCTCAGTCTGCGCTTCGGAGAGCCGATGGAAGAAATCAACTACATCGATCAGCTGCGACTCGTAGCCATCGATCATCCCGCGAACACAGAAGTCTATCCAGACGAGCGCTTCCTGAACGAGCCGCCCTTTGCTTCCGGAGCCACCGTTGTCGCGTCTCCACAAACGCATGAGCTTGCCGGAGCATGGGACGATCAGGGACGTGATGTTCTGGCGCTCCTCGCAAACCGCGATCATAAATACGTCCGCGACTTCACTAACCTCAAGTATGCAGGCTATGCCAACATGCACGCGCTCACGCTTGATTTAGGCGAATGGTCGCCGCAAAACCCGCTGCGCCTGTTCATGCACGGATTCATTGAGTACTTCAGCGCCAGCTCCATGTACGCCGCGTGGCAGGCTGGCCTGCAGCCAATCTCTCCCTATGTCGAAGCGCAAATGCCGGATGGAAGCTGGAAGCGAATCATTAACGATATGGGTTTCCCCGCAGGCCTCCCGCGCACCATCGTCGTTGACCTCTCAGGCAGGCTGCCGCAGGGCACACGCCGCATCCGCATCAAAACCAATCTGCAAATTTACTGGGATCAGGTGCTCGTCGACAACGGCCCTGAGAGTACCGCAAACACACGCCATACTGAGCTGCCACTCGCGATGGCGCATCTTGCCTTTCGCGGATACCCGCAGCAGGTAGAAGGCGAAACACCCGGCGATTTGACCTATCACTATGACCGCATCAGCATGACCGGACCGTTCCAGTGGCAACGCGGCAGCTACACAAAATATGGCGACGTAACGCCCTTGCTGCGCGGAATCGACAATCACTACGTCATCTTCGGCAGCGGCGAAGAGATCGATGCCGAATTCAGCAATGCGTCATTGCCGCCGTTGCCGGACGGATGGAAGCGTGACTACTTCTTCTACGCCAACGGGTTTGTCAAAGATATGGATTTCTATGAAGCCATGCCCTTCACCGTGGCCGAAATGCCGTTCCACGAAATGAGCGCATATCCCTATCCGGCAACCGAGCACTATCCGGAAGACAACCGCTCTCTGAAATACCGGCTGAGCTGGAACGACCGCTTCGAATCAGGCGAACGCAAGCAGCGCTTCCAATTCGATTACGAACCGACAATATCGCAACCAATCACACATTGATAACAGGTGTTGTCATCCTGATCAGAGCGAGTTGATTTTTAAAAACCACTGATTTATCGAGAGATAAATAAGCTGTTTTTGGCTGTGTAGGAACTGTGCAGGCGATTTCTCGAACGCGGGACAATTTTTCCCCCTTATTGGATGGCGCTTGTCCCAGTGTCCTTCGTTCGCCTTGAACAACCGCGTCGCTATTCCCAATTTCACACATGATAAAGGCATTATCACGCGTGAAAACTCTTTACCGTAAAGCCCATTTGCAATGTTTTTGCAAGTCGTAGGCGTATTTTCCGATATGCTTAGCACACAATCGCAAGGGGTGAATAGCCATGACGCCGCAGACAACCAGCAAAGTACGCGCTGTCCTCACCTGGGTTCTCAGGGGCATCATCGGCCTGATCTTTCTTATAATCGGCGTTGAAAAGCTCACTGGAACCATGGGCACCATTCCATTCTTCGACGCGATAGGTTGGGGGCAGTGGTTGCGATATGCTTCGGGTGCCGTGGATACGATAGGCGCACTTCTGGTCTTCATCCCACGCTTCACCTCGCTGGGAGCCTTCATGATTACCTGTAGTGTCGGTCTCGGCACCTTCCTTTGCTATACGAAGGCGGTTTATAACCCTGCTTTTCCTTTGGTGATGACGTTTCTTGCGGCAACGCTCGTCTGGCTTGGTTGGAGATCAAGACCCGCCTGACAAAGATGCGCTCAATTTGAGGGCCGAAAGTGCTCTTTAGGCTCGTAAGTCAAGGACCGATAGTGGTTTGTTTCCTGCCTGCCCGGAATAGCTGGCTGATTTTGGCCCAACCGTCAGGGCCGTGTGTCAAGGCTGCCGAAGGCACCGCGTAGCGGCTGCGGCCTTGACACGGGGCCGGGTTGGACTACGCGGTGGTGTACTGCTTCGGCGCGGAAAACGTCGCATCCCAACCGGCGCGATGCTCTACGCTCGTTACTTCCTTGCCGAATTTTCCCTCATAAGTTTTCGAGGCTTGATGGCGAACGAGCTGCGCTTCCGTGTGCGGGTGCCGGCCTTCGGTCAGCCTGGCAAAGTGCTCATTGCCAACTGGACCCTCTAAACCCCACTGCTCGGCCGGCTTGCCCTGCCACTCGCTATGCCCCTGCTGGTCGCGGCTCCAATAGTTCTGCCGCTCCGACGCAAACTCCCGCTCATGGTACGTGCGTACCTGCGAGGCTGAGAGCGGCTTGGAGATGGTCAGCATAGAGAGATTCTATCCCCAACTCAACAGAAGCCTACATATCGTTCTTGACGTGAAGGCCCGCGTTGTATTACGCGCTGTGCGTGCTTCGATAGCCGCAGGAATCAATCAATAGTCAGATAATCGAGTTGACCTGCGCGAACGAATTGCCTCCTACGCTAGGAATTGACCAGAGAGCCACAGCAATTGATGGGCTAAATAAATATTTCTAATCACCGGCTGCCGCGACTTGACTAATTAAGAAATTGCCGCAAAATGAACTCTCCTTTGTGCAGTCTTGTTGTTTCACTTCGAGGAGCTGCCATGGTTCGGTCGAGATGCTTCAGCCTAATTGTCTTTCTTGTGATTAGCCTATCGATGGCCACCACTTCCTTCAGCCAACAGCAGAGTATAGCGTCCGATCAGAGTGGCGATCAGCGCTTTCCCCTGGTGAACTCAAACCACGAACAGGTTGTGAGCTTTTGGACCTCAGAAGGGGGATGGCATAGCGAATTACAGCTCCGCAATAATCTTCGTGACAAATCGTTAGCTATCACCCCGGTATTGAGGAGTGCTACAGGCGAGGAGACGGCGCTACCTTCTGTTACCGTCAACCCTCAGGAGGTACGGACTCTGAACTTGAATGATGCAATCGGTGATAGCGCGCCGCATCTCGCAGGAAGCTATGGTTCGCTGTTACTACGCTACCATTCGCCTTACCTTCAAAACCTCTATGCGGCATTGATGATTCACGATACGGGCCATCCGATTGCGTTCCATATCGATGCAACCGGAAATGAACTCGATGAGTTCGAGGGAGCAAGCCGAGAAGGAATTTGGTGGCTACCATCTGACGAGGTCAAAGATATTCTTATCGTGACGAATGAAGGACGCAGACCTCTGGAAGCAAACCTCACACTTTTCGACGCTCAAGGCAAGGAGAGCACACAGAAGATACAGATCGGAGCCCGTCAAGTGAATAGGTATTCTGTGCGCGAATTGGTCGCTAAAGGGGGACTGTCAGGGCGATACGGCGGGATCCGTGTTCAAGCGCTCTCTCATGCAGGCGCCCTCGATACGCTCCATGCGATTTACGATGAATCTGCAGGTTTCTCAGCGCTTTTGAAGATGTTTGATCATGATCCGAAAGCACCTCTCAGCCAACGTGACTTCGCGCGAACATCGGTGTGGACAATGCGTGCCCCGATGTTGGCATTGAGTGATCCCGATCCTGCATTGAACTTCCCTACGGGAACGCAGCTGAAGCCTCGAATCTTCATCCGAAATACGACCGGGACTGTGGCTACCGTTCGTCTTCAATTTCATTGGAGGAAGGCGGACGTCACCGGGAAGGCAATGGGTCCGACTCTACTTCTGCGACCTTATGAAACCCGCCAAATAGATGTGAGTTCCCTGCAGAGGGACAAAACGTTGCCAAGGGATGCAAATTGGACTTCGGTATATCTTATGACCAACGGACGTCCGGATGAAGTGATGGCAGTTGCCGCAAGCTACGATGAAACACTTCGATATGGTGCGCAGACCCCTTTTTCCGATCAACTCGCACATCAGTGGGAAGGCGGTCAATGGGAATATGATTCCATGCACGATTCGATCATTACAGCTGGCAATGGGGGCACAACACCCACACAGGCTGCATTTACTCTTTTCTACAATCAGGGCCTCGACAAATATGAGCTGGAGCAGACCTTGCAGCCAGACGATCAGATGTGGATTGATGTCGGCAAACTGATTCGTGATCGCGTTCCTGATAAAAATGGCAGAGTCTTACCGACTGACCTGCGGACAGGTTCATACGAATTCCGCGATCTCACCGACGTTGCTGTCGGATCATTATTTGAAGGCAAAGTGATCTACGACAAGACTTTCGGCCATGTGGCCTATGGTTGCGCCGCATGTTGCGCCTACACCGCGGAGTCATTGCTTTACGACCCGTTTTACATACCAATTCTCTCGGGCTTTACCAACGGTGTTCAGGGACGCAATCAGTGCGATACGGGATGGGTCAACATCAGCGGAAGCTTTTACGACTGGTCCACGCAAAACACAGCTATCGCTACGACAACCAAACAAGGGACACATACGGGTGTCGCAGTTGGTGCAACCACATCATTAACGGATGGATATGTAGTGCACACCAATGGCCGTAACGGCTGCTATGAAATTCATGATTCCATGAGTGGTCCTACAAACGTAAACAATGTGCAAATCACGACAGCAGATATTACTCAAAACAAGATTACCGTCGTTTTGCAGTCGAGCGTTGGAGCAACCGGCACACTGGCTGTCCAAGTAACCGGTCCTTCAGCGAGCCAAACAATAAACACTGGGACATCTGCAAGAGGATCTGGCACCTACAATTTCGATTTCGGCCTAAGCTCAATCCCGAATGGCGAATATACGACAGTAAAAGCTACTTGGAATCTTGGTGCGAACACACTCTCGACGACAGCGAGCGATCACTTCAAAGTGCTGGGAGTATACCGCCAAACTGTCTATAACACGCCAGCGGAATCGTCATGCAGTGGTGCCCTCAAGACAATAACAGCTTGGAATCCTAACCCAACTTGTGTAGGAACTGATGCGAACGTGAAATCTGATTTTGATTTTCGTGTAACGGATCCTACGACCGGCACTGGTTCAGGTCACTCGGACAACCTAGGCGATGTATTTCAGGAGCAACTCTGCTCCGTCGGAAGCGGAGACCTAAGACCCCACGTCACAATTACCGGATCACTCGGAACGCTGAACAACTCTACTGTAGCGGTCTGCAAGACTGATCCACTTTACGTCTCTGGCCTTCGACTTCTTATCGTCGGAGAAGGAATAAAAACCGTTACTGACGCATGCAAGGCATGTTGTAACGATCATACACATCTAGACAACTATTCAACAAATACCGCGTGTAATGGTGTTGCCAGTAATCCCAATGCTCTCACAATTCAGCTTTATTGAGGACGATCATGCTCACAAAAATACATATTGCGTCGTCTTCATTCCTGATCCTTCTCCTCTTATGTGTGACCCTTGGTTGTAATGTTGCGCATGGGCAGCCTCGATTTCAGCCGCAGTGGCTGATAGGCACGCCATCATTGACAAAACATGGCGAAACCACCGTGCTCCAACTCCATGTCGTCAATAAAAGTGACGAGAGTTATTTTGATCTAACAGATATCGTGGCGCTGACGACCGTAGACAATATATTTGTCTATCGCAATCGTTTAACGGTGATGGGAAAAGCGAATAACGTGAATGAAGTGATCATCTTCGATTTGTCTACGAAGAGACAAATCGACTCATTCTATTGCTATCAGCCAACCAGAATTAGCGACAGCCTTTTAGTTTATGTGGAGTGGTCACCAAATCACACTCCTGAACGCGTAACGGACGTTGTCCTTATTTACGATTTGGCATTGTCTCCGAACGAAAATCGGCTCGGTAATACCATCACCAACGACAGTGGCCAGACCGATGTCCGCGTTGGGATACCGATCTATCCAGAGAGTAACTTCGTCAGGCGCTCTTATGCTAATGTCGTCGCAGACAACGAGGATGTCACATCCGTAGTGGGACTTTCCTCGTTCATTATGCTCGAGTCAAAGCGTTTGGTGTTTATTTCAGCTACTGGGTCCGGTGATTTCCGCACTCTGCACAATTATCTTGTGGCAATCGACCTATCCAATGGCATAAGGCAGGCTAGGATTAATATCGTCCCCATCCCAAAGAACAACCTGAAGAGGACAGGCGAGAATCCTGAGTTCATCCAGATTTCCCAATTGCAGGCCGAATCGGCACATTCTGTTCGTCTATTGATACCGGAAGCAATCTACGGCGTAAGCGAAATTATAGTACCCATACCATGATGTTGCGATTGTTAGATCGATTGTTAATTGCCACGATCGCAATTGTTCTAGGTTCTCTATCAATAGCGATTTTGGCGCAGACACCAGACATAGCAATCATCAAGTCGTTCCTAACACCGGGGACACATCTGATCGACCTGAATGAGTATGATTCGAAAACCGGGAAAATTAGCGCAAGTCGGCCGGCAGTTCTTCATCTTCAGTTAAGCGCGGGATCCCGAGATATTGCTTACGCCGAAACAGCAGACCTGAGTGGCGGCCATCAACATGTGCTTACGATCAACGTGCTTCGCTTAGACGGAACATCATACCGGAAAATATTCGCGAGGACGTATTTTGACCGTGTGCTGTTTGTTCAGGATTGTAAAACCATTGGATTTCAGTCCATAGAGCTACCTAATGGCAGTGCGGGGTTATTGATAATCACATCTGCAGGAGCAGCATTAGGCGGTGACATAGAGCTCTTTTCATGGAAAGAGGGAGAAGGCTTGATTAACGTTGTACCCCCCAAAGTGGGTGGCGGATATGAATTCCAACCTCTTGGTGGGTCATCAATATCGACCATTAAGGTTTCCTACCGTAGGAGTAGTATTCAGACCAATGTTCCTCCGGCAACCATTCTCACGTGGAATAATGCAAGCTCCTCATTTGTAGTTTCCCAATGAGTAGTCCTTCTTGCGCAAGAAAGGATGCAAACGGCATAGCTTCCAGTAAAGCCTTTCCTTTGCTACTAATTGAATACTCGATCGCGGCTGTGGCGAAGTTTCTGGGTAGGTGTGCTTTGCGCTGGCTAATAGCCATATCGGTCTTGGTAATGAATATCCACGGCTTTACACAGACACAACAGCACATCGAAATGCCGATCGGGCAGAAAGCGTTTGACCCTCAACAGCAAGCAAGAACCACCATGGAATTTCCAGGGCTTCGCGCGATATTCGAGAATGGCGCTCCAGATAACATCAAGAAATTATCTTGTTTATTTGCAGTTATTTACATTATGTTTGTCATCCTGAGCAGAGCGAAGGACCTGCTTTTCTACATGTAGTAAAGGAATGCGTACTACGCAAGCGGAGGAGGCCGATACCCGAACTCGCTCTCAACCGCAGCCGCCACCGCAAGCACAAGCTCATCATCAAAAGGCCGTC